>Ga0209121_10006666_pt1 | contig 10077 bp, 5 predicted proteins | sample Cruoilmetagenom3_FD_187292 | JGI IMG/M metagenome (GOLD analysis project Ga0209121, IMG submission 187292) | Oil polluted marine microbial communities from Coal Oil Point, Santa Barbara, California, USA - Sample 3 (SPAdes) (version 2) | ecosystem: Environmental > Aquatic > Marine > Oil seeps ...
CCTGTTCTATCCCGCCGGCCGACTTGCGAGGCTCAAGAACACCCAAATTCCGGCATTATGTTTTAGCCGTAGTGTTGCCCCTGGCATCTCCCATAATGTTCTTGCCGGCTGCTCCTCTGCTCAAATACTTGTATGACATTATGGACCCGGTTTTTTTCGTTGATAGCCCTTTCGCATAACATCTACAATTTAATGTCTTACTTGTTACGCCAGTCCGGCATTCCCACAGCAGTTGTCTCCACCGGCCAGGTTGCACGCGATGCTGATTCATATAATCCTATTTGGTCAAACGGGATGGATTTAAAGCACATAGTCTCAAACAGTCTGGCATCATCGCGAAGATTAAAGTTCCTGTTCTTCGCATTCACAAAACCGGGATCCTCCTGGAAAACTCTGTTCTGAAACATCTCGATATTGGCAGTGCGTGTGGCTACCGTGCCGCATTTATATAAGACGTTGCGCCAGAGACGGTTTATGCCGGGATCATCGAGCATCGTTGCAATCTGAGGATAGCGGGAAAGGTACAGCTCATTTTGGTAAAAGCCCGACAACCTTTGGCCTTCACGAAGCGAAGTCCATACGCCGTTGCCCCGATACCAGCCTCCGCTTATGCCCTGCTTGCAGTCGATAAAGATATTATTGTCTATCAGGTTGTCACGTCCGCCGTTCATCTGTACAGCTCCGAAGTTCCCGTTTGCACAGCGGTAAAAGACATTTCCATAGACCAGCATCCCGCTTATGGCATCATCAAAGCGGATAGCGGCCTGGCCGTGCACGGCGGTTTCGCTGCCGGTCTTGCCTATGTTATGAAAATAGTTGTGCCTGAATATTACGCCGCGATAAGTCGGATTGCGAAACAGCTCCATTGCTCCTTGGTCATCGGATTCCTGTACCATGCTGTGGACTTCGTTGAATTCAATCAGGTGGTCGTTGCCCTCAATCCGCATAGCGCTGCTAGGGCCATTATACATCAGGTTGTGGGCCACACGGTGCCCAACGCCTTCCAGTTGAATCGCAGGAGTGTAAGTTCGGTCGATCCGGCCAAAGTTATATATCCGGCAATTCTCCATCAGGTGAGCACCGGGTGTAAGTGTAACGCGATCACCGCCGATGACTTCCGTTGCTCGCCTGCCTGTCGTATGGACATCGCAACCAATCAACCAGTTTTCTTTGCCGCCGTGAATCATAATGCCGTTGCCCGCCATACGGCTGACCGTGCAGCCAGTCCACGAGCAACTGTTGCAGTCTTTCGCCACGATGCCGTTATATCTTGCCAGGTCAAACACCAGCCCATCGAAACAAACATGTGAAACCTTGTCCATGGTTATCATTGGCTCCGGCAGCATTCCAATCTCAACGATAGATTTGCTTAGCTCAAAAGGCGGGTATAGATACAACATGCCTGTCTTGCGCTCGAGATACCACTCACCCGGCATGTCAATCTCTTCGAGTAGATTAAAGGCGTAGTATTGGATTCCCTGTCTGGTGCTCATGCCGCGACCGCCGTACTGATATGGTTCGGCTGTGGTTAGGGTTCTCGCTGACGGATCGATCTTTCCAATCTTGACTGTCGCGTCCGCCCACAGGAAATGAAAATAGCCGAAGAGCCATCCGTCGCTCGCCTCGGTCCAGCGTTCATGTCGGTCCGATTCATATTCGAATACCGAAGGCTCGCCAGCAGATTTGGAACCTGCTTTGATTAGTTTTCTTATGCCGACGAATCCCTCATTCGGCCATCTTGCAAGAGTCATGGCAACACCGTCGACAAACAGCTCCAGTGTGGGCGGTGAAGGCGGCTGAGCGAATCCGCGAACTTCGAGCCGGCCGTAGTCATCAATGCCAAGGGTTTTCAGATTGCACTGTCTGACTTTATCCCTGGATTCGACCGGCAAACGCCGGAGTATGACTATATCTGTAACCGCTTCAAAACCATCCAATTGTTTGCCACCGTAAAAAACTGCTGTTCCTTTCTGTCGGGCCCGGTAAATTACAGGCCCTAAGGCAGTGCCGGAATCTTCGGTACTTAGATCCAAAGACTTATGTACTACATATCGACCGGGCATGACTGAGACTGCTATCGGGCCGGTAACGCCTCGTTTCCTGAGGGCACGTACTTCATCTCGAGCCCGGGCCAAGGTAGCAAATGGATTACGCATCGAACCAGTATTAGAATCTTTGCCCTTGGTTGATACAAATATTTCTGCTGTAAGCTTGGATACTTCCGGGATTTTTGTCTTACTAATGCCGGCAAAACTTGTCGAAGAAGCTTTAAGTTTGTTAACCGATGTTTCGGCTTCGGCGCGATGAACAGCGGGATAGGATTCATTTTTAGCTATATCCAGGTATGTATCTATTGCCGCATGTCGGTTATCTTCGTTGAGGTAGCTCTGGGCCATGCGTAAGTGTGCATAACTTCTGAAGTGGACAGGAGCATCTGAGTTGACCAGCTTTTGACATAAACTTCGCACTTTGTCATATCTTTTCTTTGCCCACTGGGCATTGACATTTTCAAACGTATTTTCCTGACGGATCCGCTTTTTGGCAGAAGCAATTTCATCAGATTCTACTACACCAAATGTGTCTTTGAGCCTTTCGAATTCTGCTTCTATGTCCTGCGGTGTAAGGGCACTGCGGTATATCTTCACCTCGTCAACGAGTCCCCAATAGTTTTGCCAGCTGCTGCCTATGGTCAATTGTCCATCCAAATTGAAATTACCATCGAATTCATTCGGTATTCTGTTGTCGCCGGGGCAATATCCATTCACATGCATTCGGATAAGTTTCTCCCGGCGGTTACATACTACAGCAATATGGGTCCACGAATTCTCGGTCAAGGCAATGCTCGAAGATCTACCTGCAGATATTATCTTCCCGGCTGAATTTTTATAGCAGAAATAGCAGCTCATCTGTCCTGTACCTTTAATGTCAATTACAAGATAGGCGTCAGGATATTTTCCAAAAGCAAAGATTCGGCGCTGGTTTTGTGTGCTGTTAATACTTAACCGAATCGGCTTTACCATAGACATGAACGTCCATGACTTTTTGCTAAAGCGTTTATTTTCCGGGATATTTGCTGTTACAATGCTATTCGATGTTCCATCCATCATAATAGCTTGGCCTGCGGGAGATTCTACCCGGGCAGCTTTCACACTCCCATTAATACCATTACCTGAAAAGTCCTTAGCTGTTTTCTGACCGCCCTGATCAAAATTCCAATAAACAAGCAAATCATCCTCTGCTGTTGCAACCATCCCAGCAGTGGCTATAGAAAAAAATAAGGCTGTTATTACAGTGAGAATCTTTGCGTCTCGATAACTCATAAGCAGGGCCTTTCTACATTACTGTTTATAATTCTCAGATAGGGGCGGTTCATGATCCATCACTACTTAACCGATTATTTAGGTAACACCAAGACACACGAAAAGAGTAAAGAAATTCTGAAATAAATGATTTGAGCGTTCTTATTGTTCATCTTAAATTGCTCCATGATTATTATCACTATAAAACATGTGTCTATTTTGAGTTTATTATTTGATATTTGTCATTTACGATTTTCAGTATGGTACGTCCATCTAATCATCGGTTATATTTTCGTTTTCGAATTCCCACGCGCCAATATCTGGCTGTTCAAACCTGGGTTTCCGGCGAATATCTTCAGTCACTTCCGGCAGATAGACACCCTGGTCAATAATCCCGGTTGCTTCCTGAGTTAGCGCCAGATTGCCCGTTGCCGGATCCACGAAATAATTGTCAATGTGGCCGGTAAGGTTCTTGCGAAGTTTTGCCTGACCTCCGTCGAAACGGATCTGGCCGTGCACCAGGTTATTTGCGATATTGGTGTCAGAGGTCCCTTCTCCAATACGGATACCGCGACTGAAATTAAGCTCGGGCCGCCAAATGGAATTATTATAAACTTTAACATGCTCGGCGTACCATAACTCGATTCCACAGTCAGGCCCACCTGTAATAAAGTTATTGCGGATGATCCCGTCGCTGACATAGATGGGCTTTTCTCCAGCTACATTGGCGGTGGATTGGCCGGGATTGCCAAAAGCTACACCCCGGTCACAATTGATAATTAAATTGCGTTCGACAACGATTTGTCTGGAGCGTACCCAGATAAAAATTGCGGCGCGTCCTCCGCCGTTGCACCCTTTTATGTTCCGGAAGATGTTATCGCTGAAGGTCCAGTCTTTCAGGGCCATCATGTCGATAGCGGAAATATAATCGCCGCCGAATAACCAATGGGCGGGAGGAACTTTGGCGTTCTCGAAGTAGCAGTATCGAACTGATCCCTTCACAGCACAGACGTTCGGATCTTTTCCCGCCGACCCTTTAATGGCACGTACGCCTATGTTTCGGAAGTGGCAGTTGTAAATGCAAATATCCCTCGGTGCCTTCTCTGCTTCGACCTTGATCCCATAAGACCTGCAGTCAGCGAAAGTCAGGTCCGCAATAGTGATTCCTTCGCAATGGGCTATGTGGAGAATGTCGTCACCTTTTTCTTCGCTGTCCCAACCTCTGCCGCTTATGGTGACTTTGGTCGGATTGCCGGCAGCACTACGGATCGTGATATTTTTCTTGTCCTGGAGAATGATTGTCCGAGGCAACTTGTAATGACCTTCGCTAAGAAGGATCGTACCTTCGGGGGTGATATCCTGGACTGCGTGAAATAGTTCATCTACATCTGTAACGTGGATTACTTCTGCCTGTGGTGGTGATAGTGGCGGTGCTTTCGCAAACCACTGAGGTACCTTGAGTTCGAGGGCCGATTGATTTACAGATGCTGCCTGCAGAAAGCTTCCGCCTTCTATCGGTTGGGCCTTTGGAATTGAGATAACAGAGATACTAATAATGAATGATAGCAACTTCATGGCCATAGAAATCCCTTGTATATAAAGATTAATAAAAATAGCTCCAATTTCCAGATTATCTAATGACTCCAAATTAATCTATCAAAAAATATCTTAGGAAAACGGCACATAGTTTTTGCGAGACATTATATTATCAGTAAACGTGGAATTGAAAATGAATTTTATTCAAACGATTGCTGTTTGCAATACATTGAAATGGCTATATAGTATTCAGTAGCCGAATTAATACGAATTCATAGGAGAACGAACCACGATGAAAACAACAATTCACGATAGAGGGCAGGAATTGCAGGCGAAGCTGATACTGGGTGAGCTTTTCCATGTGTTGAGTTGGAATGTTCATAAGATGTTGACCATCATATCATTGAGTTTGGTCCTAATGGTAACAGGGCAAATCCAGGCCGATGTAACGAGTGCCGGTAAGGTTGTTACGTATGCGGCTCCGGCTGGAGAGGTTTTATCGACCGACTATTCTGTTCGCGTGGAAGGGCAAAAGGTGGATGTTTATAGAGCACGAGTGCTCGATCCGCCGTTTGCAGACAAGGAGTATGACTTTGGCGGACCATATTCATTTGCCAATTTCGACATGGCCGGATCCGTCACGATCCGGATTACTTCTACTCGAAATATGCGCAATACAGTGATCCGCCCGCAGAAGTCGGCGGTACGAATGAAAGTGGAAGACGACCACACACTGAGTTTGATGCTGGAAAGACCGGTGAAAATCAGCATTGAGCCTTACGGCAAGAGAGGACCTCTGTTGTTGTTTGCAAATCCACTGGAAACCAAGAAACCTAAATCCGACGGCGAGGATGTTATTTACTTCGGGCCAGGTGTGCACAAGCCGGAGAAGATCATTTTGGAGAGCCATCAGACCCTTTACCTGGCCGGTGGTTCCGTTGTCAAGGCCGAGGTGCTCGTCAAAGGAACCAACATTAAGATTTGTGGCCGCGGTATTCTGGATGGTTCTGACTGGGAATGGCGCAAGGGACCTGTGGGCAATTTGATCGCAATTCGCAACAGCACTAATGTGGAAGTACGCGACATCACAATTCGCGGTTCTTCTCACTGGACTATTGTGCCCAATGACAGCCGGAACGTGACGATCCGAAACGTAAAACTATGCAATTCACGCGTCCAGAATGATGACGGTATAAATCCATGCAATTCGCAGGATGTGTTGATAACTGATTGCTTCATTCGCAGTGACGACGATTGTGTCGCACTCAAGGGGCTCGATTACCGCGGAACGAATAACAATGTAGAGCGAATCACAGTGGAAAATTGTATCCTCTGGTGTGACCGTGCTCGTATCTTTCTACTCGGGCACGAGAGCAGAGCCGAATTTATGCGTCAGGTAACGTTGAGGAGCCTCGATATAATCCACTTTAACATGACGCCGTTTCTCCTCGAACCCGGCGAAGATATGCGTCTGGAAAATATCATTATAGAAGACATACGGATTTACGGTGAAGGCCAGAGGGAATTTGTCCGCCTTCGACCCGTGGTTAACCGGTATATGAGAAAGAAAATCCCGGGCTTTATACGCAACGTGCGATTCCGCAACGTAACACTTGAGGGTAAGACTGGCGAGTACCTTGTGCAGATCGAAGGGGCTGACACTGAGCATAATATTCAGAATGTGTCATTTGAGAATGTCTCAATCCTTGGCGAGAAACTGACCGGAAAATCCAAACACATAAGAACCGGAGAGCATGTGAAAGGTATCTACTTTTCTGATTAACTTCAAGATAACCAATAAGATGTACAACAAATATGATAACAAAAAATATTTATATGACTTGCAGCTCGAGAAAGTTGTCACCAATTTATACAGCAAAGTCCACCTATGAAAAGCTCAAAGTCAAATAGTAAATTCTCCATTGTTATGAAAATTATCTTTGAGGTATCCACGTTACGATGTTCCAACCAATGTCACTCGTTAATTAGCGACGTTCATTGAATACGTTGGCGATTTCTTGACTACAGCCTAACTATTTTACAAACAAGAGGTTATGGGATTTAGATTTTTTGAAAAAAGGTAGATAAGCGGGTTTCGGGTTGTAGCATGGTTGTATGGATTTTGCGAGTGAAAATTGGGCCATTTTGATGGTATTATGTCACTCTTCTACAGCTTCCGCTTACGAACCTATTACTGCAATCTAAAAGGAACTTCAGATGCTTCTCTAAAGGTCGAATAGAAATTGTATTTACCGCCGATATGACCGATCTTGACTCGTCTACAGCAGGACATACAATAAGGGAAATTGTCTCAGACGAATTAATAATCAATTGTGATATTTTGATTTCATTTATAGGCAATATGTTTGCTATTGTTGACAATACGAAGCGATAATGTCTACGAAAATCTTCATCTTTGCCCTAATGGTTTTTGTCTGTGTTTTGGCCGCGATAGAACCAGTGCTCGCTACAAACAAATATGCTCACTTGCCAACTGATAAAGCTGAGTCACTTTTGAGTGAGATACCCAAGGTAATTGAATCATCTTTCACACCTCCACAGGAACTTATGAACGACTTCGGTACGTACAAATCCCTACTCACCTTTCAGAATGGCACGTCGGCAAAAACAGCTTCAGACTGGCAAAGGAGAAGAAGAGAAATACTCGCTGCATGGAACAATACAATGGGCGCCTGGCCTGATCTTATTGAAAAGCCTAAAATCAAGTATTATGAACAAACACATCGGGACAACGTTACTCAACATAGTATATCTATTGAAATCGCTCCGGATAACCAAACGGTGGTTGGTTATCTACTAATTCCTGATGGTGATGCCCCATTTCCAGGTGTACTTGTTGTGTATTATGATGCCGAAACTGGAGCAGGTTTGGGTAAGGAATTGCGCGATTTTGGGTATCAGTTAGCCAAACGGGGATTTGTTGCTCTCTCGATCGGGACACCGGAATTCTGCAATCTGAAGCCTCCTTATAAGCCGCTCTGTAAGCAGAGTGAAGAAGAACCTCCACTTCAACCGCTTTCTGCACTGGCATATGTCGCAGCTAACTGTCATAGTGCTCTAGCTAATTTAACTAATGTTGATGCTAAACGAATCGGTATCATTGGTCACTCATATGGGGGCAAATGGGCAATGTTTGCGTCCTGTCTTTATGACAAATTTGCCTGTGCCGTCTGGTCTGATCCCGGGATCGTATTCGATGAAAACCGAGCTAATATTAATTACTGGGAGCCTTGGTATCTCGGTTATGAACCAGATCATCAACGTCAGAAAGGTATTCCAGGTACTTCAAATCCTCGAACAGGAGCTTACAAAAAACTCATTCAAGGAGGCCATAACTTACATGAATTGCATGCCCTTATGGCACCGAGGCCGTTTTTAGTCTCAGGCGGCGCCGAAGATCCACCCAAACGCTGGAAAGCCCTTAATCATACGATCGGAATCAATACGCTTCTCTGTTATGACAACCGTGTAGCTATGACAAATCGAAAAAGCCATAGTCCGACACCTGGATCGAATAACCAGATTTATGCTTTTTTTGAATATTTCCTAAAAAACCAGTAGTCCTCATCAATAAGGTTTCAGATATCGATGTTATATCTTAAATGCTTGCCTAAAACATTCTCCTGTAATAAAGACAAACATGTTCTATAATCAAATACTATGTTTATGAATAATTCACCCATATTCGATTTTATAGTATCCAATATTTAAAAATAGTTTTTTTGAGAACTGGAGTTAATCGATGAACCCTAAGATTATCCTAATGTTCTCAGTATTGCTCTACTTAGCTGGAGTAGAAGAACCAAAAAGCGAAGATTTTCTTAAAGCTTACTTTCCTACAAGTGGCCAAGAACCTATCGGCAAGCCAGGACTCATAGCAACATACCGCCATGAGTCTGAAGATTCAATCCCAGGTTCTGTTGTTCGAACCTTCACGCTGGCTCTTGGCCCTTTAGAAGAGAATAATAATATTAACTTCCAATGGCTTCACTTGCAGGTAACTAAATCAAATGAGGAACAGTTTAACGTTTGGCTTCTAACTGATAGATATCCTCCCACTATATTATCCGCAGCTCGTGAGACGACAGCACGGTACATATTACAGGAAGGAAACAATAAGCCTTTGGAATTCCTTAGCGAATTCTCAGCGGAAGCTGTTCTCCCCTCGCTTGGTGCCTGGAAGCATCTTTTTCCACGTACTGCAGATGGTGTTTCTTCCAACAATATATTCACTAAAAAAATAATATACCTGGGCAATACTTATCTGCTCGAAAGACTCGAAGACTCAAAAATAATGACTCAACCAGTTGACACCAAAATTCTCAAACTTCTGTCGGATGTGCTCATTGGTGTTCCTCACAATACAAAGCAGAAAGATGAGAACCGGCGTTATGACGATTCCGACTATGAGCTGATTCGACTAACACAAAATGATTATAATGAAATGATTGATGCGGGAATGAATTGCCTGCGGGTTGACAAAGAACAAGCTGGTTGGATCGACCGCCGTGATGTGTTCTATTGGGGTATTGGGGGCGATCAGGTCAATTACCCGGAATGCCTCTATCGCAGCAATTATCTTGGCCCAGCCCTTTTTCTGGATGAACCGGCAGTGTGTACGAGAGATCACGTTATTCGACCCCGTTTAAGGAAGGAGCCAGAATTTCGAGAATCTATCACTCCTCAGATTGTCTTTGATGAATTTATGAAATATTTCTACAAAGCAAAGTATCAAAGAAATCCGACAGCTTTACTTCGTGGTCTGGCGGCTCGGCCTGATGTAGATATTGGCAACATGGAATTTCTTCAGCAAAACCTTTATACATGGGAAACCATGATAAGTTCGGCTCTTTATCAGCTCAGCGAAGGAAATAGTACGCCCCCCTCTGCGATGGTTTTCGAACCACCGGGGCGAATAGGAACACTTAGAACCCTTCCGGAAATGAACATGGCTTACCTCTGCCAGATCCCTGTTGAGAATCCCAATAACCTGGTCGGAATTATTTACGGATTTCTGCGAGGTGCAGCAAGACTCACAAACAAGGAATGGGGAACAAGTATTTATGGTCAAGTTGACCGTGCGGATAGCTATTGGTTTTTAACACACGCCTATGATCTTGGTGCTAGTGCCGTTTCCAGTTAGTGAGTTTCGTAGATTTCATATTCTTTAGGCTCCTTTCTTCTGCGTACGACGATACGATTTCCAATCTTCAAGACTAAT
>Ga0209121_10006667_pt1 | contig 10075 bp, 5 predicted proteins | sample Cruoilmetagenom3_FD_187292 | JGI IMG/M metagenome (GOLD analysis project Ga0209121, IMG submission 187292) | Oil polluted marine microbial communities from Coal Oil Point, Santa Barbara, California, USA - Sample 3 (SPAdes) (version 2) | ecosystem: Environmental > Aquatic > Marine > Oil seeps ...
GAGGTGCTCCCCCCCTCGTAGGGGGGGCTGGGGGGGGTAATGTGCTGGCCTGCCTGGGCAACCACGACCACTGGACGGACGCCGAGGCCGTCGCCGGGGCGCTGATAGACGCGGGGCTGACCGTGCTGCGCAACGCGGCACGGGAGGTGGCGGACGGGCTGTGGGTGGCGGCGGTAGACGACGTGTGGGAGCGATACGCTGACCTGGAGAAGGCGCTGGAGGGAGTGCCGGCAAGTGCAACGGTCGTGCTCCTGGCTCACGAACCCGACTACGCCGACGAGGTGGCAGCCAGCGGGCGGGTGAGCCTGCAACTTTCCGGCCATTCCCACGGAGGGCAGGTGCGGTTACCCTTCGCCGGGCCAGTGGTGCTGCCCTACCTGGGCCGCAAATACCCGGCGGGGCTCTACCGTGTGGGCGGGATGTGGCTCTACATCAATCGGGGCGTGGGGCTGGTCAGCCCGGCGGTGCGCTTCAACTGCCGGCCGGAGGTGACGGTTCTGAGGCTGCGGTGTCCGGCCACATAAGGGGCTCCCACGCCGCCTGCTCGGACGCTGGCCTCAACTACCTCCGCTGCCATCTCCTCGCCGGGCAGAGCAAACACTCTATTCGAGGCAAACGCACCTGGTGCCATCCACCTTCCGGCTGGTCTCGACAGTCTCGCTCGGAGCGCGCTAGACGCGGGATTGCTTGTTGCTCTCCGTCTCAATGCCGAGCGCGGAGCAAAGCCAGAACCCGCCGGGCGGCCCAGCGGCTGATGCGCAAAACGGGGGATAGGACGAGCTTGGAGAGCAGCCAGAGTAGGGACACCAAGAGGAGGATGCTGATGATAGAGATGTGGACGAATGGGAGTACCAAGTCGTCAGGCTTCTGGCCCAGCGGGAGGCCCCCTAACGCTTCCCACAATCGCCCCATGCCCAGGCATTCGTAGATGACCTGGGCTGCTGCTTTATTCACAATCTGTAACATCGCCAGCGCTATGCCCACCACGCCGATGACCCAGTTCAGTCGTCGCTCGTAGACGGCCTCTAGGATATCGGCCTGGGTGGCCAGGACCTCAAACGAGCGAGTGGCCCGCTCCGCCAAGTGGCGGAAGGGCAATAGGTCGGCGTCCGTCTGAGCCACGTCACGGCGCAGATATCCGGTGAGGACCTCGTCAAGCTCAGTTCGGAGCTCGGCGGGTTTGGCCTCGCCTGCCTGCGCCAGCAGGGCGCCCACTGCCCTGGCTATTGAGCGCTCCAGATTCCCCAGTTCCAGATAGGCCGCGCGCAGCCGCTTCTCGGCATCGGCCAGCAACTCGAGCATCTGATACTGGGGGCCACTCAGGGTAATCAGTGCTCCCTGCAACTTGCCGAGCTGCGGCCGGACGAGCAGGATTGGCTGGCCGATCCGATCACGCTGCCCGACGGTCCGCCCAAGGGCGGAGGCCACATCCTCACTGGTCGATTGGAGTGCCGGTAACAGTCGCCGGTGGTGTTCGGCCAGGTACAGATGGCGCAGGCGCAGCCGAGCCAGGCTCCACAGTGGCCACTCAACCAGGGTCAAATGGCCGACGGCCAGGCTTTTTGCCACCCTCGGTGAATCGAAGAGGGCGACATCTTGTAGGGAGGCCTCACGGAGCTGATCGAGGAGATTGGCAACGAGGATCAGTCCAGGGAGGCGGACTCGCGGCCGACACGTACTCCCCCCAGCCAGCTCCAGGATGGCCTGGAGCAGTCTGTCCTCGTCGGCCGGCGGATGACCCTCGGCTAAGGCGGCTGTCCACAGGTAAGCAACGCCCAAGTGCCCGCGGGAGGGAGAGTCTCGCTGCGGTGGGCAGGGCGTGCGCGCGAAGCGCTCCACGCCAGCCTGGCCATCCCACAGCCATGCAGTGTGCAGTAGCAGGGCGCCCCCCTCTTGATAGGCTAGGAAACGAACCCGCAGGCCGGGCTCGTCACTGGTGGCGAGGAAGTGCCGGCTTTGCACCGCCCAGTAGCGGGCATCGATGGAGGGAGATTCGCAGCGGGCGCTGTCGAGCTGAGCCCTCAGCTCCGCGACATCCGACTTGCCAAGATGCGGCGTCAACCAGTCCAGCACAGCCTCGACCTCACGCAGAGCGGTCGACCAATCGAGCAGCAAGCGATCCAGCACTCGGAGTTGGTGGACTGTAGGTCGGTAGAGGTGGCTCATGTGGATTTCCCTTCTTGGAAGCGGGTGGGCAAGGATAGGAGAGGCTCAAGGCCTCAGCCAGCCGCCGCAGCACACCCTGTTTCTGCTGAAAGGTGACTGGAGCCGTCAGTCTCGGCACGTCTAACGAACGATCACGCTCAACGACTCTTTTTCTGCAGTAACAGGCCTTCCTTCACCCCGCCTTTCTCTTTCGAGTGTCTCCCCTTCCTCTTCCTCTTGCCTCCCAATAGAGACCGGGCGCGGTCTCTCAGGTAGTTGAAACAATACCGGCGCTGCCCAAGCCCAATAGCCAGAATCATCGTTTGCAAATAAGCCGTGCAGGTCTTTCCGGGCTTGTAGCAGTGCCAGGGGCAAATCTCCATTCCTGTCGCTGTCATAGAGAGCACCATAGAGACTCGTAAACAGGTATTGCGCCGCTTGCCTGGGAATTGGCCGCAAGAATGAGAGCACTCTGGTTACTTGTGTCTGCACGAGCAGGTCTTCGACTAACTGACCCAGGTTCGAGCTATCAACCGAGGGTACGCCTAGCGGCAGATTGACCTTGGTCTCAGCATAGGATGCAGCTACGAAAAGCCGCCAACGAATGCTTCGATTTGCATTTTGCATAATCGAGTTTACAAGCTTCCAGACATCCAGCTCTTCCGGAGTGTCCTCGCTTGTTGAATAGACCGGTAGGGTGAGCAACTTGCTTGGCTTTTTCCGAGACCGCCTTATAGGCCCCATCCAGTGAATGATCCCTTGAGGATTCTTTGAGAGCACGCGCCTAATATGGTCTTTTTCCTCTTCTACGAGTCTTTGCCCTAAGTCGAGAAGATCGGTCAAGTTGGTCTCGACACTTTCATCTGAATCCCGGGGCTTCTTGAGTCCTCTCAAGACCTTGAGCCAATTCACCCAGTCTTCCAAGCGTTTCCTAACTTTGGCCTTATTCCTTTCGTCCCTCGTCTCAACTTCGTGCCGCTGTCCGGCGATTTCTTCGTTCAACGCACTAAAGTAAGGCTGTAGATCTCCCTTTACCAACTTGAGGATGTTTTCCTCGGTAGCCCATGGCCAACCCAGACTGATAATTCCCAAGTTATCGGGATCATAATAGAGCTGTTTCCACTTCGTGATTAGAATTCTCCCCATCAGATGTGCAATATCCCTCGCACTTGGTGAGAGGCTGCCGAGTCCTTCTCCCTCGATGAAGAGACACAACAGCGGCTGCCCCTCTAGCCTCAGGGGTTCCCTTGGGCTACTAACAGATGGTGAAAACCGAATCCGCTTGATCACTGGGTGCATCAGTGGTGCGATATTGCCGTCTACCGACCAGAACTCCAACGGATTATTTAGAATCCGGTGGCGTGGGTACTGGTATGGCTGATGAAGGTGCTGCTCGACTATCAACTGTATGTCACTTCTGTCACGACTGTTTGCAATACGTCTGTAGTGGTCCGCAATGTCGCGATAGGTCAGCAAGTCATGGCCCAACCTGTCAGTCTCAGTGGTCAAGCGATCATTCCACTGATGTGCAAGGAGGATTCCAGAAAGCACCTTCAAAAGCTCGTCAATTTTGGCCAGACGATCTGGGATGTCAATGGAATCACTCGCCTGAGGTGGAATTCCAGTGAGTTGCCCGTTGTGAAGGATAGGTGATTGGCGACCGTCACGGCAGACATTTGCACCACAGCACATCAGCTGCCTATGCTTTGTGTCTACATCAATGCATAGATGGAGCACTGGGGTTTCCTCTTGAGTCCTCATCTATGCTTCCTCCCAGGAGATATCTCTGGAGATCCGCTCCCGGTGCGCGGCAATCCAAGCCTGGACCAGCTTCTTGTTGAATCTATACAGGCCATTCTCGCAAGCCACCAGCTTGTTGTCAGTTAGTGACTTGAGAGTCAGGCCCCATCTCGGCAACTCTGTCGGATAGTGCTCTATGAGACTGGCGCATATGTCAGTCGACTTGGCGTGAACCAGGTCTTGGGAGGCCAGCAATTCAGCTAGTGCGAACAAGACTTTCCTCTCATCGGCTGATAATCGTGTCCACACCAATTCATGAATCTCCATCCCCCTGGCAACCCGGTCCATTGCTTGTCGAACGTCGTCCATATATACCACCCCATGTTGGGCTTGATCCTTGAGCGCATCCTCCAAGAGGCGGCGTAGTGCTACATCGTCCCCTGTTGCACGATCCAGTTCGTCTTTGGCCAGTTCATCATATACCGGGGCTTGGCCTTCAAGTTCTGCTGGCGCTAGCAACACCTCGATAGATGTTTCGAACTTCTTCTCTTGCCCTGGTTGCGCAGGATCATCGAAAGTCATGACAAGATCGATGGGGCGCTCTCCCTTGTCCAATTCGTGCCGAAAGGTGACCACGAGGTCAACTGCGACATTGGTCTCCCATGGCAAGATGTGTGGCACATACCCGGCAGCGGGAGCCAAAGTCTTGCTTTCTAGAGGAGGCGAGGCTGCCAGTCGCACATTCCACGCATCACCAACCCTAGCTCTGTCCCGAGGTTCATTATTCACAACAACATGCAGGACAATGTCTCGTTGCCCCGGCTGAATATATGCTTGCTGGTTAACCACCGTGGCTTGAAGCGCAGATCGTCTGACTTCTAACTCTGCTGATACAGCATTCTCAAACCTGTAAAGAAGCACGTATAATATGCTCTCGTCGGGGACAAACAATATTCTACCCTCTTCATCCTCAGCGCCTTTTCTCGCCTTCTCCATCCGCTCGGCTTGCTCATCCAGCTCCTTTTGTGCATTTCCTACCGCCTCAAGAAATGGAACAAGCGGGAACACCGGTTGATTTGCTATGTATTTAAGCACAGACGCAACACCGCGCTTGGCTGGATATTCCCCCAGTCTATCTTCTATCGCTTTCTCCCGTGCACTTTCATCGCCCACAATCTCCAGGCGCAGTGGAACGCTGTCTTCTGCAAGCCTAAAATCACCGAGCGTCTTCTGGAACAGGCCATAAAGTGTCTTCAGGTTTCTTACTAACTCGACATCTGTAAATTCTCGCATGGCCAGTAGTGCCAGCATCTCTTCCACTGGCTTCCGAGGATTGGCAAGATACTTGCCCCGCGGAAGCCACAATTCGGAATAGATTCCGCATATCTCAGCAATGAAGCTTAAGCGTCGCTTCTCATCGTCAAGTTGCACCTCGTTACGCCTCTTGTCAGCAATCCCCTGGGCAATTCTTAGGGTTTGTGAGACCTGCTGGGCTCTCCCTTCAGCCGTCCTGCTTTGTGCTTGTACTAATAATAGGAAATCCCTGAGAATGTCTATTTCCTTCATTTGGGCAAACATGTCAACGAGAAACCTGGCCGCCGCGCTTCTCTCGATTTCTGTTACATCCCCTAAATGCGGCCCAATGTCTTCATAGAATTTCTCTATAGGCTGATCTCTGCCTTCGGCATACTGAAAGCGGCTTCGCAATGCCTCCATAAACTCTTCTTCTCTCCCTTCTAAGAAGCTCTCTGCCTCTCTCACAATATTCTCCCACGCTTTCTGAAACTCTGTGGAAGCAGTTGCATCATCCTTAGCCCCCCTGATCCTGTCATACAGGCGCCTCCTTTCACTAGAGGTGGCTAACCAGCGTACCAGCACAACAAGACTCGCACCACCAATTGGTATTACGAAAACGAGCCACCAATATCGTTCCATCACCGATAAGACTGGACCAACAATGCGAGGCCAGCCGCCTGGCTGCGGGGTCGCCGCCGGAACTAGTGGTGTCGCGGTTGTTGTGACTTGCGCCACCACGCCTGGTGTGGCCGAAGGGGAAGTCGTCGGACTAGGCGTTGGCATTGCAACCGCGGGCAACGGAAAGACCCTCACGGTCGCAGGCAAAAGGCGCACGCTCAGCGGCTGACCATCAAGGAAAGCCCTCGCTGTTACCGTGTAAGTCCCCTCCCCCCTCACATCTTCATAGCCACCAGTGTACCTGCCCCCGCCAACGTGCGAGAGTACCTGGGTGACCACGTCACCACCGGGCAGGGTGATCTCCGCCTCAAGATGCAGTCCAGGATCTACAACAGTCACGTTATTCCGCATCAGGCTGGCCGTGATGGTGATAGGCTGGCCCACGAGAGAGGGGGATTCTATGGCCTCCATCTGAATAAGAGGACATTGCTTCGCCACCCAGTATCGGACTTCTCCCTCTCCCTCCCATGATGTTTTCCACTCTCCTGCATCCGGGTTTGTGATCCTGTAAATCGAATGGTGTACGTCGGCCGTCCCCCCTATCGTCGGCGTAAGAACAGCGCCGGTCGGTGAGGTCAAGATGATGCGACTGGCCGGGTCGGTCTTCACGAACGAGAAGACAATGCGTTCCAGGTATGGTTCGACTTCAATGGGCACTTCCTGCCCGGCGGGAATGGTCTCCCCCTCGGACACGGCTACTCCAACGAAGTCGGCCACAATGCGATGGTAGACATCGGCCAATTCCGTCGTGCTCGTGATGGGAGTGTAATGCTCCTCAGGAATAAGCCGCGTCCAGTTGTCCCGGTCCTCTTGCGCATCCCCAATGCCCAAGACGAAAAGGTTTGCTTCCCTGGCTTGAAGTTCGCCCACCAGAGGAGCCAAATCCTCGAAGTAAGCGCGCAGCTCCTGCTCAGTCACAGGCGCATCCGCCAGGTGGGGGCGGCCGTCGGTGAGAAGGATGACGGCCATCTTGTTCCCGGTGCCGATGCTTTTGGCTCTGAACTCCCCCAGCGCGAACTGCAAGGGGCCATGGAAGTCGGTGAACTGGATTACCTCGGCGTGGATGCCCTCGCGCACGGTGTCATCCTGCAGCAGGCGTAGGGAAACAGTGTCGCTCACCACCCCGCCGAAGCTGACCATACCCACGCGATAGTTGGCCCCCAGTGTCTCGGCATTGGCCCTGAGGTAGTCCACCAGAAACTTCGCTGCCCAGATGCGCAGCCCTTCAGGATCGCTCGGCGGCGCTCCGGTCACCGCGTCTTCATGGGACATGCTGCGTGAATTGTCAATCAGCAAGATAACATCCAAGCTTACAGGCCTGTCCCCTGGCTCCTGGGCCCAGACGTGCGCTGGGGACCAGAGAAACAGGAGCGCCAGCCCCATCCCCAGAATGCATCCGATGAGCAATCTCAATCTTGCGGGTTTGATGAAGGCCACTACGGTTTTCCCGCCTTGCCGCAGCCCGCCTTTTCCGCACCTACTCAACACATTCTTCCTCCGGCCTATTCTGTGCACACCTCCTGTCTCAAGGTGAGATCAGACTGATTAGGGTGCCCGGTCTCGCTCTTGGCGCGCTTGAAGCCATTCCTCGAGCAGTTTTGCTCGCAGTCTGTATCGGCTATCTCTCTTCTCTACCATCCCCTTTGTTTCCAGACGATTGAGGATAGAAGCAGCGGGCCTTTCCACACCGAGGCACATCTGAATCTGAGCCAAATTTGCCGGCTCACCCCCCTGGCGCTGCGTGCTCTCCAGGAGAGCTTCTATGACAGCCCGCTCGTCCAACGGGAAAGTGCTCCATGCCCTGGCGATAAGCCCTGGGAAGCGCGTCATATCCTGGCCAACAATGTATTCAATGACCTCCGGAACACCGGCGCACGTGACGTATCTAGGCTGGCCCGTCTTCCATCTTTCCCCATCCTTCAGATACCTGATCAGGCCATCCAGCAAGATATGCACGAATAAAGGATAGCCCCCACTATACCCCAGGAGTTGCAGCAAGGCCAGTTGATTACAATGCACACACAGCTTCGCTTCCAGACAATACTGCCTCAATTCATCAGAGGTCAAAGGGGCGTTGGACTGGAGCAATGCGACTATTTCTTGTCCAATAACACGTCCACGGAAAGTCCTCAGCACCTCAAACCCATGGTGGGGATAACAAACACGCTCGGTGCGACGTTCCCACTCATCAGTCACTGAAACAGCGAGCGCCAGATCTAGATCAGCAGGGAGTTCAGAGCCTGCGAGCTTGCTCAATCTGAACGCCACACGCCTCTGATCACCAGGGAGCAGCATCTCTCCTTTTGCATCACACTCCAGTTCTCGTTCTCCCAGATACAGGGCGATTTGATGGATCTCCACAGAACCAGGTCCCTGGTTGTGAAGAATCCACGCGACGTGCACGTCGCCAAGCCCCACGTTGTTAGGAAACCACCTGGTAACGGGCTTCACTACCAGATTCGCCCTTGTCGCCTTTTTCGCTTCGTCAAGGGCTTCTGCCAGGCTTCTCTCACGCAGTTCTTTCTCTCTCTCGGACGATGTTCTCCTTCTATACAGGAACCAGAAGGCTATCCCCAAACCTACGATGATCGGTATCAGGATCGGGCCTCTTCTCAACAACTCGACCAACCTAGCCGTAGGAGTAGGCGTAGCGGTGGGCATCGGCGTAACCACTCCCGACGTCGGTATCTGCGTCGGCTGAGGGGGCAGCGTCGGCAATATGGGCGGGGGGAAGACCTCAACCAGCATCGGCATCGGTCGCACGGATAAGAGATGGCCATCCAATATGGCCTGCGCCGTCACTGTGTAGGTTCCCTCCGCTTGCACGTCTTCATGGCTACCAGTGTAGCGGCCGCTGCCGACGGGCAAGAGGGCCTGGGTGACTACGTCACCACCGGGCAGAGCGATCTCCGCCTCAAGACGCAGTCCGGGATCTACAATGATCATGTTATTTCGCACCAGGCTGGCCGTGATAGTGATGGGCCGACCCACAAGAGAGGCAGATTCTATGGGCTCCACCCGAATAAGAGGATATTGCTCATCTACCCAGTATCGGACTTCTCCCTCCCCCTCCCAGAATGCCTCCCACTCTCCTGCATCCGGGTTTGTGATGCTGTAAATCGAGTGGTGTACATCGGCCGTCCCCCCTATCGTGGGCCTAAGGACAGCGCCGGTCGGAGAGGTCAAAACGATGTGAATAGACGGGTCGCTCTTCACAAATGAGAATACAACGCGTTCCAGGTATAGCTCGACTTCAATGGGCGCTGCCTGCCCGGCGGGAATGGTCTCCCCCTCGGACACGGCTACCCCAATGAGGCCGGCCACGATGCGATGGTAGACATCGGCCAATTCCGCCGTGCTCGTGATGGGAATGTAATGGTCCAGATGCAGAGGAGTGAGCCGTGTCCAGTGGTCCCGGTCTTCTTGCGCATCCCCAATGCCCAAGACGAAAAGCGACGCTCCCCCCTCTTGAAATTCGCCCACCAGAGGGGCCAGATTCTCAAAGTAAGAGCGCAGCTCCTGCTCAGTCACAGGTGCATCCGTCAGTTGGGGGCGGCCACCGGTGAGAAGGATGGTGGCCATCTTGTTCCCGGTGTCGAGGCTCTTGGCTCTGAACTCGCGGAGCGCGAACTGCAAGGGGCCACGGAAGTCGGTGAATTGGATTTCCTCGGCGTGGATGCCCTCGCGCACGGTGTCATCCTGTAGCAGGCGCAAGGGAACAACGTCGTTCACCACCCCACCGAAGCTGGCCACCCCCACGCGATAGCTGGCTCCCAGTGTCTCGGCATTGGCTCCGAGGTAGTCCACCAGGAACTTCGCTGCCCGGATGCGCAGCCCTTCAGGATCGCCCGGGGGCGCTCCGGTCACTGGGTCCTCGTGGGACATGCTCATCGAATTGTCAATCAGCAGGATGATGTCCAGGTCTACAGGCCTGCCTCCTGGCTCCTGCCCCCCGACGTAAGTTGAGGGCCAGACGAACAGAAGCGCAAGCCCTATCCCCAGAATGCATGCGACGAGCAATCTCGATCTTCTGGGTTTGATGAAAGCCATAGCGATCTCCTATTCGGTAAATTGACTGGTCACGCCAGGAGCACACTGCCTGCTGGATAGGCTCTTGGGCTGTTCCAGAAAAATAATCATCCCAATGTCATTCTGAGCGGAACGCAGTGGAGCGAAGAATCTCATGCCACAGTGCCTTAAAGCCTACCCAGGGCGA
>Ga0209121_10006668_pt1 | contig 10074 bp, 9 predicted proteins | sample Cruoilmetagenom3_FD_187292 | JGI IMG/M metagenome (GOLD analysis project Ga0209121, IMG submission 187292) | Oil polluted marine microbial communities from Coal Oil Point, Santa Barbara, California, USA - Sample 3 (SPAdes) (version 2) | ecosystem: Environmental > Aquatic > Marine > Oil seeps ...
GTCGACGTTCTCCGACTGGCCAAGGAGACTTAGGATGAGCAGACCCCTGAGCAAGGTTGCGCCCGAATGGTGGGACTACACCACACTGGACCGAGAGCTCCTGGACGATGCAGCACGGCTGACCGCCGATGACCTTCTTCAGCTTTCACGACCCGGATTCACGGTGAAGTTCTACGACACGCTGGAGGACTTCTACCTTGCAGAAGCACTGGAGTACATCTCCGCGTGGACGCAGGCCACGGAGCACGAGCCGGCGGGCATCTGCGGCCCCATCGGCCCCACGGAGCAGCTGCCGCTGGTGGCGCGGCTCGTCAATACCCTGGAAATCGATCTGCGCTACGCCCACTTCTGGGGAATGGATGAGTGGGTCGTGGATGGCGTTGCCGTGGCGGTCACCCATCCGCTGAGCTTCGAAAGGGCGGACCGGGAGCTCTGCTTTGATCGCATCCGCCCGGATCTGCGCATGCCGGAGGAGAACCTGCACTTCCCCAAGAGCGATCTTGATGAGTACATCGCCAGTTGGGACCAGGCACGCTGCCTGGTGATGCAGGGAGGACAGGGCGAGGTGAAGCACTGGGCCTTCAACGATCCACTCCCTCGCCGGGGGCAATACAAGGATGCCCCCCCCACCCCGGAGGAGTACCGGAAACTGACCACACGGGTGGTGGACCTCCACCCCATCACCCTCATCCAAAACGCCCGCACATCGGGCGGCGGCGTGGTGCAGAACGTCCCCAGCCAGGCGCTCTCCGTGGGGCCGGTGGAGACGTGGAAATCGGAGAAGGTCTCCATCTGGCAGGCGGGGACCCATGACAATCCCTTCGGTATGCGGCTGACGACGCTGATGATCGCCAAGAGGGTGCCGGATAGCGCAGTGCCCATGTCCTTGCTGGCAGACCATCCCAACGTGCAGTTCAACTTCTACCGTCCCGGCATCGGCACCTGCGACGCCGACATGCACTAGAGAGACTTGAGCCGACATCACGCGATATCGTTGGGGCCGGGTCATCCTCGACCGTGTCGAACCCTGTGGGTTCGCGAGGCCCGCGCCCCTCCTGGCGTGACATCGCACAGCAGTGCTGGGGCCGGTCTCCGACCGAGCCCCGTTCAGATCCATCGCGCCAAGGAGAAACACGCGTGCCAAGACGAGCCTTCGCCATCGCCGCCCATCCGGACGACATCGAGTTCACTATGTCCGGCACGCTCATCCTGCTGCAGCGCGCCGGCTACGAAATCCACTATATGAACATCGCCAACGGCAGCTGCGGCACAGCCCAGCGCAGCAAAGAGGAGATCATCGCGATCCGGCACGACGAAGCACACGCAGCAGCGACCAGCATTGGTGCAATCTTCCACGAAAGCCTGGTTGATGACATCGCCATCTTCTATGAGCCAGGCCTCCTGGCACGCGTCTCCGCCGTCGTGCGCGAGGTCGCGCCGGAGATCCTGCTCGTGCAGTCGCCCCAGGGCTATATGGAGGATCACCAGAACGCAGCGCGCCTGGCCGTCACCGCTGCCTTCACCAGGGGCATGCCCAACTACACCACTGACCCACCGCACGAACCGGTATCTCAAGACGTGACACTCTATCACGCACAACCACACGGCAACCGCGACCCGCTGCGCCGGATTGTCCGCCCTGACATCTACGTGGACGTCTCGGATGTCATCGAGGACAAACGAGCTATGTTGGCACACCACGTCAGCCAGAAGCTCTGGCTGGACCAGACGCAGGGCATGGACGCCTATCTTGACGCAATGCAGGCGCAGTGCCGAGAAGTGGGCGCCATGTCGGGCAAGTTCCAATATGCCGAGGGTTGGCGCCGCCGTCTGCATCTGGGCTTCTGCGATGAGGCCGCAGATCCGCTTGCGGCAGCCCTGTCCGAACACCTCGCGTATTCGCAGTAACGCTATGGCTATCGCGCACCACGCAGCACGAGAGTGCTGCGCGCAGTCTTGGGCTCGTAGTAACCAATTCATCGGTTCTGCGAGTGGGAACGACTGAAGTCGTTACTGCCAACCTGATCGGCCGCAGCGATTTGCAGCTAGCAGAAGGTTGTCTTCGAAGCAGTCATACAGTCTGCCATCCCGGACCGCGGGCATCTTGCCCGCATCTTCGCGCAAGTCACCACCTGTCTGCTCCCTGCAGCCGCTGCGCACTTGGGAGCCTTCGGAGCAGGGCGCGCAAGAAGCCGCCGGGCGCTCTGAGGGGAGCCCAACCTGCGAAATGAGCATTCGCGCGTGCCCGCACGTGGATGCAAACTAACAGTTTGCACTACGCAGACGCACTACGCAGCGGCACTACGCAGAGATTCAACGTCTCTGTGCCCCTCTCCCCCCTCCGGCTGCGGAGGCGAAGTCCCCGGTTCAGGGGAGGGGCTGCGGGCTTCCGAGCCCGCGGGGTGAGGGCGTCTGGTAAACGACGGTGCCGCCACTCTGAACTCGGTTCACCAATATTCTGTGCTATACCCCCCCTGTCACCGACCACTAGACACCCCACCAAAGTCAACTATCATCACATGACATCGCCAACATAAGGAGAGCCATGGACAAGACAACCCTCACACTGCACACCGCATTCCAAATCGGCCAGGTCGACCCGCGCATCTTCGGCGGCTTCCTGGAACACATGGGCCGCGCCGTCTACGAAGGCGTCTACGACCCCAAGAGCGCGCACGCCGACCGCGCAGGCTACCGCACCGATGTCCTCGACGCGCTCAGCCGCCTGAAGATGACCGCGATGCGCTATCCCGGCGGCAACTTCGCCTCCGGCTACCACTGGATGGACGGCATCGGCCCACGCGACCGGCGACCGACGATGCGCGAGCTGGCCTGGCAGAGCCTCGAATCCAACCAGTTCGGCACCGATGAGTACATCGCGCTCTGCCGCAAGATGGGCTGGACTCCGATGATCACCGTCAACCTGGGCACCGGCACCCCCGAGGAAGCCCGCAACTGGGTCGAGTACTGCAACGCGCCTCCCGACAGCAAGTACGCCCAGATGCGCGCCGAAAACGGCGCGGCAGAAACCCACAATGTCAAGCTATGGTGCCTGGGCAACGAGATGGACGGGCCCTGGCAGCTCGGGCACGTCCCCGCCGGCCAATACGCCATCCGCGCGCAGCAGGCCGGCAAGATGATGAAGGATGTAGACAAGTCCATCGAACTCGTCGCCTGTGGCTCGTGCGGCGTTGGTATGGACACCTACATGGAGTGGGACCGGCAGGTCTTGGAGTATATGGGAGACCTGGCTGACTACATCAGCCTGCACCGCTACGTGGGCAACCACGACGACGACACGCCCGACTACCTCGCCGTGACCGCGTCCATCGACAAGCAGATCGAGGAGATGGACACCGCTTGCCGCTTCGTCCAGGCCAAGACGCGCAGCAAGAAGCGCGCATACCTCTGCTTTGACGAGTGGAACGTCTGGTACAGGAACCATCAGGCCGATGGCGCAGGCGAGCACGCCCCCCACCTGATCGAGGAGGTCTACAACCTTGAGGACGCCCTGGTCGTCGCCGGATTCCTCAACAGCTTTATCCGCCACGCCGACAGCGTCAAGATCGCCAACATCGCCCAGATCGTCAACGTGATCGCCCCGATTCTGACCCGCGGCGACGAGATGCTGCTCCAGTCGATCTTCTACGCCTTCGAGATGTACGCTACGCGCGGCACCGGCATCGCTCTCCAGACCACCGTGGATGGACCGGCCTACGCAAGCAAGACGTATGGCGAGGTCACCACCATCGACACCAGTGCCATCCTGGACGGCGATACACTCCAGGTCTTCGCCACCAACCGCAGCCTGACCGATTCCGCAGAGTTCGAGATCGCAGTGGCAGACCGTGCCATTGCCGGATTCAACAGCGGCGAGGTGTTGACCGGACCCGATCCCAAAGCGGCCAACAGCTACGAGCAGCCTGATCTAGTCACGACCGGCCCGCTGAAGGGCGTTGCGGTCAAGGGCGGCGTCGCCACCGTGATGCTGCCGCCGCTATCAGTGGCCGCGATGACGCTGCAGCTGGGAACGTAACCCCAAGCGGACACAAAACAGCGCATCTCCTTCGAGATGCGCTGTACAGCAAAACACCGCGCGCGAACGAAAATACCCTCGCTTCCAAGGCAGACCTCTGACCTTTCTCTGCTGGCCACCGGACGCTTTGTTCGGCGGCAAGCTCTCTCGATGCGCCCTTCGCGACCGTCATTTCGAGCGGAGTCTCCGGAGTCGAGAAATCTCAAGCTGTTGGGCGTGCAAGATTCCTCGACTTCGCCCTCCGCTACGCTCCGGGCTACGCTCGGAATGACGGAATAGCCGGCGATCTCAAAAGGTGTCCGGTGATCTCCATCTACGCGCTCCGCCCCGACTCCTTGCTGTTGACCAGCAGACCCTTCAGCTGCTCCACGACCTCCGGGTGCTCATCCCACACGTTGTGCTGCTCCCGCCAGTCATCGACCATGTCATACAGCTGGCCCTGCGGCGCATCGGCGGACGCCGTGTAGCCGACCACAGGGGAGGAGAATCCCCCGGAGCCCAAGCCCAGGATCATCTTCCACCGGCCCAGACGCACCGAGAACATCCCGTGAAGCGAATGGTGGACCACGGCGCCGCGGGTGATCTCCTCCTCGGGTTTCTGTTCCATCAGCGGCAGCAGGCTGAAGCTGTCCTCCGCCGCGTTGTAGCTCAGATCCTCACCCACGATATCGGCGACGGTCGCCAGGAAATCGACCAGGCATACGGCCTGGTCACTCACAGAACCGGCCTCAATCACCCCGGGCCACCGGGCAATGAACGGCTCCCTGTGTCCACCATCCCAGATGTCGCCCTTGTAGCCGCGCAGGTCACCGCAGGACTTGTGATCGTGCATGATACCGTCGACATCGCACGGACGCGCGCCATTGTCGCTGGTGATGAAAATCAGCGTGTCCTCGGCGCAGCCCAGCCGATCAAGCGTACCCATCACCTGGCCCACCATCCAGTCCACCAGCCAGACACCGTCACCGCGCGGGCCGGCCTGGCTCTTGCCCTTGGCGAAGTCAGGGGGCATACAGGGACGGTGCGGCGCGGCAGGCGTGAGGTAGAGGAAGAAGGGACGGTCAGGATCCTCGTTGACAGCCTCCTCGATAAAACCCACGGCCTTCTTGATGAAAGTAGGGTCACATTCCTCGTCGCGCCACCCCGGCGTCATCAACCCCGTTTTCTGCTGCGGGTTGTAGGGCGACTTCTCGACATTGGGAATACCCACCGCTAGGTCATTCTCAATAAAGCAGTAGGGTGGCATATCCAGCGAGCCCGCAATGCCGAAGTAATAGTCGAAGCCCAGCGCCAACGGCCCGCCAATAACGGGCTTGCTGTAATCGATCACACCCTGGTCGGCCCAGTTCTCACGATCGAAGTCGCTGCCATCCGCCGTCTGCCACTCCAGCCCCACATGCCACTTCCCCACCGCGGCGGTCGTATAGCCATACTTCTTCAACACAGAAGCCACCGTAGGGCGCGCCGGATCGATCAAGGGCAGCGAAAAGCCACCGTTAACCCCGTGCTTCAGCCGCGTGCGCCAACAGTAGCGTCCGGTGAGCACGCTGTAGCGACTGGGGGTGCATACTGAAGACGATGAGTGCGCATCGGTGAAGCGCATACCCTCGGCTGCCAGCCGGTCCATATTGGGCGTGGGGATCTTCGATTCAGGGTTGAACGCCCCGACGTCTCCGTACCCCATATCGTCGGCCATAATCCAGATGATATTCGGTCTATCTGCCATAGGTTACCTCCTAGAGTCCCCAAGCTACGACGCCATCACCGACCAACTGCTGCCCGTTTCGTGGAGAGACACATAGAGGCACCCAACCGATCTGGTATTCAGTGCAGACCTCCAGAAGCGACTCCTAGACCCTGCGGTACCAGCGGAGGTAAACTCGTGAGGGCGTTTTTCGGCCCGCCTCAGGCGGTTCTGTCGTTGTTGAGACCGCCGCGCAACGGCCGGAACAAGCTGCCTGAGCTACAGCACAGCAACGCCGTGCTGAAGCTCAGGTTAGCACCCTTCCGTTGCCGGGTGGTCTGTGACCAGGTTCTACCTCAACTTCTCGATTTCTTCTTCGACCTCCTCTGCCCCTTGTGAATAGAACTTCTCTTCATCTGGAGCGAGCTCGTGGAGCAGTCGGAGGAACTCTCCGGCGTGAACGCGCTCTTCATCGGCGATGTCCGTGAGGACCTCAATGGCGAGCTTGTTGCTCGTTGACTCGGCAAGCTGCATGTACAACTGAACTGCCTCGTACTCCGCAGCGATCATGAATCGGATTGCTCGGATGAGTTCCTGATCCGTGACCTTCCGATTGTTCACCAACCCCGAAAACGGCGATCCAAAGTCTGGCATGACTATCCTCCTTACCTCGTGTTTGCCCAACTTCACACCCAGCATTTACCTCCGCAGAGCTTCTCTGTGTCAATATAGTTCCCGCATAAGTATGAGGAGAAGCCCTGTAGAAATCCCAGGATCTTTCACACCCCAGAAACCTTCTGTACATACTCCGGTGAGGTCTGGGTACAGAACTGATCAGCAGTATATCACCCTTCCGCAGCACGCGCGAATCCAGATTGCTGGAGGGGTGCGATTCAGAATTGAGGCCAGTCACCGCGGCTGGAACTGCCGAGTCAGACAACGGAAGAAGGGCGCTGCAAAATGGGTTTGTTTCGTAATCTCCCCTCCTCAATCTTGGCCATTGGGGATCGTGCCACCGGTGACGTCGATGTAGAGCGTAGGGGCAACAGCCTCTCCGCCACGGCTGCGCCGGTATTCGTGTCAGCATGGATGGACAAGGCCGTGCTCTGGACAACATCCTCATCGAGCGCTTCTGGCGGTCGCTCAAGTACGAAGACATCACCCTACGAGACCATGCCACTGTGCACGATTTGGAGGCCGGACTCCAGCGCTACTTCGCCTTCTACAATCACGAACGGCCGCATCAGAGCCTGAACTATGCTGTTCCTGGTAAGGTTCATCAAGATCTGGTAACCTTGGTCTGTTAAGATGAGACTCTTACTCATTTTTGCCCATTTGTGGTCTTGACAATGGGGGTCACTTCACTCCACTCGCGACCCCAGATCGCGCATCCCGCGGGACCGGCTGTCCCGAGACACCGGTTTGGACACAGCAACGAATCGTTAGGCACTGTTCTGAGAAGCCGGCCTCCTTCTCGATCGCCACCCACACACCAAGAACAGTATCCCAGGAATGACAATCACCATCGACAAGGAATAGGGGATGGCCCAGCGATGGTAATCCTGCGTGATCGGTCTCTGCATCAGAAGCAACGAGAGCACTGCTAACTCGAACCCAAGGGTGATCGCTCCCCCCAATCTCTCCCAACGCCAGGCAATGCCTAATCCCAGGACACTGAGAAACATCAATATCGGGGGGAGTGCTTCTGAAGGGGGATAACCCTCCACCGCATACGGGTCTGCCGTTCCGATTGTCACCCAGTTCCATACAGTGCCGATAAGCTGCATCAGAGAGTATGCAATGATCGGAACCGACCAAATACGTGCAATCCGGCGCATGCGTTTCGTTGCACGGTCACCGGTGTTGCTGAAACCTGTCATGGCTAGTCCTCCCTTTTTTGATGCGGTGCCAAACGATCGCGAGCTCAGCAGCGCACGGGTCTGCCAAATTACCCAACAAGACAGAATACGACGCGCTGGTTATCCTGCCTCAGCCGCTTGGGATACTATGCTGAAATGCCTCGTAAGCCTCGCAAATATGTTAGCTCTTGGTTTCTCGGCATAAATGACTACAAGGTCATTCTCTCCTCACCCAGACAGCTTTGGGAAGAACCGCCCGACCTCTGCTGATATTGCTGATGCTCTTCCCCAAACCAAGCTGTCAATTGCTCCTCCTATACAGCGAGGTAGTGCACCAAGACCTCGATCTGCCCATCGAATGGGTGTGAGCCAAAAAGGCACAGGCGCTTGCCCCCCGCTCTGACCGGCGAGGAAGTCCGACAAGTGATCCCAGCGTGGTGACCGCACCAACACGCCGTTAGCCTCCTGACGCAGCAATCCAAGAGAGCGTTGCGCGCCCTTTGTTACTTTCGCCCGACGTACAGCCCATATCCGAAGTACTCGTCAAGGTTGTCGGGTGTGACACCTTCGTCTCGTACTCCCTTCACAAATCTCCTGTAGGCTGGACTTCTTGCGTAGAGGGAGAGCATTCTGAGCAGAACGCCCAACATTCCTCCGCAACCATACCGCCGGAGTATTCCTCTGCCCTCGTCTTGCACGTTGATCTCATAGCTTCTCACGACTGTTTCTCTGAGCCCGGCGGTCTCCAGCAGTCCTAGCCATTGACTGGATGTCAAAAGCGTCACATTAGCACCCAAATCTTGGGACGCCCAGGCAACCAATTCCGGCGGCGGTGGAACCTTCAGCCAGGTTGACTCATTGAGGCCAACGTATCCTCCTGGCTTGGTGACCCGTGCATATTCGTTGACCGCTTTCTGCTTGTCTTCTGGAAAGGCCGTTACAGACTCGGTAATGACTGCATCGAAACTGTTGTCATCGAAACGGAGATCCTGCGCATCTGCCACCCGGAATTCAACCCTGTCCGTTACGCGCTCTCTCTTTGCCCTTTCCCTCGATCTCTCGACCATCCCCTCGGAGATGTCCACGCCGACCACTCTGCAATCATACCTCTTGGCAATGAGGACGGGCGTTACGCCAACGCCGCAGCCAACATCCAATACGTAGTTGCCGTTGCTCACGTGACATAACTCAAGGAGTGCTTCGGTGGCCTCGAGCTCTCCCATGTGCTTCGTGAGGCCCACCTCAGCCGCGAAGTCGAAAAAAGTCTGTGGCCTCTTCATTCATCACCTCTTCTCTTGAGCGTGCCCTTCTATCAACTGAAGAGTCCTGGACCATTGAAGTCCAAGAGTTCGATGTACCCAAAGGTTATCATTCATAAACGAATGGTTAGGCGGCTTCTCCTAGTTAGTCTTATGCAGTTCATCGGTGAGCAGCTGACAATAGTAGAAGGCATGGCTATTACCACACGCCAGGCAGCAAGCGGTAACGCACTCGCGCCGCATAGTCTTGATAGCCTCCCAGTTCTTCCTGTAATGTTCTATCTTCCAGCGCGGTGCGGATAACCAGTTGACAGACTGCAAGCGCGGCCGCTATCAGTGCCCAAAGCGAGCCAAGCAAGAGCGGAGTGGCGAGACTGCTCACGACAGCTCCAGCATAGCCCGGATGACGAAGAAGGCGGTAGGGGCCTGATGTGACTATGACGTGCCCTCGTTCTCGTTGGATACGGACAACAGCCGAAAAGAATCGGTTGGCCAATGTTGCCCAAGTGCTCAAAGAATAACCCAGTGCTGTGATCACAAACGCACCAATATGGAGCAAGGGCGGCAGATTCGGTGACCACTCGAAGCGCTTATCCAGCCCAGCTACGATTAACATGACGATGGCGACAATAATACCGAGAGGCATAAGCACTCTGTCCCACGGTTTGATGCCCTCTTGCCGCAAAGAGCGGCCACGCTCTGCCATCAACTCCGGGGTTGTCCAGTGCATGGCAATCCTGCTCGCAAGAGTGAAGGCAGTAGTTAGCCCGACATAAACCCAGGCCATCCCCCAGTCTAGACGTCCCGAGGAGCCAAACAGAGTCACTGCCGGCAAAGCCATCAGGATGAATGCGGCAATCAGCAGTCGTCCCCAGCCAACACCCTCGGTTGTGTCGGTTTTTTCGTCACCCTCTCCGGTTGGTGTATTGGTATTCATGGTCCTGTTCCTGAATAATGTTCAGCGGCTGATTTCAAGCCGCCTGACAGCCCCCAGTTCGGCTGCCTGCGGGGTTCGCAGCGTGACCAGACTGAACCTGAAACGCTACGAAGCGGAAACTACCTTACTAAGAATCGCGACAGCAAGGTCGGGTGCAACGAGTGGCCAGGCGGAATAACTCCTCCTTGCTTCACGCCCAGGAGGCCCCGCCTTGTCGGCACCCTGGACATTTCGCGTTCTCGACAAACCATTCCAATCCCCTCACCAATAGCTTGAAATCGAACGCCCCTTCGGATCAG
>Ga0209121_10006669_pt1 | contig 10074 bp, 10 predicted proteins | sample Cruoilmetagenom3_FD_187292 | JGI IMG/M metagenome (GOLD analysis project Ga0209121, IMG submission 187292) | Oil polluted marine microbial communities from Coal Oil Point, Santa Barbara, California, USA - Sample 3 (SPAdes) (version 2) | ecosystem: Environmental > Aquatic > Marine > Oil seeps ...
TAAAGTTCTGCATCCACATATGGGTCATAACGAACCTGCTACCCCTATATGTAGGCAGATAATTCCGATTGTTGACATAATACTAGCGAAAGGACAGACGGTTCGAAACGTTGGAGGAATTTGAGGAGTATGGGAGCAGGCTCGGTAGACATACGGAGCTTATTGAGAGCCTGAGAGAAGATTGGGGCCGGGCAGTTGAACTACTGGAGATAGAAGATTGGTTCCTCGCAGTTGACGAATTGGAGATAGAAGATTGGGACCAGTTTTGCAGGCGTACACTGGTTAGAACGCTATTTGCGATGATTGAGGGATCTGTCTTCGCATTGAAGCAGTTAATCCTGGAGGAACACCGGATAATAGGGAAGATCGAATTGTCTCCAGCCCAGTATGCAATACTGTCCGAAGAAAAGTACGATCTAGAGGAAAGTGGTGTTCTAAGAACTTTGAATACCCATCCGAAGTTGGAATCAAACATAAAGTTCACCCTCCCGTTTTACGCTCATGCTTTGGGTATGTCATTTGAATTTGATCCCCCTCTGGGCGAGGAGCCTGGCTGGGGGAGTCTGTGCCAAGCCCATAAGAAGCGAAATCGCTTGATGCATCCCAAATCCCAGGATGATCTGACGGTCAGCGACGGTGACCTGGATGACACATTGAGTGCTGCGTCCTGGTTCATTGAGCAACTTGATCGACTGGAGTCAATGGCTTTTGAGGCGCTAAAGCAACTTCTTTCTCAAGCAGAAACGGGGACACTGGGTGGCACTGTGGAGTCTGACTCGGCGGCAGAGGAAACCGCCTAGTCCCTCGCTCTGCGACCCTTTCGCTCGAAACTACGTCGTCTGACGTGGGAGATGAGCGGGAAAGACCGTTGTCTAACTAGAGGCCGGTGCGAGAGAACCGCACGCCGGAGCCTGTCCTGAGCCTGCCGAAGGAATCTGTGGGGAGGACGCCGGGCAACCGGCGTTCCTACCCCGACGGCGGCTGTGTGTTGTTGAATGACCCGATCTAGCAAGGTAGGAAATACTGTCTCTACACAAAAGGAGTTGCATACGTGTCTGCTGACACTTTTTCCGATATTATGGCCTGGATTATTCTCGGTTTTGCCTGTTTTAGCCCCGGTTTGTTTTGCATCGCTGTCGGCTTAGGCATTTGGTGCTTTAGGCTGTTACGACTGAAGTGTCAAGCGCTAGAGTCGGAACTTGAGACAGCCCAGGAATCAGTGCGACGTCTTAGGGAGGAAAACGACCGCCTTGCGCTGGAAGAGTGGTTCCGAAGCGCAGCAGATGCTCAGTATCGTAACGAGATCGAGGTGGAAGTGAAATTCATCTACCCGCTTTTGAGATTCTTGGGCTACAGCAGTCAAAGCGTAAGCGTCCGAGTTCCTGTTGAGGTGTATGTTGGGCGTCAGCAAGTCAAAGGTGAGGCGGACTGGGTGCTTTGGGACAAGTTGACAGACCCGAGCAATCCCCGCGCAATTGCTGTCATTGAGGCAAAGGCTTATACACAATCACTAGGTGACCAGGTGCAGTCTCAGGCGCGTTCTTATGCCTTTGGCCTTAATGCGTCCACTTATGCTGTCACTAATGGGCAAAGACTTCTGATATTTCGTCGAGGTGTTCAGAGTGATGATTGCCTTGTTGACTGTACCGTGGATGATTTGTCTTTAGCGTGGCCTGTCATTCAAGAGGCACTTGGGCCTGCTGGCTAACGATGGAGTTGTCTAGTTCAGGTTTATCCAATATGCGATCCATCTAGTATTGCAGAAGCCGCCTAACCGCTCATTGTGCGATCCGTTCGCTCGAAACTACGTTGTCTGACGTGAGAGATGAGCGGGAAAGATCGTTGTCTGACTAGAGTCCGGTGCGAGAGAACCGCACGCCGGGATCCGTGAGGGGGGACGCCGGGCAACCGGCGTTCCTACCCCGATGGCCGAACTACGGAGGCACGAAATGCACCTTGAATTTGAAGAATGGGTCTTGTCCCAGGATATGAGCGAAACGGCAGAAGATTTATTTCAGGAGGCTATCACTTGCTACAAGGCCTCTGCGTATAGAGCAGCCCTATTGTTCTCGTACCTCGGCTTTCAAACCATCATTAAAGACCGAATCCTGGTATCTAGGAGACCTACCGGCATCAATGAGGCATTATGGGAGATCATTGCGAATAGACTAACAGATGATAGCACATGGGACAGCCAAGTTTTCGACGCTACCCAGATGAAGTCTCCAGCTCCTATATTCATATTGTCAGACGATCTTCGAAGGCAAGTGACCTATTGGAAGGGCCGTCGTAATGACTGTGCACACTCGAGGGGAAATGAGATAGGATTTCCCCACGCTGAAGCATTTTGGCTATTCTTGAGGTCGAATCTTCCCAAATTTGTTGTTAGCGGCAGCAAAGAAGGTTTGCTGAACGAAATAAGAGTGCATTTTGATCGTAGCTTGACGCCAGCCGATGCGGACTACTCTCACATTGTCCAACGAGTACCTTACGCAATCGAAACGGGGGCACTCGAAGAATTCTTCGAGGGCATCGACCAGGTGTTTGCAGACCTACAGAGACTGCCGCCTGGCGCGTCTTTCTATCCCGCTGACGAGGTGAGATTCTTCGATAGCATACTCGACATAGGGGATAGAACAGTTACGAGCAAGCTGGTCGATTTCCTGAGAGGTCAAGAGGGCCTCCTTGTAGAGGTGCTAAGATCTAACCCTGTCAGGGTGCTCTTGATTGCAGATGACCATACGTTCATCAGGCGCTTATGGTATGAAGAGCTTTTACCGATGACACAGAGCAATTTCGAAATCTATTGTTCCTTGCTCAGAAATCAGTTGATTCCTGAGGATCAGGTTGAGGAAGCGCACAGACGAACCGTCCCGCTCTTGTCAAACTTGGATCCTTCGGAGGAGTGCTACACCCTCTTGGAAGATAGCGGCTTCTTCGATGTATTCAGAGATGTAGTGTTTCTGCAGTCCGGTGCATCGTCCGAGGCTCCGCTTGCTGACCGGTTCGGTTGGGCTAACAGTAACTTCAATCTTGTCGTTTGGTACTTGAACAACTTTGGCATTGACGAGCAGATCGCGTGCAGTCTGAGCCAGATTTTCGGGAAAGAGAATCATCCTTACGGTTTGAGAGATGCAATAAATGCCTTTCTTTCCCAAAATGAGCAGAAACGGGAGGAACTTCTCCAGGTCTTTGAGGATAATCAGATCCCAACACCAGACTGCCTCCGGCTTCAGGGGGAGGAAGAAATCTCCGTACCTTTGTGAAATGTAATTCTGCCGCATGGTGCGACACGAAGTCGCTGTGCGCCGTAGATAAGCGGCACGAGAGGATGCCCTATGGGGGGGGGGCAACACTAGAGAGAGGTGTTGTAAAGCACCCACCTTATCCAGACCTGGTAACAGGCTGGGGAGTGTAACATGGTGGAAAAGCCCTCTGTGATCCACACCAACCGACTGAGGGTCAAGCCAGGTTGGATCTGCGCGGGGAACTGGCAGTCCTACGGCGATGGCCAGCGGTCATTGAAGCCCCAACCGAATCGGGCTGAGGAAGCACACTGGCATAATGGTCAAGGAGAGTGATAAATGGAACTTCGACATCCTTTTGAGTGGTTGTCCAACTCAGGCCAGCGATGTGCGTTCGTCCTGTTTCTGTGCCTCGCGATCTTGGTGATGATTAGCCTTCAGATACTTGGCCAGCCCCTCGTTACTGAGGTCGCGCCGGCAGGTATTGTGTCGTTTGAGTTGACAGGGGAACTCTCCCTGGCACAGCGTATGGTGGAGTCGTGGGGTGACACAGGTCGCGTCTATGCTGGTCTCAATCTAGGTGTTGATTATCTCTTCCTTGTTGCATACGCGGTTGCCATTGGGCTGGGTTGTGTATTGGTCGCTAGTAGCCTTTGGCAGCGGATCAGGTTTCTGTCAGTAGTGGGAGTTCTCCTGGCGTGGGCACAGTTCGGTGCAGGGTTGCTGGATGCGTTGGAGAACTATGCGCTCATACGAGTACTGCTTGGGTCGCAGCGAGAGGTATGGCCGGTGATGGCGCGGTGGTGTGCAGTGCCGAAGTTCTTAATCGTGGCGGTTGGCCTTGTGTATGTTGGTGTTGGGGCTATCATTGCCGTAGCGGTAAGGGCTCGCAGGTTTAGAGATGCCTCCGCCTAGCCCGCGCTCCTGCGATCCGCTCGCTCGAAACCACGTCGTCTGACGTGGGGGATGAGCGGGAAAGACTGTTGTCTAACTAGAGCCCGGTGCGAGAAAACCGCACGCCGGTAAATGTGGGGGAGACGCCGGGAAACCCGCGTTCCTACCCCGACAGCAGCGCAGCGCGGTCGGAAAAATGCGGAGGTTGACAGGAGCTATGATGAGAGTCTTGGTCACAGGAGCTGCAGGAACAGTCGCGCCAGGAGTGATTCGGCCTCTAGAGAAGTCCTATACTCTGAAATTGCTGGACCTGACCCAGTCCGAGCAATTCGCTCATCATGAATGGGCAGTTGGCTCCATTTTGGATAGCGAGTTTCTGGAAACTGCCGTTCAAGATGTTCAGGCTGTGGTCCATTGTGCGGTTGCCAGGAAAGCCCCTGGTCGGGATGTCACGACCGAGCAGTTCTTCGATGTCAATGTGAAAGGACTGTACCTGCTGTTAGAGACCTGTTTGAAGCTCGGCGTTCGGCGATTTGTCCATGTAAGCAGTACGGCAACGGTCATTGGTCACTGGTATGCCGGCCGAAAGATCACGGTAGACAGTCCCTACACCACACGGGGAAGATACTCGCTCACAAAGGTGTTGCAGGAAAGCATCTGTGAGCACATGGCGCGGAACTCGGACATGACGATTGTCGTCCTGCGCCTGTGGCATCCCTGTGAAGGATTAACCACCAGGGATGAATCAGGCGAGGAAGTCCCCCGGCCATACCATCCTGGTTTGATTGATACAGAGGATTTTGGGGAAGCGTGTCGCCTGGCAATTGAGGGGGATAAGCTCAGTCAGTTCGAGGTCTTTCACACGGTAGCGACGCAGGAAGCGCGAGAGCGTTTTGATGCTGAGCGAACCGAGAGGATATTGGGATTTCAGGCCAGAGAAGATTTTCACAGTTTGCTCTGAAATGCGCCCTGGAGCCTGGGCACAAAAGAGACGTTTCTTGTGTTGTGGGTAACAAGTCGCTCTGCGATCCGTTCGCTCGAAACCATACTGGCAGACGCGGGGGGGTGAGCGGATTCGTGGTCCCCCTCCCCAGCGTAGGGGGTCAAGACCGCTGGCACCATCTTGCATTTCGACGGGGGTTTGCGTCTCGGCTCGTTCGCCGATACAGCTGTCATGGTCAACTGCCCAGCCCCGGACCGCTTTCGGCTGAGAGAGCCTGGGGGAGTAGACTTTCTTGACCAAGTCAGTGATGGCCTCGGCCTCGAAGAGGGAGCAGTTGAGCCCCTCCTTGGCCCGCATGATGAACACCTGGTCGAGGGTCCTGACAGTCCAGCGATTCAGTCGTTCACGTTCTGTTTATCATTTTACTTGGCAGTCCTCCTGTTTGATTGTGGGGATTTCACCCCCTACATTCTACAGGTACCTGCCTATGGCACAACTATAGTTATGCAGCGGGAGATGATGGGATGATTAAAAAGATTGGAGTAATCATTATATTAAGTTCTGTTTTGGCGCCGAATGTTGCAGCTAGACAGTACCACATCATTGCCCCCGTAGAGATCGATCTTTCACCTGGTTGGGGGATTCCTCCAGATGGGATTACAGATTTCATAGTAGACTGCGAAATGCTAGAAGTTTCCTACCATGGCATTGCTCAAAGCGTAATGCTGGCAACTTTTCATGTTTTCTCATGGCCGCATCTTACCTACAGAGTGACCGTAACTAACCTTTCCACAGAGGTGGTCCACAACGTTGTACTCACAATTGAAAACTATGGGGTTTTTTACGGTGACCCTACAGGTATGGTTTTCTTGTATGATACGGTTTGGAATCCTCCCGGATTAGCTGATGGCAGCATTCCCGCCTACCCAATGGGGGATATTTCGCCTGGGGAAGCTGCCTATGTGGAGGTAGTTATGCTTCCTGGTTGCGAAATCCCTTTATTTGATGGTGAATTCGACGCTGAAAGCTATGGCTTCAATTCTAACGAAAACGCCCCTGGATTCAGTGATTCGAGTGTACTGGTAGATTCAGGGATTGATTGGAAACGCTGTTTCCTGCCACTAATCCAAAAAACATTGTGATTACTCTTGTGCAACGTCGCTACGACACAACAGCCTATCGTTATCCCCACGAGCGGCTTATTCTGGCACTTACGCTGCTCCTGGTGTTCCTGGTCATTGCGCTGACCGCTACGGCGACCGTTTGTCTGAGCGTCGTGTTCGTCGTGGCGATGATGGCACTTGCTTATGCGATCAGCCGCTCCCATCACAGGGCGTTGCTGGAGCAAGCCCTGCCGGTCACACCACAGGATACTCCCGGTCTGGCAGCCCTCGTTGACGAAAGTCTCGCCCGGTTGCAGGCGGGCCCCGTGCGGGTCTTCGTCGCTCCCGGCGACACGCTGAACGCCTACACCTTTGGTCTCTCTTCCCCCAAAGTCGTGGTTCTCCATGCGCCGCTTTTGCAGGTGCTGGATGGCGACGAACTGCGCTTTGTCCTGGGTCACGAACTGGGCCACGTTCGATTGGGGCACACCTGGCTCAACTCTTTGGTGGGTGGAATGGCAGGCATCCCTAGCCCATTTCTGGCCTCAGCCTTGTTGACGATGGCCTTTCTATGGTGGAATCGGGCCTGCGAGTACTCAGCCGACCGGGCCGGGTTGCTCGCCTGTGGCAAGCCCCGCAAAGCGATCTCAGCCCTGGTCAAGCTGGCGGCGGGGCCGGAGGCCCGCACACAGGCCGACCTGGAGCGGGTCTTGCTGTACATTGAGGCTGAGGACGACCACGCCTTGAGCAGCCTGACCGAGGCGCTGACCACTCACCCCATGATGGTCCGGCGTATTGAGGAACTGCGCCGCTACGCGGCCTCGTCCGAGTACCGTCGTTTGCAGTCGCTGCTGGACCAGAACGTGGCAACGCGGGAGCAAAGAGGCATCAGGGCTGGATGACCACCGGCGTTCCGATCTCGGCCCACTCGTAGAGCGTACGTGCCTCTTGCACGCCCAGGATAATGCAGCCGAAAGAGACCGGTGTGCCCAGGTATCCCTCCCACAGCCGCTGGCCATTGGCGAGAATAGGCAGCGCGTGAATGCCGTTCTCCAACGCCCCCGCCCAGTAGATGCCCAACCAGTGCGGCATCTGCAGGCTCCAGGTGGAGGCGTAGGCGTTGGGATACTTGTCGAGCACGCGGAATGTGCCCGTGCGTGTGCCGCCACCCATACCGGTCGAGACTACGAACGAGTAGACCAACGCGTCACCCTGATAGGCGTAGAGGTGCTGCTCCGAAAGGTCAATCACGATTCGTTCCCCGCCGCCTGCAGTGGCCGGGGCCGGCGCAGAAGCGGGTACCAGGCTGCTGGCCCGTGGGATGACGAGCACTTGCCCAGGCAAGACTAGCGCCGGGTTGGCGATGCTGTTGATCTGGACCAGCGTCCATACCCCAACGCCGTAACGATGCGCGATGGCCGAGAGTGTCTCGCCCGGTTGCACTGCGTGTGTCGTGGCGGCGTGTTCCGGCTGATAGGCCACTGCGGGCACGGTCGGGCTACCAGGGATAACCAATGTCTGGCCGGCGGCGACGTGGCCGGGGTTGTAGATGTGGTTGAGTTCGGCCAGCGCCGTCACCGTCGTGCCGTATCGCAGGGCGATGCGGTACAGGTTCTCGCCCGCCTGGACGACGTGCGTGGCCCCTGCCGCAGCGGGCGCGGCCGGCACGTTGGAAGTGGGAATGACCAACCGCTGCCCGGCGTAGATGCGGGTGGGGTCGGTGATAGCGTTAGCCGCGCAGATGGCATCTACGGCCACCCCGTAGCGCCGGGCGATGCTGAACAGCGTCTCGCCCCACTCCACAACGTGGATCACGCTGCCCTCGTTGAGTTCGGCTGCGTGCACCGGTGCTGCCGCCAGCAGCATCCCTGCTAACAGTGCACCCAGCAATGTCAGACAGACCCATCTACACATCGTTCTCCCTCCTCCAGTTGTCGCCCTTTCGTAAACGCACAGGCGACTTCCTGACCTTACTCGATGGTCACCGGAACGCCAATCTCTGCCCAGTTGTAGAGCGTCTCGGCCTCCTGAAGGCCCAGGATGATGCAGCCGTAGGAAGCGGGGGAGCCGAGTGCTCCCTCCCACAACCGCCGGCCGCTGGAGAGGGTGGGTAGACCGTGGATGCCATTGTAGGTGTCTCCGCCAGCGCGATAGACGGCTATGAAGTGAGGCATCCACAGGTCCCACTGGCTGGCGTAGGCGTTTTCGCTCTTGCTGAGCACCTGAAATTCGCCGGTGTACGTGGGTGAGCTCGCTATGCCCGTCGAGACCGGCCAGTCGTAGAGCAGTGCGCCGTTCTCGTAGACGCGCAGTCTCTGCTCGGCGATGCTGATGACGATCCGCTTGCCAGGCACGGCAGGGTAGGGCTTCAGAACGTCCTCAGAGGGAATCGTCAACTCTTGACCAACGTGCAGCCAGTCGAGGTCAACGTCGGGATTGGCCTCGGCGATGAGCCCGGGAGGCATCCCAAACCGGGCGGCGATGATGGTGAGATCGTCGCCTGGCTGGACGACGTAGGTGCGCGGGGCGTGCGTCAGACCAAGTTCTACCGTCCCGCCCCCCGCTTCAAAGACGTTCAGCACCCGTTCCGTGGCCCCTTCCAGGCTAAGGTCCCGACCTTCTCCCAACTGCGCGGCTAGACCCTCCAGCGTTGCTTGCACAGCTTCTTCAGCCACCCGTACGCCCGGGCCGCTGCCATCCTCCGTCGGCTCCACACGCAGCCAGGTGACCATCGTCTCTCGATCTAACGTCCAGGTAAAAGTCTCGTCGGTAAGCCAGTCGTAGGTGGAGATCTGCACCTGGCGATTCAACATCTCCTCAGCCTGGGCCTGGGCCGCTTTGGTGTCGGCGAGGTGTGGCGGGACGATCTGGATGGTCAGAGCGAACTGATTGTCGGGACCCAGGTGGGTAACGGTAGCGATAATGTTGTTCAGCGTAGCCTCAATGTCCAGCGCCTGACCGGGCTGACCAGGCACAGCGACGAGTTGATCCCCCTCCAGGCGGAGCGTCGCGTCGGTGGGAGGCACGGACGCTTCGGGGGCCACTTGCTCCAACACACCACGCGCCTTATCAGGATCAATGGCAAAGACAGGAGTGACTTCGCAGTGCCCCTCCCGCATGTTCAGAATACTCAAGAGGTTCTCCATGTCCTGGTCCGCCCGGCCTATGGCGAAGGCCGCCTGGACCGTGGTGTCCACGTCGAGGCGCAGCCCTGCCTCCGACCAGGGAACCGCCCAGGTGCGCTCCCCGTCGCTCAAGGTGAGCAGGCCAGCATCGTAATGGCTGAGGGCCTCTGTGAGGCGTTCCGATGCTTCGTCGGGAGTGAGCCCGCCCAGGTCTGCGTTCAGGACGTAGACGTTGGGATATATGCGGGTTTCGTATGGCTCTAGAACCGCCTTGTGCGCTGTCCAGGTGGCGAAGAGGCCAATCGCTCCCAGCGTCAACAGCAAACCGGCGACGAAGGGTATGGACAGGCAGCCGCGACCCTGACGGGTGGGTTTTACTTCTTGATGATCTGGGTTCGCCTGATCGGCGCGACGCACGATTGACCTCCTGCGTGTGGCGTATTGCGTTCTGGGCCTGGCATTCTTGCCTGACGTCTACTCGGGCGCATCGGCCCACATGACCACAACCTCCGTCCCGACGTAGTCCCATTGTACCCCATCCTGGTTTCAGGCGCAATTAAGGCGTTCCAGAATTTAAAGTATCTCAGGTCACAGCCCGTCATCCTGAGCGTAGCGAAGAATCCCCGACAGTCTCCTGCACCTGCGACACCTCAGTGCGGAGTCACAGCCCGTCATTCTGAGCGTAGCGAAGAATCTCGCCCTGGACAGGCGGTTTGGGTGCTGTGGCGTGAGATTCTTCGCTTCACTGCGTTCCGCTCAGAATG
>Ga0209121_10006670_pt1 | contig 10074 bp, 4 predicted proteins | sample Cruoilmetagenom3_FD_187292 | JGI IMG/M metagenome (GOLD analysis project Ga0209121, IMG submission 187292) | Oil polluted marine microbial communities from Coal Oil Point, Santa Barbara, California, USA - Sample 3 (SPAdes) (version 2) | ecosystem: Environmental > Aquatic > Marine > Oil seeps ...
GGCAGTGATGACCGAAAAGCCTTCCCGCTCCAGGCCTAATTGCAGGAGCTTGAGCAGTCCGGTATCATCGTCTATTACCAAGATTGTCTCATTCATGTCTATCTCCTCCCAGTTTAATACTATCATAAGAAGGTGAAGGGACGGTTTAGGCAAGGTGAACAAATCGTCTCGGAAGTTTAGATTTGACTAATACCTGCAACCTGTTGTATATTATGGGTGGCGGCGTGACTTCCCGATGCGCAATCTTGCAATTGCATCTCGCTTTGGTCTCACAGCACGCTGCAAATTTCTGTCTGTCTCGAAAGGAATGCTATGTCTACAACTCCTTACGGCTCGCAAAATGGCCCGCAAACACCAGTAGAACGACAACAGGCGGTGGGTGGGGTATCAACCAACCGGCTAGCGCCTGAGTCCTCTGACACCCTAGTCGAAGCTCATGCGATAGAGCAGGCTGAGCAGGCACCCCAACCATATAGTCGTGAACTCGCCACCCTCAATACCGTCGCCCGCACACTGATGGAGACCCTGGACGTTGAGACCATCCTTGAGAGGCTGCTCAACCACGTAAACGAGGTGTTGAACACAGAGGCCGCATCGGTGGCCCTGCTCGACCAGGAGACGGGGGAATTAGTCTTCCATGTGGCTTCAGGTATCGCCGCCACCGAGACGAGAGGGCTGCGCATGCAACCAAGTGAAGGCATTGCTGGCTGGGTGATGCAGCATCAAGTCCCTCAACTGGTGCCGGACGTCTACCAGGACCCACGTTTCTACGCTGGCATTGACACCAGGACCGAATTCACTACTCGCTCCATTATCTGCGTCCCCCTGAAAGTCAAGGGCCGCGTTATAGGTGTCATCGAGGCACTGAATAAGCTGGAAGGTGATTTCAACGCATACGACGTCGCTTTGCTGGAAGCAGTGGCTGCACCAGCCGCTACTGCAATAGAAAACGCCCGACTGTACGAGGCTGAGCAACACAAGAGGCGCGTACTGACGGCCCTGCATCGCGCGGGCGAGCGCCTGCTTCGCGCCTTCACCCTCAATGAGGCTCTGGATGCCATCATGAACACTGTCCGCGAAGAAACCCGGTTTGATCGCTGCTGGCTAGGCCTGATAGACGAACAGCAACAAGCATTAGTAGGGCGAGCGGGCTATGGCGTTGGTGTCACGCGAGAGATCATCCACCAAAGCATCCCGCTGGACTATAAACCTGCCCCCCCCACCGTTATCTGTGTACTCGAGCGGACACCTGTTCTCATCAATGATCCGTTGCACGACCCGCGCTGCGAGGGTTTGCACGACACGCTCCAGGCGCTAGGTATCTCCTCCTTCGCCACCGTGCCCATCGTCGCCGGGAAAGAGGTGCTTGGCGTGATCGGCGTGGATAATGCGGCCAGCCACCGCCCCATCTCCAAACAAGACGTAGAAGCGCTGATGGAACTGGGCAATTTGATCGGGCTGGCCCTGGAGCGCGTGCGCCTGTATGAGGAGTTAGAAGAGAAAGTAGAGGAACGCACGCAAGAACTACAGGAAACGCAGGAGTTGTATCGTCTGTTGATTGACGCCGCTGGCACGGCTGGCGAGGGTATTGTCTTGTTTCAAGACGTAGATGAACGCGAGGGAGCCATCCTCTATGTCAACGAGGCATTTGGGCGTATGCTAGGTTACACCTTCATGGAATTGCTGAATCTGACTATAGCCGATGTGCTTCCTGCTGAAGAATTGGGAGTCGTGATGACCAGGCACCGGGAGCAAAAGATAGATCGAATACCACGCCAGGCCTACGAGACCGTACTGGTGACCAGAGATAGTCATCATCTACCTGTCGCTGTGGGCACTGCTACCACAGAGTATCAAGGCCACATAGCAACGATCCTATTCGCACGCGACATCACCGCTCAGAAACATTACGAAGAAGAGATCAATCAACGCAACTGGGAGTTGCAAGCACGCAACGCGATTGCGGCTCTAGTAGGACGCTCACTGAGCCAGGAGAGCATGCTCAATAGTGCCCTGGATGTTATTGCCAGCGTCACCGGCATGGAGATGGTGGCAGTGCGACTGCGTGACGAGGCAACGAGAACCTCCCGCTTTGCGGCGCAACAGGGCTTCCCTGCGGAGTTCATTGCCTTCGAGGAACAGGCTAAATCCGACAGGGCTTTAGGCGAATGGACGAGCAGGACAGGTCAGCCTACGGTGGTGGGAAACACCGCCGAGTCCGGCCCGCTCCACATGCCGGATTGCGACCTGTGCATCAAAACGGGGGTAGCCGCCCTGTCCATCGTCCCGGTCGAAGCGGCCGGCAACCGGCTGGGCACGCTCTATGTGGGCAGCCACGTCCCGTGGGCCATCTCTCACTCGCAGGTGGACACTCTCATCGCTGTTGGACAGCAGTTGGGGGTGGCGATCGAGAATGCCCGTATGCTTGAGGAAATCCGTCGGGCCGAGGCCCGGTATCGGACCCTGATGACAGAGGCTCGTGATGGCATCATTGTCGTAGATACCGCTGATGGCACCATCGTGGACGGCAACTATGCACTTGGGGACATGACTGGGCTGAGTCTGACCAAACTGCACGGGATGAAGCTCTGGCAACTGTATCCTCCGGAAGCGGCAGACGTTGTGCACGAACTTCTCATACGCATTGTGCAGCAGGGGCAGGGAGAGGTGGACGATCTCCCGATCAAACACAAAGAAGGCCACCTGGTGCCCGTTGAGATTCGCGCCCGGGTGATTGACCTGGGTGACCAGCGGGTAGTCATGGCCGTCATCCGCGACGTCACAGAGAAGCGCAGAATGGAACAGCACCTGATACGCAGTGAGAAGCTAACAGCCACAGGACAATTGGCCGCATCCGTCGCGCACGAGATCAACAACCCACTTCAGGGGATGACCCTTTTCCTCGATGCCCTGGAACGAACTCTTGACCCTGGCCATCCCGGACAAAGGGAACTGCAGATGGTACGGACTGGCCAGGAGCGAATCCGCGACATCATACAGGGCTTGTTGGCCTTCCAGCGTGATAGCGGAGCCACGCTCCAGTCTACAGATCTCCACCGCTCTCTGCGACAGACGCTCGCTATCGTCGCACCACAATTCGCCGCCTCGAACATCACGGTGCACGAGATGCTGGCCCCAGAGGGGGCCGAGATTATGAGTTATCCTGGCCAGTTCAACCAGGTGTTCCTCAACTTGTTGCTCAACGCCGCCGATGCGATGCCAGAGGGCGGAGAAATCTGGGTGCGCTCGAAAGTCACGCCCGATGAGGTGTGCATCGATATCCAGGACACAGGCTGCGGTATGGCAGAGGAGATACTGGACCGGCTTTTCGAGCCGTTCTTCAGCACTAAGGGCACCGAGGTTGGTACTGGCCTGGGGCTGTGGGTAAGCCATCAAATCGTCTCGTTCCATCATGGTCAGCTTGACGTGCACAGTCAAATGGACGAGGGTACTACATTCACGATCAGGCTACCCCGCACAATCGAAACAAATGAGAAAGCGAAGGAGCTATGAGCAAAACAGCAAACATCTTGGTTGTGGACGACGACGACTTCGTGCGGGCCAGCTTTGCCAATGAACTGGCAGCCGCCGAGTACGAGGTTGCAACGGCAGAAAACGGGCAGGCAGCCCTGGCGCTGCTGGCAAAGTCAGACTTTGACGCAGCGTTGGTGGACATCAGAATGCCTGGGATAGATGGACTCACGGTCGTGAAAGAGGGGATCGAGATCGCACCCGAGACCCGAATGATTGTGATCACTGGCTACGCTTCCATTGACACTGCGGTGGAGGCACTGCGCCGCGGAGCCTACGACTACCTGAGAAAACCTTGCCAGAGCCGGGAACTGATCGCCACGGTGGCGCGCGCCGTGGAAAACCGACGGCTGCAGCAAGAAGTGCAGTTGCTGCGTAAAGACATGATTGACATGCTGGTGCACGATCTGAAAGGGCCGTTGAGCGTTATCGTTGGCGCTTACAGCATGCTGGAGGATGAACTGAGTGCATTTGAGGAAGGAAAAGCGGCTCTCCAGTGGCTGGAGCTTGCCAAGCAGGGGCAGGTGCGACTTGAGCGCCTGATCAATACGCTGTTGGAAATGAGTAGACTGGAAGCTGGTGAACCGCTGGGAGAAAGAGAAGCCGTCACGCCTTTGACACTGGTGCGAGAAACGATCAGCCAACTAAAGCCCCTCGCCGACATCCGGGATTTGAAGCTGCGTACCAAGGTGGCGAGTCATCTGCCGAAGGTGCAGGTTGATCGCATGCTAATGGTGAGGGTATTGAGCAATCTGCTCGACAACGCGATCAAGTACAGTCCTCCTGAAGGCGCGGTTATGATCGGCGCACACCGTTCCCAGGCAGATGCGCCAGCGATCACTTTCTGGGTGCGCGATCAAGGGCCAGGCATCCCCTTGGAACACCAGGAGCGCATCTTCGAGAAATTCACCCACGTGCCAGATCGCCAGTGGAGCGGTATGGGCCTGGGGTTGACCTACTGTCGCCTGGTCGTGGAAGCGCACGGAGGACATATCTGGGTGGATAGTCCAGCGGAGGGGGGAAGTATCTTCTCTTTCACCGTACCAGTGGGGACCGTGCCAGGCAACGCTTCAGCCGCCGTATCCGGGTAGCAGCCGGCGCAACGCCACACTGTCTATACCTCCACTCCCCCTCTCGCTCTCCTGCCAGGCCAAGAGGTGGGCCGGGCAGGCCCCGAGTGGCGTCTATGTCATTATCGTCCCTGGATTCGGAATGACATTCAGAATGTTGAGCCGCTTTTTGGTCATTTGTCATTTGTTCATTTGTCATTGGAACGAAGTTCTCTATGGAATTGGTCATCGTCGAATCACCCACGAAAGCCAAAGCCCTTCGGGGCTTCCTGGGACGCGGCTACCGTGTCCTGGCCTCGATGGGCCACGTCCGGGACCTGCCGCCCAAGAAACTAGGCGTGGATGTGGAGCACAGCTTCAGGCCCACATATCACCTCCGTAAGGGGGGCAGGAAGGTGGTCAAGCGCCTCAGGGAAGCTGCCGGGGAAGCCTCCATCGTCTACCTGGCTACCGACCCCGATCGCGAAGGCGAGGCCATTGCCTGGCACATCGTCCAGGCGGTGAAACTCCGGGGTAAGCCGGTGCGCCGGATCACGTTCCACGAGATCACCCCCCAGGCCGTGAAAGCGGCGCTCTCTGCCCCAGGCAGCCTGGATATGGACCTGGTCAACGCCCAGCAGGCGAGGCGCGTCCTGGACCGCCTGGTGGGCTACCAGGTCAGCCCCATTCTCTGGAAGGCGATCAAGGGCCGCAAGGGACTCTCGGCCGGGCGGGTGCAGACGGTGGCCCTGCGCCTGGTGGTCGAGCGAGACCGGGAGATTGAAGCCTTCGTGCTCCAGGAGTATTGGACGTTGGACGCGGAGCTTTCCAAAGTGGAGGGCGACCCCCGGCATTTCCGGGCCCGCCTGGTGCGGGTGGGCGAGGAGAAGCCCGACCTCAAGACCGAGGCCGGCGCCCGGGCGGTCGTCGAAGCCCTGGAGGGGGCCAGCTACAGGGTGTTGCGGGTAAAGCGCCAGCGCAAGTCGCGCCGGCCCTACCCTCCCTACACCACCAGTACCCTCCAGCAGGATGCGGCCAACCGGCTGCACTGGGGCGCGGATAAGACCATGAGGGTCGCCCAACAACTCTACGAGGGGGTTGCGCTCCCTGGCGAGGGAACCGTGGGGCTGATCACCTACATGCGCACCGATTCGACTCACGTGGCCGAGTCGGCCCAGCAGGAAGCGCGGGAGGTCATCGCCCGTCACTGGGGCGAGGAGTATCTGCCCGAGCGACCGCCCTGCTACAAGACCCGGGCGAAGGTGGCCCAGGAGGCCCACGAGGCCATCCGGTCCACGTCGCCGCAACGCACGCCCCGCTCCCTGCGGGAGCACCTGACCTCCGACCAGGCGAGACTCTACGAACTCGTGTGGCGACGGTTCATCGCCTCGCAGATGAAGCCCGCTGTCTACAACGTCACCACGGTGGACGTCGCCTGTGCCCGGGATGGGCGGGACCTGCCCTACGTCTTCCGCGCCACCGGCCGCGAACTCATCTTCGAGGGCTTCCTCAAGGTGTACCAGGTCGAGGCGAAGAAACCAACCAAGGAGGAAGGGGCCGCCGGGCAGGTGCTTCCCCCGCTGGCCGATGGGGAACCGCTGGTACTGCACGGCCTTTTTCCCGAGCAACACTTCACCAGGCCACCGTCTCACTTCACCGAGGCCAGTCTGATCAAAGAGTTGGAGAGGCTGGGTATCGGCCGCCCCAGTACCTACGCGGGGATCATACGCACGATCATCAAGCGGAAGTACGTGGAGCGCAAGAGGAAGTCACTCCTGGCCACGGGGTTGGGCTTCGTCGTCTGTGACTTCCTGGTGGAACAGTTCCCAGACCTGTTCGCTGTGGGCTTCACGGTGCAGATGGAGGAGGACCTGGACCGCATTGCCCGGGGGGAGCGGCCCTGGGTAGGGGTGCTGCGGGAGTTCTACGGCCCCTTCGCGGAAGCGGTCGAGCGAGCCCAGGGGGTCGCCCTGGCCGGGCCTGTGATCGCGCGGGGGGACAACGATGGCGGAGCTGCCCCCACCGGGGAAAAGTGCCCGGAGTGCGGCGGGGAGGTGGTGGTGCGGAAGGGCAAATACGGCCGCTTTCGCGCCTGCGCCAACTTCCCCAGGTGCAAGTGGAGCGCCCCCCTCGTGGTAGGCAAGTGCCCCCAGTGCGGGGCGGACCTGGTGGAGCGGAAGGGCAAGCGAGGGGTGTTCTGGGGCTGTTCCCGTTACCCGGAGTGCCGGTATACGCGAACAACCGACTCGGAGTAATGCTGACCTGAGCCGATTCGCGTGGGCCGCACCGCCGTAGAACAGGCGGTGCTGGGCTATCGCGTCGCCGTGGGACAGGTGATGGTGGGAGGCGCTGGCGACCCAGTGCCTGCTCTTCAGGCGACCCAGCACCGGCTCTTCAGGCCGGTGGTGCTGGCCGCACCGCCGTAAAACAGGCGGTGCTGGGCTATCGCGTCGCCGTGGGACAGATGACGGTGGGAGGCGCTGGCGATCCAGCACCGGCTCTTCAGGCCGGTGCGGTTCACACCGGTGCCTTCGGAGGGAAAACCATGGCTTGGAAAATGGACGAGCAGCACAAACCTAATCACAACAGCTACGCACTCTATTATCACATTGTCTTTGTCACCCGTAAGCGCGAGCCGCTCATCAATCGCGAGATTGCCGATTTCTTGGAGCAGTTTTTCCGTGACAAGTGTGAGGAGTTGGAGGTCCATCTGCTGGAGCAGGGGATTCTGTGTGATCACGTACACTTGATCCTCAGCCTGCGTCCCACCCACTATATCCCGGAAGTGCTCAATTTCCTTAAGGGCACCGCGTCTCACGAAGCCAATCACCACCACGATTTTGCCAACGTGCTGTATTGGATGCGTGGCTACCGCATTGATACGGTCAGCGCCAGGTTGTTGGAGAAAGCAAAGGTATATGTGCGTGAGCAGTACAAACACCATCCGGACAAAATCCCGGCATAGCCGCACCGCCGTAAAACAGGCGGTGCTGGGTCATCGCGTCGCCGTGGGACAGGTGATGGTGGGAGGCGCTGGCGATCCAGCACCGGCTCTTCAGGCGACCCAGCACCGGCTCTTCAGGTGACCCAGCACCGGCTCTTCAGGCGACCCAGCACCGGCTCTTCAGGTGACCCAGCACCGGCTCTTCAGGCCGGTGCGACACATGGAGGTGAACCTTGACTTCTACACCCGCCACGCGACAGCAGCATCACTTTGAGGATCTCTCCCCCGACGATTTCGAGCGGTTCGTCTATTGGCTCGTCAAACGTTGCGGCGAGTTCGACGAGGTGCAGTGGTACAGCGGTGCGCGCGACAAAGGCCGCGACGTAGTGGCCTACAAACACACCCTGGCCAGAGAGCGCGAAAAGTGGTACATCCAGTGCAAACGCTACCGGAGCATTACCTTCTCCACGCTGCGCGTCGAACTGGACAAACTGGCCGAGCATGCTGCGGAAGAGCCGGACTTCGCCCCCGACGTCATCGTCTTTGCCACTGCCTGTCCCGTCCCGCCACAGGCCAAGGATCAGGCCGCTGCCCGCGCCCGCGTCTTGAACCTGCCAGAACCCTACTACTGGGGCCGCCTCGAACTCGACGAGCGACTCAAGGGACAGCCGGAGACCGAGGATGAGTTCCTTTTCGCCGGCCAGCACCTGGTGCGGTACGACTTCACCTTCCAGATAACCCCGTTCCAGCCGCCGCCCGACCTGGCGGCGTTGCGTGTTGCCTACACTGACTATCTCTTCAGCGCCCACCGTTACCTGGATTTCAAGGGGGTACCCCAGGTGGAGAAGGTGGCCACCCTCCTGCCGCTGGAGGAGGTCTTCGTGCCGCTCCATGCCCGGCCCACCGCGCCCGAGGCCGACACCTGGCGGCGGCTGCGTCTGGCTGGCCGGGAGGTGGGCGAGGTGGAGGGTGCGCTCCACTTGGAGGGGATGCTAGCCCTGGCCGAAAGCGCCGAGCCACTTCCAATTGACCAGGCGCTCAACAAGGAAGCGGCGCTGGTCATCCTGGGTGACCCCGGTGCGGGCAAGTCCACGCTCCTCAAGCACCTGGCGCTTCACCTGGCTCGCGATCGGGAAGGCCCCTTACCTATCCTCCTGCCCCTCAACGCCTACGCCGAAACGCTCGGACGGGAGGAGATCAGCCTACAGGCATACCTGGCTCGCTACTACGGTGCCCGGCGCAAGGAACTGGAGGGAGTGGGACCGCTGTTCGACGCAGCGTTGGCCGAGGGGCAGGCGGTGGTGCTCCTGGATGGGCTCGACGAGGTACAGGCGCGGCGGCTGTACGTCAACAGCCTGGTGGAGGACTTCGTCGCCGCCCACCATGGGAGGGAGGGCAACCGCTTCGTCGTTACCAGCCGCATCGTCGGCTACCGGGACGCGCCTCTCACAGCGGCTGGCTGGCCTGTCTACACCCTCACCGATTGGGGGCGGGAGGAGATCGAGCGCTTCGCCGCCCGCTGGACGTTGGCCTTCGAGCTGGCCACCCACGGCGACACCCCCGAGGCCCGCGCTGCGGCCGAGGATGAGCGAGATGACTTGCTGGAGGCCATCGTCCCTGGCTCCGGTATTGAGCGGCTTGCCTCTAACCCGCTCCTCCTGACCATCATGGCGCTCATCAAACGCCAGCGGGTCACCCTGCCCCGCGAGCGGGTCAAACTGTACGAACTGTACCTGGAGACGCTGATCAGCGCCTGGAACAAGGCCCGTGCGCTCGATAAGCGATCCGTCGGGCCAGAGATGGGTTACCTGGGGACGGTGCAGGTGCTGGCTCCTCTGGCTCTGTGGCTGCGGGAGGAGAACCCCACCGCCGGGTTGGTGAGCCGCGAGCAGATCGAAGGCTGGCTGACCGGCTACTACCGGCGAGAGTGGGGCGAGCATCGCGGTCCGGCTCGCCAACGTGCCCGCGTGTTTTTGGAGAACGTGCGCCGCTACTCCAACCTGCTGGTCGAGCGAGGGGAGGGGCAGTATGGTTTCTTGCACCTGACCTTCGAGGAGATGCTGGCCGCCAAGGGGATCGCACTGCGGGAGGACCAGGGAGGGCTGCCGGCGGCGATGGAGGTGATCTGCCAGCACTGGCTGGACCCTGCCTGGCGGGAGACGCTGCTGCTCACCGTGGGCGTGCTGGGCATCGTCAAGCAGAGCCCCTTCAAGGCCGGGCGCGTGCTGCGGCAACTCTGCGCCGACGACTTGGCCGGTGCTGACTGGGGTCGAAACGTCCTCCTGGCGGGCCAGGCCCTCGCCGATGTGGGTGAGCCAGGCGCCGACCGGGGTTCGGCGACAGTCGTGGTCGCTCGCCTGGTGCAGACGATGCAGGATCGGGAAACGCCACCCCCGGCGCGGCGGGACGCCGGGCACTTGCTGGGCCGGTTGGGGTGGGAGCCAGAGGGTGGGCTGGACGTGTGGGTGGAGATTCCACCGGGGCTGTTTTTGTATGGCGACGAGAAGGAGCGGCGGGTGATCGAAATCCCCTACCGCGTCGTGAATGACG
>Ga0209121_10006671_pt1 | contig 10074 bp, 8 predicted proteins | sample Cruoilmetagenom3_FD_187292 | JGI IMG/M metagenome (GOLD analysis project Ga0209121, IMG submission 187292) | Oil polluted marine microbial communities from Coal Oil Point, Santa Barbara, California, USA - Sample 3 (SPAdes) (version 2) | ecosystem: Environmental > Aquatic > Marine > Oil seeps ...
TATACAGTAATATAATCTAAAGTATTCACACTTTATGGTTTGTATCCTATTAATATGAGCCAATTCATCCCGAGCCCTAACATAGTTTAGGAAGGGGACTTCTTGGCTACGAAGTTAAACTAAAATTTTTGAAGATGCTGAGGATGTGTTTAGCTAATTAGAAAAATTTTATTTAATCCGATAATGACATCCTCTGCTTTGTTTATTTCTCCAAGCAGCATTAGCTACCACCAAAGCAGTTTGGATGCCATGCCTCAGCTCAATAAGCATTCGATTCAGCCTAGCATTCCTGTAGAACTCCTCGATTTCTTGCCACAGGTTTTGCAAGTCATGATTCGCTCTAGTTAAACGTTGAGTTGACCTCACCAGGCCAACGTAATTCCACATAGTATTTTTTATGGTATCCCAATCTTGATAGATCAATGCAGGGTCTGATTCTTGACGACCCGTTTCGATCCAGCCAGGGACTTCAGGTGTGTCGAAACTTTCATAGCTCTTCCAATGCCTTTCAACGTGTTTCGCTGCTCGATGCCCCCATACCAGACATTCAAGCAGAGAGGTGCTTGCCAGCCTGTTTGCACCGTGCAGACCTGTGCATGCCACCTCGCCAACAGCATATAAATGATTAAGATTTGTGCATCCTTCCAGATCAGTTTTAACTCCGCCACATGCAAAATGAGCTGCAGGAACAACAGGAATGGATTGCTTCGTGATATCTATTCCATGCTTCATGCATTCTTCGTAAATTGTCGGAAATCTTCTTTTGATCCATTTCCCATCTCCATAAGAGGCGAGATCCAACAAAGCCCATCCCTCTTTTCTCTCAATCATTTCTTGGTGGATTGCTCGAGCTACCACATCCCTTGTAGCCAAAGAGCCTTGCTTTGAATATTTTAGCATAAATTCTTCTCCAGCTAAATTTTTTAGCCTTCCTCCCTCACCTCTAACAGTCTCCGAAATCAAAAAATCGCACCCTTCTTTGCGATAAAAAGCAGTCGGATGAAATTGAATGTATTCCATATTGATCAGCTTTGCTCCCGCCCTGTAGGCTGCGGCAAAGCCATCTCCGGTGGCTATTGATGGATTTATCGTATAGGCGAACAATTGTCCCAACCCTCCAGTTGCCAGGACTGTTGTTTTTGCTAAAAATTTTTTCACTCTCTTCTCTCTCACATCGAAAATATAAGCTCCAAGGCAAGTCGGTTCTTTGTATGCCGAAAGAGGGGAGGGAACATGATGCTCATAGGTTAAAAGGTCGATGAGCACATGATCTCCATAAATCTTTATATTCTTTTGACGTTTTACAGCTTTTATCAACCCCTCCTCGATCACCTCCCCAGTTTTATCTTCCGCATGCAAAACTCTCGATAAAGAATGTCCCGCTTCGTTGGTTATGCTGAATTCACCTTTTTCGTCTCTGGTAAATTCGACTCCATACTCCTCAATCAGCAATTTTTTTACCAATCCAGGTCCTTCGCGAGCCACAGTTTCAACAGCAGGTTCCCAACAAGCTTGATCCCCTGCTTTCATTATATCTTTACGAAGCAGCTCAGGTGAATCTCCCTCACCTTTATAGATGATGCCCCCTTGTGCCTTCTTCGTGTTTGTTTCTTTTAGCTCCTCTGCTTTGGTAATGAGAGACACTCTAATTCCGCTCTTAGCCAGTTCTAAAGCGGTCACACAACCAGCTATTCCGGTTCCGATGATTAGCACATCTGTTTCTACCATTGGTTTGGTAATCACTTAGAAGAGTTTATATCTTTCGAATAAGAGGACATTGAAACGGTCAAAAGGGAGAAGTTGATCGTTGGACTCCTTTGGCTAAGCTGAGCTAGACAATTCAAAATTCAACTATCTTTTCCTTCCTAAGATCAGAAAAATGCAAATTTCACTCTCTCTTACAATGGACACTTTATCCAATCCCAGCCACCTCTCGCTATACCATCTTTGTTTTTCTAATCATGTCTCGAACCGTGGCAAAATCGACAGTTACTGCGCTGATCAGCATTATCATACCCAAATAAACATGGGTGGTAGGGTGCGGGACATTCGGCCATCCTAACAAGAATATAAGTCCAACAAATAAGGGTGTAATCATCAAAAAGAGAGTAAGCGGGAGCATGCTCTTGGTCGCTGAGATGCCTTTGTTCACATGTCTGATTCCATAGTAAGCAAATCCAACGGCAAACAGAACAACAATTGCCACCGCTAACGCTATACCGACCGCTGGAAGTTCATCCATGTTTATGTATGCCCATGGGGGTAGAGGGATAGGAACAACAGGATCTGGAGGCATTCGCAAGCCCGCTTTCCATGCGATTATCAGACCCGCTGCTGGAAGCATCTGGATCAAAAGGTCATCGTCAATCAGCCATGATTTGACCGATTCTCCCGCCATCACTAAGAATGCGCCGAATAAGGCGATATACCACTCAAATCCTAAAACAAAAAACAAGATAAACGCCAATAGGAAGCCAACTAGCATCCCAAAGCATCTGCCTTTTGCCTGCCTGGCCTCTCCCATTGCAGGGTCAACCAAACAACCACAAAGCAGGCATGTAATTGCTATTGATTGTGGAATTAGTTTATATTGAGCGAGCATAAAAAGAGTGAGAGCTGCTATTGCAAAATATGTAACACCCATGGGTCGTTTTTGTTCATACTCTCTCATTCCATAAAACATATGCTGTGGCAAAACGCCCTTCAATCTTAGCGCGTCCATTCCCACAATCATGACAAATATTATCGGTGCCCCGTACGTTTTTAGCGCCAGCATCCACGACTCATCTGCCAGTATGAAAAGACCCACGATCAGAGGCCCACCGCACGCGTGCAAAATTCTTCTATACCAGTATGAGCCAATCTCTAATTCTCTGATTGTTTTGCTGTATCTCTTAAGAATTGCATCTATCTTTCCCAACCCCATTTTTTCCCCTTAAGCTTTTTTGTGGATCTAATGATAACTCCCGCTGGTTATCTGTTCTGTGTAAGTCCCAAAACCTTTTTCTGACTTCTCCAAATACAAAATCATAATTCTTTTTTAAACCTAATTGCATCCTTCTTTCCAATAGCCGATACTTTCATGGAATTTTTTTATCATTTGTCGATTTGTCGTAGTATCCCTTTTTTCCTTTTCCTCTCTTCCCATGGCTAGAGAGCTAACAAAGCCAACCATGGAGCGAGCCAGGTTTTTATTCTGTTGATATGAAGGGCACATCACCAAGCGACGTTAGGTTAATTTTCTCTCAAGCATCTGTATAATTTTGTCATCTTTTTTCTTGCAAATCCTTTATTAATGTCCTTTGTTTATCTTATCTAGACATTGGAAATGATAGCAAGAAAAACGTTCCTATTGATGGTTTCCCAGTTCATTAATGCATTGGCCGGATGGATAGCCTTGTGTGTTATTGCAAAACTATGGAATGGTTTCGCTCCAGCCGCACTCGGTGTCATCCAATTTTCCATTTCATTTTTAGCCATTTTTAATTTGGTTGCCGATCTGGGCTTTGGCCAGGCTCACATAAAGAAAATTTCTGAAGGGAAAGAGTTGGCCCGGTGTATTGGGACCTATGCATTCATCAAACTTCTTTTAACCCTTCTAATGGCATGCGCAGTCTTAATCTTTATTTTTGCCATTGAGCATCTTGGATATGCTTATCCCAGCGGAACATCAAAATCTTTGCTCCTGATTTTCCTGTTTTACTTTCTGTTCCAGAATCTTATTTCAATACCTTTTCGCACTTTCGATGGCCTTAGAGAAACGGCAAAGAGGTCTGTGGCTTCAGTTGTTGAAGTTTTGGTAAGAGTTCCTTTAATGATTTTAGTGGCCCTTCTGGCAATGGAAAGCGTAACTGGAGCGACTCTCAATTTGCCAGCCTTTCTTCTGCGCCTTCAAAGGCTATTTGCAAGCAACCCAATCTCCTCACTGAGTTGGTGTTATGTGTTTGGTATGGCAGGAACACTCCTGGTTTCGTTACTTTTCTTTAGAAAGTATTCAATTGGGAGACCCTCTCTGGCTCTTCTGAAGGAATATTCGAGATTTGCTCTGGTTGTTGCCTTAATCCCGATCATAACCATTCTGTTAACTTCCGTTGATAAGGTGATGATAGGCTTCTTCTGGTCCGAGGTGGAGGTCGGCTATTACTTTTCTGCCTACAAAATCATAACCCTGCTGTTAATAATTCCCCTCGCAATAGAAACACTGCTGTTTCCTACCATTTCCAGTTTTCATGCCAGGCGCGACCTCGGCGCAATAGAGAATGTTACAAGGGCAACGGAGAGATATGCTTCAATGATAATAATGCCTCTGACTGTATTCCTCATTGTCCTCCCTGGACCTGTTTTGGCAATACTTTTCAGTGAGGACTTCCTGCCGGCTGTTGGGGCTCTGAGCCTTCTGGGGTGCTGGGCTCTGATCTATTCAATAGACATCCCATACACTTCTTTACTTCGAGGCATAAACAGACCCGATTTGCTGGTAAAGGTGGGAGCAGTTGCTTGTGGAATCAATGTTCTGGCTAATCTGTTGTTAATACCAAAAAGCGGGCTGCTTGCTTCGGTTGGAATATCGGGGCCTGAAGGAGCCGGCTTTGCAACTCTCTTGGCAGAGGTGTTTGCTTTGATCTTTTTGCGATTGACCGTAAGAAAGACCGTTCGGATGAAAGTCTGTCAGATTCACACCCTAAAGCACGCAGTGGCTGGGGCGCTCATGGGGGCTTGTTTGGTCGGGCTGGGCAGGCTGCTTCCTCTCACTAAATGGTGGGAACTTTTTATTTATGCAGCATTTGCCCTATTTTCTTATTTTGCTTTCAATCATTTACTAAAAGAGTTTGATACGAAAGACGTAAACTTCTTTATCAATCTGTTGCATCCAGGCGAATTGATCAAATACATGTCGACCGAGTTAAAAAAATGAAAGTTTCAGTAGTGCTACCAACCCTGAATGAGGAGGAAGGCATCGGATCAACTTTGGAATCTATCAATTATGAGGAGTTTAAAAAACGGGATTGGAACATCGAAACACTCATTGTTGACAGTGGTTCAACAGATATGACAAGAGAGGTCGCTCATGCAAAAGGAGCAAGAGTAATTCTGGAAGAAAGGAAAGGATATGGTAGAGCTTACAAGACGGGGTTTAAAGAAGCGAAAGGAGACATAATCTGCACTGGAGATGCGGATGCAACCTACCCATTCGATGAGCTTCATAATTACATTGACCTGTTAATCAGCGAAGACCTAGATTTCATCACCACAAACCGGTTTGCCGAGCTTCAAAAAAAGGGTATGGCTCCACATCACAAAATTGGGAATAAAGGATTGTCCTTTGTCTTGAGGTTTTTGTTTAGAGTAAAGATCAAAGACTCTCAATCTGGAATGTGGGTGTTTAGGAAAAAAATTTTGGAGAAAATTCAGCCCCTGGAAAAATTCAACGATGGTATGCCTTTCTCAGAAGAGCTAAAAATAGAGGCGTTCAAATCCAGTGATATAAAAGCAAAAGAGATATCGTCTAGACTTTATCAAAGGAGAGGCAAAGAAAAGATGCACTTTTGGAAGGATGGCTTGCATGACCTAGGTTTTCTGTTTAAAAAAAGGATAACGTTCACACGAAAATAATCTTTCAGAATCCCCTAGCTGAGCAGCATTTGTTCTGTTTCCCTGTCTGCAACCTCTATTCTAATTTCAAGGATTATAGCCAAGAACCCAGCAAATCAAACACATCAAATGCTATCAACAGGTAGTGGAATGTCGAACAAAAGTTAAAAAAGATATTTTTTCACTATAAGCATGGAAAAAGTATAAATTCTGGAAGCATCATTATCCTCTAGCAGCAGTCAGGATGCATGGCGGGAATGCTCTTAAGGCGCCTTTCGTAAATATTTAAAATCAAAGTTGGGAAGAGATGAAATACAAAGTCTTCGCGGCACGAAAAATTTAAGAAAAGCTTTAGGTTGACTGAGCAAAAAGTGCTAGCTAGAGACAAATCGCGATGATCGAACCTCCGCTAAGGGCAAACCCAAGGCTGGAACGAGGAGCTAACCCTCATTGGAATGGCTATAGGCACACTAGTTGAAAGTGTGGAACTTGAAATGGAAGAAAGAGGTTGAAAATGGATTTCGAACCGACATTAAAGTATCTGGCAACTCTGTTCACTCCAAGTGCTGGTGAAGAAGAGGCAAACAGGCTTGTAAGGGAGGCGGCTTTCTCTGCGGGATTTACCCCGAGCGAATCACACTATAAAATTGATGATTTCATAAAAATTTGCGAAAAACTCAGAGACAAGGGCGGAAGGGCTAAGATGGTTGGCTTGACTGGCGTGACACAAGCAAGGTGCTATCGGACATTGCGGGGGATGGATAAAAAATTTCGATAAAAAATATTTTTAGTTCCTTTAACAAATGATTTTTTCTTTAAAACTTTCCCAAATACAAAGGATTTCTATGCTTTTCTAAAGATCATTCAGAGGACAACCAAAACCTTTATTTTATGCTTGTCCGTACTTCTTTTGAGCACTATGTATGAAACAAGATTTCACGGCAGAGGAGGTCAGGGTGCGGTTACCGCTGCAAACTTGTTAGCAACCGCAGCCTTTAAAGAGGGTAAATTCATCCAATCTTTTCCAATATTTGGAACAGAGAGGAGAGGAGCCCCGGTGGCGGCGTTCGTGAGGGTCGACAGTAAACGAATAAGAATACGGTCCCAGATATATAAGCCAGATGCTGTCGTGGTCCTAGATCCAGGATTAACAGAAGTAATAAACATAACGGAGGGTCTGAAAGATGGGGGGCTGGTAATAATAAACACGAAGAAAATGCCGACAGAATTTGGTTTTAAAAATGCAAAGGTGGTAACAGTAGATGCGACAGGCATCGCGTCAAGGCGCGGATTGGGATCCAAGACGGCACCAATAGTGAATACCGCAATACTGGGAGCCTACCTCAAGGCGACAGAGCAGGTTGATGCTGAAAAAATAGGTCTCTCATCCCTGTTGGAGGCGATCAAGGAAGGAGTGCCTTCAAATCCAAAAGGAAACGTTGAGGCTGCTAAAGAGGCACACGAAAAAACTAAAATTGGTGGGTGATAAAAAGTGAAGATCTCGATTGGCGCAAGAGTTGAAGAAGCAGGAAGTTCAATCAAATACAAGACTGGGGGATGGCGAAGTTATCGTCCTGTTGTCAATAAGGATAAATGCACGAAGTGTTGGTTGTGCTATAAATATTGTCCCGATGCCGCAATTGAGAAAGGGAAAGATTGCGCGGTGATAGATTATGATCACTGCAAGGGTTGCGGAGTTTGTGCAAAAGAGTGCAAGTTCGAAGCAATAGAAATGGTACCCGAGGTGAAATAAAATGGCTTGGAGAATTATTGAAGGAAATCAGGCTCTGGCAATAGGAGCGAAGCTGTGCAGACCAAAAGTCATAGCTTCTTATCCAATAACGCCGTCAACGCACGTGCCCGAAACAATTTCGGAGTTTGTGGCTGACGGAGAGTTAAAAGCTGATTTTATCAATGTGGAGTCAGAACAAAGCGCTATCAGCGCATGCATAGGAGCACAGGCCACGGGGGTAAGAACCTTCACGGCTACTGCTTCTCAAGGGTTAGCCCTGATGCATGAAATGCTATACATAGCTTCTGGAATGCGTTTACCGATCGTTATCGGCTGTGCCAACAGGGCTCTCTCCGCTCCCATCAACATTTGGTGCGATCACAGCGACACAATGGCAGAGAGAGATGCGGGATGGCTCCAATTTTATGCCGAAAACAATCAGGAGGCCCTAGACCTTGTGCTTCAGGCTTACAAAATAGCAGAGAACAAAGAGGTGCTTTTGCCTGGTATGATAGCTATAGATGCGTACACCCTCACGCACACCTTTGAAAGAGTCGATGTGCCCTCTCAGGCTGAAGTAGATAGATTTTTGCCTCCATACAAACCTCTTTATGCATTCTTAGATCCAGAAAAGCCGATTACCCAGGGTTCCTTTGGTACGCCGGAGCACTACATGGAATTTAAGTATTCGCAGCAGAAGGCCATGGAAGCGTCTAAAGAAATCATAGACCAAGTTTTCAAAGAGTTTGATGGCAAATTTAAAAGGAGATATCACAAAATTGAGAAGTATAAGGCTGATGATGCAGAGATATTGTTACTAATAATGGGTTCAATGAGCGGAACTGCAAAAGACGCGGTTGATAGGCTAAGGGAGAAGGGAATAAAAGTTGGATTAGCTAAATTCACGGTATTCAGGCCATTTCCCGCAAAAGAACTCATTGAAATTGCCAAAAGGCCTAAAGTGTTAGCAGTAGTGGACAGAAACATTTCTCTGGGGCACAAAGGTGCCTTATTTTCTGATGCCACGTCAGCGCTAGCAAGTATGGAAAGAAGGCCACTTACAGTTAATTTCATTATTGGTTTGGGTGGTCGAGACATATCTCCTCAAAACTTTTATGAGATAGTAGAAAAGTCGGAGAAAATTTTGAAAAAAGGCAAGGTAGAGAAAGAGCTTGAATGGATTGGCGTTAAAAAGGAGATGATACCATGATAGAAGAAACAGAATTTTTAGCTCCAGGACACAGAATGTGTGCAGGATGCGGAGTCGCTCTTTCTGCACGAATCGCAGTCAACACTGCAGGAAAAGACACGATCGTTGTTTCTCCAACAGGGTGCATGGAGGTCACAACAACCCAGTACCCAGAAACCGCATGGAGAGTCCCTTTTTTGCATGTCGCATTTGAGAATGCAGCATCGGCAGCCTCAGGGATCGACTCTGCCCTGAAAATGCTTGGAAAAAGGGAGAACAAAAACATTCTGGTTTTCGCAGGAGACGGTGGAACATTTGACATAGGACTCCAAGCCCTGTCAGGAATGTTTGAGAGAGGGCACAAGGTTACTTTCATATGCAATGATAACGAGGCTTACATGAATACCGGGATTCAGCGATGCTCCGCAACGCCTTATGGAGCATGGACAACCACTTCTCCCCCCGGAAAATACAGCATTGGCGAATCGAAACCAAAAAAACCGATCGCTAGGATAGCTGCGGCACACTGCATACCCTATGTCGCTACGGCAACCATAGCCTATGTTGCAGATTATCAAAAGAAACTGAAAAAAGCTCTCGCTGTCGATGGCCCTTCATTCATACATGTCTTGGCCCCCTGTCCATCTGGTTGGAGGTTTGCGTCCGACGAGTTGATTGAGGTCTCAAGATTGGCCGTTCAGACTGGAGTGTTTGTACTTTGGGAGGTTGAAAATGGTGAGATGGAAAATCTGAAAATCACAAAGAAGATACCCCAGAGAAAGCCAGTGGAAGAATATCTTAAGACTCAAGGCAGATTCAAGCATTTGTTTAAGCCGGTGCTGAGAAAGGACGTTATTGGCCAGATCCAAGCCGAGATAGACAAGAAATTTGAGAGGTTTGGGTTATAGCTCAATAAAGTGTAGAGATCTCCATACTCTCTCTTATCTCTTTGCAGGCTTTCTTTCCGCTTGTTGTTTAATTGGCATTATAACTCTTAAATTCTTTTCTCAATCCGATCTCAATGAGCAAATTATCTCCTCATGTATTTATATAAAACAGCTCGAAACAATATAAACATTAGAAACAAAACTTGCAGGAAATACCTTTTAAATGCTTAAACTAATTATTTTTCGTGAATAAAAAGACAATCTTAGTGTTCGTGCTTCTCCTGTTCTGTGGATGTCTACGGGAAGGAGCATTTTCAGAAGACTTAATCCATGCGGATTACAGGCCTGATTATAAACTTGATATTGAGCTTTTTCCAGATGAGCATAAAATTGAAGGGAGATTAAAAGCAGAAGTTCCCAATAGTTTAGACAAAGATATTCTGGGCATAATCCCCCCTGATCTCACCATCGATTATATAAAAGACGAAGATGGCAATGACATTGAATATAAAAGAGAAAGGGATTCTTCCTACAATATTTCCGATAGCATACTCATACCCCCTGAAAACTTTAAACTATTAGAAATACACTTTTCAGGTAAACCCTACGATAATGTTGGAAATAGAAATTGCATAGGAAAGTACACCTATTGGTCCACCAGTCAGATATTTTAC
>Ga0209121_10006672_pt1 | contig 10073 bp, 5 predicted proteins | sample Cruoilmetagenom3_FD_187292 | JGI IMG/M metagenome (GOLD analysis project Ga0209121, IMG submission 187292) | Oil polluted marine microbial communities from Coal Oil Point, Santa Barbara, California, USA - Sample 3 (SPAdes) (version 2) | ecosystem: Environmental > Aquatic > Marine > Oil seeps ...
TGACGCTCACAAAGCATGGGAGAAGAATTATGCGGTATTGGACGAGAAAATGAACAGAAAGATATACTCGATATACGGACTCAGTAAGGAGGAAGTAAAGCATATTGAAGAAAACTCACGACCAACTGGATGGCATGTAAATTAGTAATGCGGTCACACATCAATCTCGCGCACTGAAATTGAAATGTAGTTGCAACTCAGAAAAAATTTCTGTTAGGGACAACAGTTGTCCCTGACGACTCCAAGAAGTCTTATGCCAAAAACATGATTGCAACAGAGACAACGGCGAAGTACACGTCTTCTTCACACATGCCCCCCGAGGGCTCATTCTTAAAAAGTCGGCAAAATTCAAAAATAATGTCTAACAAAAAAATTCCAGTAGATACTACATTGTACCTAACAGAAAAAAATTTTCGGATTTGATCAACTTGTCGTTCAAACTCAAGTCCTTTATAGGGCTCTGTTCAAAAAGTGCCCTCTAATATACGTCGCAAAATTCGCAAACAACGTCTCATAATCAGAAAAATTTTCCGTCTGGATACAACAGTTGTACCTAACAAGATTTTTTTATAAGAGTTCATGAGCTCTCATTAAGAAAACAGCAAAAAGGGGGAGTTTGCGGGAGACTTCTCTGGAACAGTTCAAGTTTATTAGATTGAAGAGCCAATCCCTCTCTGATGAACAAGGCGTTGTCTCTTCAAGACAAACCAGCTTTAATTAACCATACCGTCAAGCAGGTTGCCTACCATCTATCCCGCTTGCCACATATTCGTTCCATAATTCTGATTGGTTCTTATGCTCGTGGAGATCCCAACGAGTACAGCGACGTAGACTTGGTTCTGATATCAGACATTTCCTTGTCGAGGAGTGAACTCTTAGCCACATTACCTTCGGGACAGAACATGAAAAAACTAAGTCTACTTCCGTACCCTTCCGGAATTTTCAAGATTCTTTACATAGAAGGATCGTTATTCATGGCACACCTTCTGAAGGAAGGTCAGGTGCTCTATGATGATGGTTACTATGCCCATCTGAGAAAGCGACCTTTCAAAGTATCAAGAGAGAGTCTATTGCTTCAGTGGAAGATGTTGAAACAAAGAGTTGGACTCTATGATGATCTCTCTATATATGGAGAAGTCTTTATAGATTGCATCAGCCATTTGTACTCGCTAATCAAAAACATAGCCATAATCGCATTAGCTCTAGAAGGGGAGTTAACCTTTAACAAAGAAAGAGCATTGGAACATTTTTCGCTTTTGTTTCCTCAGCTGAGAGGAGACATCGCCGAGCTGATAATGCTCAAACCTTTCTCACTTATTTGGTCAAAAGGTGCTTCCATCGCAAGACCATTTTCCCCTGTAAATTGCAGAGAGCAAACTGAAATATACGTTCGAGAACTCAAAAGGATCATTTCCGTGGTTGAACACCATGAACTCAAACCGGAAAATTGAATTAGGCTTATTCGATCTCTTGAAAGACATTGGTCCACTAATGGAGAGAACAGCTAGTCAAAATAAAGACGCTAAGTCGAGTCTTACCATTTTGGACATAAGAGACAAACTAACTGTATTCTGTAAGAATTTCCTAATACAGTTCTTTTACGTTGGCTATGGCTATCTTATAGATGGAATTAATACCACCACAATGAAAAAAATAGAAAAATTCTTCTCATTTAACCTTGACAAACCACCCAAAATGATCGATATGGTGTCGAAATATATTAAAATACATACAGACATAATGGCAGACCCTTACACGAGGGAAATCCGAATATCAAAAAAACTCTACTGTAGCTTTCTTCCTGAACTATTTGGAACCTTCCAAAAAGAGGCAAAAGAAGTCATATACAATTTCGAGGAAGTAACTGAAAAGATTATGAGGACTATGACGGACATTGAAGAAACATGTGGGCGGATAACATAATCTCTACATTTCTGTGCGCCCGAAGCCACCTATGTTTACATGTCATCACGCGTGCAATAACATTATGTTTTCCCTTTTGACAGACGTTCCACGAGCTGTCGAGAACGACTGGCAAAATAATCATTGATCTCAGACGGAAAGGCATAGCCCCTTTCGCCAGGAAAAGGATGCGTTCTCTTCCCTTTGTTGTACTGCTGGTAATCGAATAGGTACGCATCAATGTGTTCCAGCAATTTGTCGACCGCAGGAGGAAGTTCAGGCTCAAGAAATAGATAGGAGTTCCTGATCAGCAAATCTTTCATGTACGTGTTATACTCACCCCATGACTCGGCTATGAATTTCTGTTCTTCGTGCTCCGCTTGCAAATATCTCTGGAAGGCCATCCTGCTTGCCCTTAAGGTAATGTCCATTGGACGATAGAGCTCTCTTAATCTTTTCTCATTAAGTTCCTGTAAATAGAACTTCTTCTTAATGCTATAGTTGACATACCACGCCAAAAAGATCGTCACCCCCAGAGTCAAGATGGGTTGAAGCCATAGGAGCGTAAGAGCGTAGTCTTGTTGATTTTCTTGCTGATTCTGTAGCGGCATAAACTCAGACGCCAAGACAACATGAATTTGGTCTTGGCAAGTAAACAAAGAGGCAAAAAGGGTCAGCGATAGGATGGCTACAATTTCATTGGACAGTGACAAAACAGTAGTGTCTCTTTTCAACTCACATTCTCTCCAAACTCATTATATGTTAGCGCATAATATCTAAATTGTGCCATTTGCTTTTCTCGCAAGCAATTCAATGAACATGTCTTTTCACGCGCACACAGGCATACTGTAGAAAACCAGAAAAATGGGGGATTTTTGCGGGGATATCTCGAACGTTGTGGACTGACTAATTTCATAACATGTTTACAGTATTATGACTAGTCCAGTCTCATTCCAAGCATATCCTCCAATATCCCCGTATCCTTCATTACTTCAAAAACCTCTTCAAGAGGTACAAAATGAATATCTTGATCAATGTACTGGATAAGTCGTTTGACTGAAATTGGGCCAAAATATACTTGCACTAGTTCTTTTGAACCACTATATCCCTTGGGTAGGTTTCTTAGGTATTGAGTTTTTCTTTTTACCACTTCCTCAGTTTGGCTAAAGGAAACCTGTGCAAAGAGGTGTATTCTCTCGTTTACACCGTCTATGTCAACAGTTTTCATCCCTCTTCCTACAGGAAGTACGAGATGTTTCAGCTTGATTTTGTCGGGTGCTTTTGTTCGGAGATACTCAGAACACAGAACTTCTTGTTGGGCAGGAAAAAGCACCTCTAGATTTATGGACTTAGGGTCGATAGACAACCCCAGTTCCCTCTTGTATATAAATTTGACCGGTTTTTCTGCCTTCCATTGACTTAATGTGCCTCCCCGTGGGTGTATCGCCAAGAAAGGTGCATAGTCGGCATATGAAAGCGTCTTGTAATTGCGCAGTTCCACTTGTTTATAGACAAAGCCACCGGGGTGATCTGGATGCCCAAGGTAGCGTTTGGCCTTGTAGCTCTCCCCCTCTGGGATTATGCCGATGTTTGCCGCTTTTTGGATGGTCTCATCAGGCGGGTCACTATAATCTGCGAAGACAACGACCCCGTTTTTGCAGTGCCTCCTGAGTCTGTTCAATACATTCCTTGCGTTGCCCTCATAATTCTCAGGGTTTTCATGGTTTTTCAAGTTTGCTGAGTCCAAGCCCTCCTTCAAGCGCTCTCCATAATGAACAGCTACTGTTCCATCTCGAATGAGTTTGAGATACACTTTCGTTGTCGTATCCATGCTATGCCTTATGTAAATGACATGATGATCCTCTATGAAACTCAACAGTTCTTCTTTGTCTAACTCGTCTCGCATCCTCCTAGCACCATCAGGCAATACTACTAAACACCATAAAGATTTTTGGTTTTTGAATTTATGCTCTCGCTATACCAAAGCTTCTCGATGATCGGCGACGGGCAGGGTGTTAACTATGATATTCTCGGCTGTCTGGAACTCAAGGTCTTGTCTTCCTCAAGAGAGCAGAAGCCAAGCAGGGGTCAACTAGCAAAAAGGGGATTGTGCGGGAGACGTCTCCAGCTTATACGTAAATAATTTTTACGAGGTGTTTCGGCATATTTACGAGGTACGCATTTACTTGCGCTTTCTGAAGAACGTCAGATCAGCCCTTTCACACGCGTATTCAAAGCCTACTTCCAGCAGTGCCTTGATCTCTTCAGGCTTTTCAGCTACTTTAGCATGGAACTATATGTTGTTTCATATGTTTCATTTGATGCTTTTTTTGGTCCATTTCAGAATGTTTTGACTCATAGAAGATGCTTTCACAAGGCTAATATACACATTTCAAGATATAAGACGTTTCTGACAAAGAGAAGAGGAGAAAGAAGAATGAAAAAGATTTTATCGTTGGCAATGATAATTCTGATTGCCTTCCAAACGATTTCATTTGTTATGCCTAATGCAAGAGCGGAAACAGATTTTCCTCGGCCAGCTCTTCCAGATGGTCCTGAACATACGAATGAATTAGTTGATGTAATCAATGCTAACACAACAAATGTCCTTATAGTAACTGAAGGTTATGGACCTTTAACGGGAGTATCACCTATCGCTGAGAAGGATTTCTGGGTTGATGTATTAGCAGATATGACTGGTGACTTTGATGTGGATTGGTTCGATGGAGTCCCATCTTCTGCATTACTTAGCAGTTATGACCTTGTGATATATGATGCTGGCGGCTATTGGTATCCATTAAGCGGGGGTATCACAGAACCTCTGGAGGACTACCACTTTTCAGGGAAACCATTGATAGTTGTTGCTCCAGACATCAACTACGATTGGCAGGGATCAGTACCTAGTTTCTGCGATGATGTTCTTCACATTGAGGGAGTTTTAGGCATAATGCCTGAGGCTGTCTATGACATCTATGCTGATACAGGACATGACATTGTCTACCGAATTCCCAAAGACGTGGGAATCGGTATTCCAGCAGTGACTTCTTGGCCTGACTGTTTTGATCCAAAAGCGGATTGTGAGAGCGTCTTGACACAAGGCTACATCCCAGAGACAGAGTTTGGTGTGGGCACCTGCTCAGGCTTACCTAGCTATTCTTCATATGATCCGGAAGGCAAGTTATTCGCTACTGTCGCCTATCCCAGCAGGGGTAGCAAAAATAACATAATTTCTGATGCAGAGTATAGGAATCAATATGTATCTGTTGCTCAGATTCAAGAATTCTTGGATAAATGGAACAGTTATCTTGCTAATTACAAAACAACGGATTGGCAGGGAGTCAAAAGAAGCGCAGCTGAAATAATTTACAATGCAGCTCATGGTTACTCCATTAACCCGGAAGTGATACTTACCACTTTACAAAAAGAAAAAGGTTTAATCACCGCTGAAAAGCCAAAACCAGAGGATCTTAATTGGGCTATGGGCTATGCCATAGATAACCTCAACTATAAAGGCTTTGGAAAACAGGTTCACTACGCTGCTTGGCAATTTGATTACTATTGGACAGCCTATTTAGATAAAGGAAAATCAATCCCCACCGATCCTGCTTGGGGTGTAGGCATCACTACGAAGACTCAAGATGGAATATTTATAACACCACAAAATAAGGCTACTGCCGCGCTTTATGCTTATACTCCTCATGCAGGACAAGGATGGGGAGGAACAGGTGGTGGAAATTATTTATTTTGGAACCTTTATTACAACATGTTTGGCTTTGCGGAAGGAAGAACTGTAACATTTGGGGTCCCCCTGTCAGGATTGGAAAATACTAAAATAGCAAAGCAGCTGGCTAAAGACAGTATTGAATGGGCTCTTCAGGAAGAATTAGTCGACATAGATTTAACACTTTACATTGAAGACGCAGTTAAGGCTCTTGTAAACAAAGCGCCTGGAGATAAAATAGATATCGTTGCAGCTGTTGCTAATAAAGAAAAAGACCCTTACGACATAGACGTGGTTTTTGAAGTCCCCTCAGACCTAAGTTTTGATAAAGGTTTTACAAGAAATGACTTTCATGATATCGATGGGGAACCTGTTACCCCTGCTGTAAATGGTAAAAAGTACACCGTTACGATAAGTCTAGGAGGCAGGGAGAGTAGGCAGGTAGTTTTGAGGTTCGATATATCTGAGAGTGCTTTAACGACTGTTTGTCCATCTGTGTTCGCCAAAACAATAGTTGGAGGAACCGTCTGCAGTTCTACTGTAACAATGTATAATATGGTTGATAACGCTAAAGCTCTTATTGTGACGAATAGGCATCTGCTAATCCAGAGGTATGGACTTGATGAGCGAATCGATAAAGCTCTCAGTTGGGCTTTCAGCAAGCTTGATTCCCCGGAGTATCCATATGAATGTGTAAAGTTTGTTCAAGACGCATATGATATAGGAGCCGACAAAGTTCCTCCGATTGAAAGGAATGATGGAGATATTAAGCGTTACGGGTATGCTAAGCAGGCTGCAGATGTACTTGATGCACAAAAGAATGTTGGTAAGCCTCCTCGAGGAGTATTCGTATTTTATGACTGGAAGGGATGGGTAGATTTAAATGAAAACGGAGTAAAAGATGAAGGTGAAACTAAGAACTGGGGGCATGTCGGTTTATCGTGCGGGGATGGTAATGTAATCCATGCCCTCGGTAAAGTTCGTGTAGATACTTATCGAAAGGTTGAAGAATTATCCGCTCAGGGGAAAAAATTTGAGTATATTGGGTGGGCTTGGCCTCCACTTTCACCATCAATATGCTATCGGTTTAGTGAAGAACTACTGAGCTATCTATATAAAATATCGGATTGGCGCGAGCAAAATTGCATTATCTACTACGTAGATCATTATGACGATTCCTTAAAGGATTGGGATCAAAGCGTTGATTATACCAAGGGGGAGACCGAAGCAAATGTGGTTGCAAACAAGATCGACGATTTGATAGAAAAGTGGCATAGCCAAACTTCTCCGGAATATTTAATGATTGTCGGTGGAGACGAAGTAATTCCCTTCTTTAGACTTGATGATTCAAATTATTATGATACTGAGGACAATCACCCATATAACAGTGACGACCCGGTGCTTAACACGTTTGACGAAAACTACTTCCTCTCTGACAATCCTTACGCAGATACTTCAGGAGATGATTATGACGAAGGAAGAATTGAATTGAGTATTGGAAGGATAGTGGGCTCCAGCACTCAAGACATGAAGGACTTCATTACAGCTGGTCTGAGTAGACCTGAAGATTTGGATATTGCCATAGTTATGCATGATGAGACAGTGGATGACGCCGTAGGCGCCCTTGATGAAAAAGCCTCCAGTATTGCACAAAGCGATACCTGGACTGATAATGAACTCGAGCATGAGATGGAGCAAGGATTCCAAATACTGTACTGCGTGTGCCATGGAGAATATCACGAGATTTCTGCCGTAGGCGGCGGAACTCTAGACGATGACGAATTGGACGACGTGGATTCAACTGGGGGTATCAGCAACAACAGGCCAATCACCATCTTTGATGCATGCCGAGTGGGAGTCGTCACCGACGAGAACGAAGAACAATGGGCACCCGAGTGGGATGATTGCATGATCTATGCACTTGTGCATCAAGGAAACAGTGGTATAGTTGCTGCAGGAGCAAAAGTGATCTTTGACTACGGAGTGAAGTTGACAAATGACTTCATATCTCGATTGATAACAGATAGTCAGGAGAGCCTACCCTTTGGAACCGCTCTCCGAGATGCAAAAGTCCATTACGATAAAGGTCTGTCTTGGAGTGGCGGAGAAAAGAAAACGGTAACAGAGTTCATATACTACGGAGTACCATGGACTACAATCGACCCACAAGGTATGTCACAAGAAAGTGATTCTTCAACTCTCATTAGTATTTCTAACCCATCCTATGTTGGTGACGAAACCTATGCTCGAACTATTGAGATTAATGCTACCCACTTCGTCGTTTCAAAGGTTAACGGTTTTGATTTAATTGAAATAAATGGAGCACAGCAAGCTCTCGATGAACAGAGACCGGTGATACCAACAGTTGAAATTATGTTGTCATTACCTTTAGACTCTAATGTAGTAGACATTGCTCTCATGGATGACGTTAAAACACAAATTGGATTCTTCAATATTCCGTCATTCATCTCCGCTGAAAAACCAGAAGAGAGCATCCTTGTACCTTCAGCGGGGTTAGAATTCTATCCATCCCCAACTTACCTGACTGATATCTTGACCGTATATCATCAGAAAATAGCCAAGATTCGAATAGCTTTGGTCCAATACAACCCGGAAACACAGGAAACGATCTTCTACAATTATACAAAACTGCAAGTAACTTATCAGACTGCAATACCATTAACAATTCGTGAGCTGGTGCTAGAGAAAAAAGAATGTGCACCCGGTGAGTCAGTTAAGGCATTAGTCATGATAGAGAGTGTAACTTCAGAGGTCCTTCTAGGACTACATGTTAACCTTACTGTTAAAGATTCTCATGCGCAAGTCGTTGCGTCGGCATCGAGTGCACCTTTTGACTTAGATTCGGGAGAAATAAAGGAAATCTTAATTTTGCTTAACCAAGAACTACCGCATGGAACTTATCTCCTCGAAGCCGAAGTAACTGGAAGTGGAACATTAGCAACATCTTCTACATACATAAAGATTCTTTCAGGTGGAATCGTTGATTTCTATGCTCCAACCGAAGTTAAATCTGGAGACGACATAACTTACGAAGTTTCCTTCATGAACGGCAAGTCAGTAGATGTCTCAGGCGAATCCGTCATATACCTGCATGACGCCCACGATATCGAAATAGCGGAGCTTTACTCTTCTCCGACAACCTTCTCAGCAAACTCAATAACACAAACCCAAATCACATGGAGCACGGCGGGAAAAGAATACGGCACATACACGGCCTCAGCAATGGTCTATGTAGGCGGAGAGTCCTTCGGCCCAGCCTACCACACATTCGAAATCAAACCGCCAGACGATATTCCCCCAACAACATTCTTGACGATTGGTTCTCCACAATATGTGGATGCGCTCGGAAATGTCTATATTAATTCATCTACCACACTTACACTCAATGCCATCGACGATGGTGGGACAGGATCTGGAGTTGCACTGACAGGTTACAAGATACATGACACATCATATGATAGTGGATGGATTACCGGTTCGCCTCCGATTTCTTTCCAAATTGGAGGGCTAGACGACGAGCTATATTACGTTGATTACAATAGCACAGACAATGTCGGAAACATCGAGGAAACCAATACCACTGCTCTTATTCTCGACAACACTGGTCCTTTAATCACGGTTTCGAATCCTCCAGCAGGCTGGGCTTTACAAGACGGAGTGACTTTCTTAGGGTCCATCACAGATTCTGGAAGCGGAGTATTCTCCATGAGCTTTTCTATTCGTGAGGCTAATGATGGCGATGGAAATCCAATAGGGTTTGAGGATCTTCCAGCATCCTACGACCCGATCACTAGAGAATGGAATTTATCGTTCGACACGCTTCTAGTTCCAGATGGTTACTATGTCCTATATATCGAAGCTAAAGACAAACTCGGAAACGAAACTTCAACCACAGTTCCCTATAGTATTAGAAACTGGGCAGTAATCGAACTTTTACCCTCATCAGAAAACAACAAAGCAGGAAGAACGATGCCAGTCAAATTCGCCCTCAGAGTAGCTGCTGAAATTGACCCAGATCAACCATTCGTCTACAATGAAGAACTCAGAATCGAAATATTTGCCACAGCTGACCCAGACAATATTTTACAAGAATCATACTACGGCAATACAGCTAGAGACTACCGAATATCCGGCGTGCATTACATCACAAACTTCAAGACCATAAAAAGAACCCCCATGGAGTACACAGTAGCTATCTACAGAGATACCTTTGACGTAGGCAGCTTCACATTCGAAACCGTGAAATAAGGAGTTCATCTCCACAACCCCCTATTTTTCTGAAACTTCATTCAAAAGGGAACCCAAACTTCATTTTTTCTCAGTAGTCGTTGCAGTCGTGACTAACAGAAAAAAAAAGGGGAAGTGCGGGATGCAAGGCTTTTCCTAGCATGAAAACCGATAACAACACTCTCGGCACAGATATCGCTGC
>Ga0209121_10006673_pt1 | contig 10073 bp, 8 predicted proteins | sample Cruoilmetagenom3_FD_187292 | JGI IMG/M metagenome (GOLD analysis project Ga0209121, IMG submission 187292) | Oil polluted marine microbial communities from Coal Oil Point, Santa Barbara, California, USA - Sample 3 (SPAdes) (version 2) | ecosystem: Environmental > Aquatic > Marine > Oil seeps ...
AAAGTAACTTGCGTTTTCAGTAAAATCGTGTTTTTTGCTAAATGTCAAGTAATATGAATTAGTTATAACACATTTGCAAATTTAAGTTACTTGGAAGTCCCTCCGGCCTGTCATTTCGAGTGAAACGAGAAATCTTTATTCTGTAACATGCTGAAAACACAAGATTTCTCCCTACGGTCGAAATGACACATGCACCGAAGCCGACTTTTTACGAGACCGTCAATTAAGGGGGATTGAAATATTGAACTCAGATAAAAACTCATCTAAGAAATGCTTTGTATTCATGCAGGAATATGTAAATAAATTAAAGTGTTATTCTTGAAAGTGTACCGCAAATGTACTTATTATCATAAAGCACTTAATCTGTATAATGTTGCTGCTTGACCTGAAGCATGCCCCGCCCCGCATGATATTCTTGTGTTCATGATATTTCCTTTTCGATTTCTCTTATATTTATTGAGCTATTGCCTCTGAACGGTGAATCTTGGTAATTGTTGTAAAAGGAGAGTGTGAATGTTCCATCTTCGTATAAAAGATAAGAATAATGCCTGATCCAGTCACCGAGAATCACAAAGGTTTTTTCCCTTCCGCCGACAGTGTTCCGTTTTATCGCCGGTATATGGCAATGCCCGAGGATCACGGAATCGAACCCTTCCTTAAATTTTTCAATTGCGAATGTGTTCATTTTTTCGGCTAATCCTTTTGGAGGATTCCCCTGATGTTCATTGCTTATCTTTGAGCTTATCCGCGCAATTTTCCAGAGGACAAACAACGGGATCTTTTTCTGTATCCGGTAAAAGGTTCCGCTTCTCAATATCTTTCTTAACATGAGGTATCCGGTATTGTCTCTGTCTATGGTATCTCCATGTGAAACAAGCATTCTGATGCCGTCTAAATTGATGACCCCGCACTCAGAAAAAACTTCCATGTCATGAATGTCGGTAAAAAAATCCTTCAGAAAGAAGTCGTGATTCCCTTCACAGAAATATATATGGACACCGCTTTTTTTTAATTCCACCAGCTTGTCCACAATCATTCTGAAATCAGGGTACATCACCCCTTTCCTGCAAAACCAGAAATCAAAAAAATCTCCCACAATAAAAAGGTAATCGACTTCACCTTTAATCAGGTCAAAAAATCTCAACAACAAATTGTAACCGGGGTCTTTTTGGGTTTGCAGGTGAGCATCGGATAAGAAAATTGCTTTCATTGCTCCATGGCTTTTTTGACCAGGTTCTCGGAATTCTTGAACATGATTTCGATCTCCTCGCCGCTCATACCTGCGCCGGCGGCAATATTTCGAGCCATCTCTTTGTTCACAAGGTCTTGCGGGGAATGGGCGTCGGTGTTTAAGACGAGACCGGCGTTGAGCTTACCGGCAAGCTTTGCAACATGTCCATTGGTTAAACAATGTCCACGTCTGGCGGATATCTCCAAGAATACGGAGTTTTCGGCGCATAGCTTTACCTCTTCCTCCGTTATCAGGCCTGGATGGGCAATTATGTCCACGGGTGATTTAGCGGCGGCAAGATTGGTCCCCGGGATAATCGGTTCTACGATTGTTTCTCCGTGCACTACGACGATCTTTGCGCCCATTTTTCTGGCTTCTTCCGCCATCTCAAAAATACTGTCAGGCGGAACATGTGTAATCTCGACTCCGGGAATAATCCTGATAGAATACGCATCGGATATTTTCTGACCAACCTTCACTATACGCGGGATGATAAAGTCCATATTCGAGTAGTCAACGTGATCTGTTATTGCTATAGCCCGGTATCCGGCTACGGCAGCTCTTCTTACCAGCTCCGAGGGAACTAATTCCCCGTCGCTGAAGATTGAATGAGTATGGAGGTCGATCATATAAATCCTCTTTTACAGATACATATCTTGTGTGGTTCCAATTGGCGGTGAATTTCTAACAGACTTCAAGATTAAGGTCAATAAAAGATATAGTAACCGTTCACGGAACGTTGAAATTAGAAATTGGAAATTTGGCCTTCATGCTTTTGTACTGTTGATGATTGTATTCAATCTTGTTCCACTCATCAAGGTCGTGCCAGACCATATCTGATAACTCTTCTGTCAGTTTGTAGACATCCAGCTCGCAAACTCGTTTCATCTCTCCCCAATTTACTTACGTGATTCTTCGAATTCTACTTTCCAATTTCAAGTTTCAAGCCGTGAACGGCTACAAGATATACGAGCAAGCTATGAAAACAACTGTGAGAATTGCGGCTCTTTTCTAATAATTATAATCGTTGTTGACAATTGACCATGCCTTTATTATTATATGTTACGCTGTTGAATAGGCGAGAGTGGCGGAATTGGTAGACGCACTGGATTTAGGATCCAGCCCGTTCGTGCGGGTAGGGGTTCAACTCCCCTCTCTCGCACCACTTTTGGGTGTTAAGGAGCTGAGATGGCTGGTGAAATAAATGTTGATATTAAAGTTGAAGAAATTAATTCCGTAAAGAAGAAGCTGTTGTTCGATATCCCGTGGAGTGATGTAAAGAAGGAATTGGATTCACAATACAGGGACGTTGGCAAGACCGCCAGGATTAAGGGATTCAGGCAGGGTAAAACCCCTCGAAACGTGTTAGAGATGCATTACAAGGGTCATGTAGAGGAGCAAGCTGTGTCGAATCTAATGGGGGCATCTTACGAGAAGGTCCTGAAAGAAAATAATATATTGCCGGTTGCGGAGCCGGTTGTAGATCAGGGCAAAATTGGAAAAAACAAGAATTTTACATTCTCTGCAACCGTTGAAGTTAAACCTGTAATTGAGCCCAAAGATTACCTCGGTCTTGAGCTTGAAAGAGATGAGGTCGCCGTTACTGATGAGAATGTCCAGGCGAGGCTTGAAGATCTTCGCAATGTACACAGCACCCTTGAAAATCTTGATTCTGACAGAGGCGTCATAGAAGGTGATTTTGTCCATGTTGATTTTGCGGGGAAGCATGAAGATAAACCTGTCAAGGAGTTGACGCAGGAAAACTATCTGATAGAGATTGGTTCCGGAAGATTTCTTCCCGGTTTTGAGGAACAGTTGACCGGCATGAAAACAGGAGGATCAAAAGAAATTGCCGTAAGAATTCCTGATAAATATTATTTGAAAGAGATTGAAGGGAAAGAGATATCTTTTTCGGTTACGGTAAAAGACATTAAAAAGAAGGTATTGCCGGAATTAAATGAAGACTTTATTAAAAACTTCGAGAAATATGAATCTCTAAATGATCTGAAGCAGGACATAAGGAGATCCCTGGAGGAAGAAAAGGGGATCGATGTTAATACAGACTTGAACAAACGCATTGTCGATGTACTTCTCGAAAAAAATGAATTCGATATCCCTTCCGCATTTGTTGAAAGGCAGATATTCTCCATGATGATGGATACTCAGAGGAGGATGGTTATGGGAGGCGCCGACCCCGAGAGTGCTGCGGAGGCCAGTCTGAACTTACGTGACAGGTTCAAAGAAGAGGCGGAAAAGATAGTAAAGTTTTCATTGCTCTTTGACAGCATTGCCGGAAAAGAATCCATAATAGTCAGCGAAGAAGAAATAGAAGAAAAAATAAGAGAGATTGCAGTGAGACAGGGCCAGGATTACGAGTCGTTCCGAAAATCCTGTGAAGATAATAATATTATGGAAGAGATGAAGACGGAAATGCTCAGAGAAAAAACCCTTGATTTTATAAAGGAGAAGGCTAAAATAACGCTTACAAAAAAAGCTGTTGATGAAAACTCGGAGGAGAAATAAATGCCTTTGATTCCTATGGTCGTTGAACAGGACGGCAGAGGAGAAAGAGCCTTTGATATATATTCAAGACTGCTGAAAGACAGGATTATATTTCTTGGGACGGCCGTTGATGATGAAGTGGCAAACCTGATAGTAGCTCAGATGCTTTATCTCGAGGCTGAAAATCCTGACAAGGATGTCTTTTTCTACCTCAACAGTCCGGGTGGTGTCGTTAGTTCGGGGCTGGCTATTTATGACACAATGCAGTACATTAAGCCGGCGGTTTGCACAGTCTGCATAGGACAGGCCGCAAGCATGGGGGCGCTGATTCTTGCAGCGGGAGAGAAGGGGAAAAGATACGCGCTTCCCCATTCGAGAATACTTATTCACCAGCCGCTTGGGGGGTTTCAGGGTCAGGCCACCGATATTGATATCCAGGCCAGAGAAATATTGAGATTGAAAGAAGAATTGAATCGTATACTGGCTGAAATTACCGAACAGCCTTTTGAAAAACTCGTAAAAGACACGGAAAGAGATTATTATATGACGGGTGAGCAGGCAAAGAAATATGGAATAGTTGATGAGGTTATCACAAGGAAAATTACGTCTGAAAAGTTGACGGTTTCCTGAAATTGTGCATATTCCTACTTCTTTTTACGAGTTTGTCCAAGATATAGATACCGATTAAAGGGAGATGTAACTACTCAGGTTCAAAGTTGTCGGGTTCAAGGTTAAATTTATAAAACAAGGGTTCTGTTCCAATACAATGGAAGTTCAGAGCGGAACTCCGTCTCTATGGAGACACCCGGCTGTGAACCTTGAACCCGACAACCTGTGAGTAGTTAAAGGGGGATAACATAATGACTAAGAAAATCAAAGGTATTCATGGAAGACAGGAGATGCTTTTCTGTTCGTTTTGCGGAAAAGCTCAGAGTGAGGTAAAAAAACTGATTGCGGGTCCTGCCGCTTATATCTGTGATGAGTGTATCGATCTGTGTGATTCTATTATACGAGAGGAATCTGAAGCCAGGATTGCGGACAACGGTAAGAATGAAGTTCCGGAACCCAGGGATATAAAGAAATTTTTAGACCAGTATGTCGTGGAACAGGAAAGACCCAAAAAGGTTCTTTCAGTAGCTGTTTATAATCATTATAAGCGGATGCTTTCAAATGTTAATCTGGGCGGGGTCGAGCTTCAGAAGAGTAATATTTTGCTGATAGGGCCAACCGGCTCGGGAAAGACTCTTATTGCCAAGACACTCGCGAAAATGCTGGATGTTCCCTTTACCATAGCTGACGCCACAACCCTGACCGAGGCGGGGTATGTGGGGGAAGATGTGGAAAATATTATCCTGAGTCTCCTCCAGAATGCCGACTATGACGTGGAGAAGGCTTCAAGGGGAATTGTCTATATTGATGAGATTGATAAGATTTCAAGGAAATCCGGAAATCCTTCGATCACGAGGGACGTGTCCGGTGAAGGCGTGCAGCAGGCTCTCTTGAAAATAATAGAGGGAACAACGGCGAGTATACCGCCCAAGGGCGGGAGAAAGCATCCACAGCAGGAATTTATCCAGGTTGACACAACAAATATATTATTCATCTGTGGCGGAGCTTTTAATGGTCTGGAAGATATCATCGAGAAGAGAACCGGTGTAAATTTGCTCGGCTTTGGAGCCGACATAAAGAGTAAGAAAGAAAAAAAACTTGGCGAAATACTGCCCGACATCCAGCCGGAAGACCTTTTGAAATATGGTTTAATCCCGGAATTCATTGGCCGCCTGCCCGTTATCGCAACTCTTGGTGAACTGGACGAGAATGGTATGGTACGAATACTTGTAGAACCCAAAGATGCTATTGTAAAGCAATATGAAAAGATATTTGAATTTGAAAATGTAAAACTTAAATTTACAGATGACGCGCTTATGGCCATTGCGAAGTTATCCGTGGAAAGAAGATCCGGAGCAAGGGGGCTTCGGGCAATAATGGAAAATGTTATGCTTGATGTAATGTACGATATACCTTCAAGGGATGATGTCAGAGAGTGTGTGATCAATGAAGATGTGGTAATGAGCAGGGAAAAACCGATCCTGCTTCTTGAGGTAGAATCTGAAACAGCATGAAATAAGATTTGTATCATCTCAATAAATCGGGGCAAGATATAATAGAGCGGCGCCTTATATGCCGCAATATTCGGAGGGGTATAAAACTCCCATCCTGCAATGATATGTGAGAGTGTCCATGGATCGAGACCAATATTTTAAAGATGTAATCTCCCTGTTTATTGAGCCTATACCAAGATTTCACGAATCAGGAATTTGAGGAGACAACAATTATGTTCAATTTTGGCAAAAGTAATGAAAAAGAAGAAAATATGGTTATTCCTCTCCTTCCATTGAGAGATGTTGTGGTGTTTCCCTATATGATCGTGCCTCTTTTTGTCGGCAGGGAAGAATCGATAAATGCCCTCGAATCCGCCATGAGACACGATAAGGAAATATTTTTAGCAGCGCAGAAGAGCGCTCAAAAAGAAGATCCGACAAAAGACGATATCTACATGGTTGGCGCTGTAGGGACCATTATTCAGCTATTGAGGCTTCCGGATGGAACGGTGAAGGTTCTCGTTGAAGGAAAAAAGAGGGGGAGGATCAAAAGATATATTCCCAATGTAGATTTTTATCTCGTTGATGTTGAAGAGATGGAAGACAGCGGCAGCGCCACAACCGTTAAGATAGAAGCGTTAATGAGGAGCGCTTCGGAAACACTTGAGAAGTATTTAAGGTTGAGCAACAGGATACCCTCCGGGGTAAATACAGTTGTATCATCTATAGACAGTCCTTCGAAGTTGACCGATGTTATAGCGTCTCATCTTAGTGTCAAGCTGGAGAGCAGGCAAAAGATTTTGGAAACATTAGAAGTGCCGGACAGGCTTGAAATGATATATGAACTAATGCTCTCTGAAATAGAAATCCTTCAGGTAGAGAAAAAGATAAAGGGACGTGTAAAGAAGCAGATGGAAAAGACCCAGAAGGACTACTATCTTAATGAACAGATGAGGGCAATCCAGAATGAGATGGGGGAAAAGGATGACTTCAAGAGTGAAATTGAGGAGATCGAGAAAAGGTTAAAGAAAAAGAAATTATCTGACGAGGCAGCCAAAAAGGTAAAGCAGGAAATAAAGAAATTAAAGATGATGGCGCCCATGTCTGCCGAGGCAACGGTGGTCAGAAATTATATAGACTGGATATTGAATATGCCCTGGTCTGAAAAAACTTCAAACAAGCACACTCTAAAAGAATCGGAAGTAATATTAGAAGAAGATCATTATGGTCTTAAAAAAGTTAAAGAGAGGATATTGGAATACCTTGCGGTTCAGACCTTAGTGAAAAAGAATAAGGGGCCGATTCTCTGTCTTGTTGGACCTCCGGGCGTTGGCAAGACATCCGTGGCCAAATCGGTCGCAAGAGCCACCGACAGGAAATTTGTCAGGTTCTCACTTGGCGGCATCAGAGATGAGGCTGAGATAAGGGGGCATAGAAGAACGTATATCGGCGCCATGCCTGGAAAGATTATTCAACTGCTGAAGAAGGCCGGTTCAAATAATCCGGTATTTTGCCTTGATGAGGTTGATAAATTAAGCTCGGATTACAGAGGAGATCCTTCCTCGGCTCTTTTAGAGGCGCTTGATCCGGAGCAGAATGATGCCTTCAACGATAATTATCTCGAAGTTGATTATGATCTCTCCGATGTGATGTTTATAACGACTGCCAATATCCTGGATACGATACCACCGCCTCTCAGGGACAGGATGGAGGTTATTCGAATTGCGGGATATACGGAACAGGAGAAGTTAAAAATAGCGAAGAGATTTCTCGTTCCGAAAGAGATTGAAGCAAACGGCATGACAAAGGAGAATATTGTTTTTTCCAATGGCGCCATTCTGAATATTATAAGGCAATACACAAGAGAGGCTGGAGTTAGAAATCTGGAGAGGGAAATTGCATCGATATGCAGGAAAGTGGCCAGAGAGATCGTTACTAACGGTAGTAATGGACAGATTAAGATAACATCCAATTCACCTCAAAAATATCTTGGTGTTCCAAAGTTCAGGCATGGAGAAACCGAGGGAAAAGACGAAATAGGGCTGACGGTCGGTCTGGCCTGGACTGAGGTAGGAGGTGAACTTCTAACTATAGAAACATCTCTTATGCGTGGCAAAGGTAATTTAATTCTGACCGGGAAGTTAGGAGATGTAATGCAGGAATCCGCCCAGGCTGCTCTCACTTATGTGCGCGCGAGGGCCGATAGTCTTGGGCTTTCAGAAGATTTTTATAGAAAAACAGATATTCACGTGCATGTTCCTGAAGGCGCTATACCAAAAGATGGACCATCCGCCGGGATAGCCATAGCGGTATCGATAGCCTCGGCTTTTCTAAAGAGAAAGGTAAGAGGGGATCTGGCAATGACCGGCGAGATTACATTGAGGGGAAGAGTCTTGCCGATAGGCGGGCTGAAAGAGAAGTTGCTGGCGGCCCATCGGGGGAATCTGAAGACCGTCATAATTCCACAGGACAATAAGAAGGATATGGCAGATATTCCCCGTAATGTGTTGAAGGCGCTTGAGATAATTTTTGTGGAGAGTGTGGACGAAGTCTTAAAGGTGGCTCTTCTTCCCTGTGTTGACACGAAAGAAACTGTGACATATGATAAGACGGATTTTACGGGCGCCAGGGAAATTCGTATAAACGCAAAGGGGAAAGAATATTACGCGTCAATCATCCGACCTTAGATAACCCTTGAGTTCTCTGATTTAATGAGGTTTTCTAAAAGGGTGGATTTATGGGCGGGTAGCTCAGATGGGAGAGCGCCACGTTTACACCGTGGATGTCACAGGTTCAAGTCCTGTTCCGCCTACCATAAAAAGTGATGATATTTATTATTGCGGGGTCGTAGTTAAGCTGGTTATAACGCCGGCCTGTCACGCCGGAGGCCGAGGGTTCGAGTCCCTTCGACCCCGCCATTAATATCAAGGCAAAGGGATTGGTTCAATCCGGCTAATCCCTTTTTTTGTTTCGATGCTTTTTTGTGTCATTCTTTTAAGCTCGGAATCCGCAAAAGGAGACAGCTTTGAAATACGAAGGAATGATTATCAGGCCTCCGAGTGAGGCTCACAGTCTCTTGCTGCAGGCAACTGTTGGATGTTCACATAATAAGTGTACCTTTTGCTCTGCGTATAAAGAAAAGAAATTCAAAATAAAGAAGTTTGATGAGATTGAGGAAGATATACTTGAAGCAAGTCGCTATGGCTCTATTGAAAAGGTGTTTCTCTGTGATGGCGATGCCTTGATTATACCACAGGTCAGGCTGATCGAAATTCTTGAGTCTATAAAGCATAATATCAAAGGCTTGAGACAGGTGGGAACTTACGCAAATGCCAAGAGTATACTGCGGAAAACGCCGGATGATCTGTCACAGTTGAGAAAGCTCGGCCTAAAAATAGCCTATCTTGGCGTGGAGACGGGTAATGAAGATTTACTCAAGAAAATAAAGAAGGGGGTTAATTATGAACAGATGGTGGAGGCCGGGCGGAGGATAAAAGAAGCAGGTATAACGCTGTCGGCCACCGTTCTTTTAGGGATTGGCGGTAAAGAGAAGAGCGTGGAGCATGCAATGGATACTGCCAGAATATTGACGGATATTGATCCGGATTATGTGGGGGCGCTGACAGTGATGGTCGTTCCCGGCACACCATTGCACGAAGAATATAAATCCGGTGCATTTGAGCTTCCAGACACTTTCGGTTTTCTTCAGGAGCTTGGACTCATGGCAGCCAACTCTAACTTTACAAACTGTTTCTTCACATCCAACCACGCATCAAACTACCTGCCAATAAGAGCGAGAATGCCTCAGAAAAAAAATGAAACAGTAAAAATGATTTACGATGTTATTGAGGCCGGTGATTCCCGGTCACTCAGGCCGGAATATTTGCGCGCTCTCTAAGTGAAGGCTGAAGGCTGAAGGCTGTTAGTCCCTTAGTTGTGAAATTCGCGCAAAAATGGCTTCGGCGTGAGCTCAGTCGAGCGGCAAAAGAATTAAAAACAATCACGAAGAAAGCATTCTGGAGGGCATAAAGCCCTCCCCTACATTCATTCTAAAAAAATTAGCTTCGCTGATTCTTCGAATTCGTAGGGGCGGGGTTTATCCCCGCCCGAAGTCCGAAGTTATCGTGATAAGCTTTTTATAAAACATTCTTGGTTACGGCTTGTCCGGGTTAGGTTGTTTTTCCTTCAGCCTAAATGCCTTCAGTCTATCTGCCTGAGCGAGGTACATATTATTTTCA
>Ga0209121_10006674_pt1 | contig 10071 bp, 7 predicted proteins | sample Cruoilmetagenom3_FD_187292 | JGI IMG/M metagenome (GOLD analysis project Ga0209121, IMG submission 187292) | Oil polluted marine microbial communities from Coal Oil Point, Santa Barbara, California, USA - Sample 3 (SPAdes) (version 2) | ecosystem: Environmental > Aquatic > Marine > Oil seeps ...
CTGAAAAGGCAAATTACTGTATATCTATTGCTCTTGATAATGCAAGAAAGGGTATTTTAAAGCATGGATTTGCATTTGCCGGCTCAAATGTCTATAGAATTGATAAAATAGTTCCTGTGAAGGATCTGATAAATGAAATCACAGAGGATTATCTTGCTGTTGTTGAAAATGGTATTGTCAGGATTAAAAACGAGTATGAAAAAGTAAAGAAAAAGCTCATTGGATTAAAAGGGGAGTATGAACAGACAATTGAAAGAGCATCCAGATACTTGAAAGAGGAATATGGTAAAGCTTTTACAAAGGATTCAGATAAACTAAAGGTTGAAACAGAGAAAAATTTTAATAAAATTAACTGGCTGAAATCAGAATATATTGAAAATTTTAGACTAATTGATGAAATAAGAGCCAAATTTATGGCAAAGACTTTTACTTTAGTTTGAGAATGAGAAAACTTTTAATTTTTCTCGAAGGGGAGATTTGTATGAAATTGTTTTTAAGATTCTTTATTATTTTTATTCTTGTGTTCAGTTCAGGTTTTTTAAAGAGTCAAACTCTTAATGAGTATATAAAGAAAGCTAAAGATTTCCAGAAATCTTATGAACTTGATAAAGCAGTGAACATAATGTCTGAAGCAGTGAAAAAATATCCGAAAAAAGCTGATGCTTATTCATATCTGGGTCTTTATATTGGTATGCAGGCAGGGGCTACAAAAGATTTTATGGAAGCAGGCAAAAAGATTAATAAATCTTTTGAGATGTTTGATAAAGCTGTTTTACTCGACCCGGAAAACCCTACACCTCGATTTCATCGAGGTTTGATGGGGGTAAATATTCCTGAATTTCTGGGTAGGTTAGATTCTGGAATTAAAGACCTGGAAATTCTTATTAAGATAGCTAAAGAATCTCCGAAAAAGGTCTCAAAAGATATCTTAACAAGCAGTTACAATTTTTTAGCTAAGGGTTATCAGAAAAAGAAAGAAAAAAGGAGCGCAATAGTTGCTTGGAGGAAAGTAATCGAACTTGCACCTGGATCTGATCTGGCAAAAAAAGCTGAAGAAAATATTAAAAAGATTTCTAAGGTAAAAATTGATAAAAAAGTCGAGAAAAGAAAACCGGATTCGCCTGAGATAGCCAGTATGAAAAAACAGGTAAAAAATGAGCCTAACAATTCAGCACTTTTAATAAAACTCGGTAAAGCTTATGTAGATAAAGAAGATTTCGAAGAGGCAAGAAAAACATTAAAGAAAGCGATTGAAATAGACTCAAAAAATATTAAGGCTTATAAATTGCTTGTATTTGTTATTGGAGAATTGGCTGGCAAAGGATATGATAAGAGAATCTATGAAGATACTGATCTTCGCACAAACCTGGCTTTTGATTTAATGCGATTCATTGATAAAGCTTGTGCGATTTCGCCGGATGATGTTGAAATGAGGCTTTTAAGAGGTATAACAGGAGTTGAAATGCCTTTTTTTGTTAATAAACTCGAACAGGCAATTAAGGATTTGACCTGGATTTCAAAAAGAGATGTTCCGGAATCTTATAAGGCAAAAGCTCTTTTTTGGCTTGGAAAGGCTTATCAAAAGAAAGCTATTGGTTATTGGATAAAGGTGGTAACTAAATATCCAAAATCAGAAGCATCAAAATATGTATTTTCTGGATTACGTCCTAAAATTAAACATCTTGATATTTCAAAATATAAAATGCCAGTTATAACAATAGATTTTTTATTGGGGTTTAGAGATGAATTGGCTCCGCAAACTGTTGTGTGGATTGAAAACAAAGAGGGTAAATTTGTTAAAAGCATTTATGTTTCAGGATTTAGTGGTTATGCTAAAGAAAAACAGATCAATCTTCCAAAGTGGTCGAAATCTTCAAGTTTTGTTGATGTTGATGGTGTCACAAGCGCAAGTATAGATTTAGGACATCATATTTATGTATGGGATTTAAAAGATATATCAGGTAAAATGGTAAATCCCGGGAAATATGTAATAAAAGTAGAAGTTTCATATTGGCCAAGTATGGAGTATCAATTAGTTTCAGCAGCAATTAATATAGGAAAAGAGAAAGATCGGGTTGTAATTGAAGAGGGAGATTTGATTCCTTATTTAGAGGTTAAGTATTATTCAAGTAAAAAGGCAAAAGTAAAAAGTAGAATATCGAATAATGAATAATGAACAAGGAATGATGAAGTATTATAAAAAACTGAATAGCACATAATAATTTAAAATGAATCTTTTATTTTGACATTCGATATTCTTTGTTCGATATTCATCATTCAACTAATCAACTATTTAACCAATCAACCATTAGTCCATTAAACCAATAAACAATTCTTGCAGTTTTTTTTTATAAACTATAAAATTAAAAACAGGAGTTAATATGAAAAAAGATATAGAGATTGCACAATCCAAGGAACCGGTTCCAATTAAGGAAATTGCGGAAAGATTAAAAATAGATCCCAATGATCTCATTGTATATGGGAAGTATAAAGCAAAGGTCAATATTGATGCTATAGAGCGTTCCAAACGTACTGAAGGACAACTCATCCTTGTTTCTGCTATTACACCCACACCAGCAGGGGAAGGTAAAACCACCATGTCTATCGGACTGGCCCAGGGTTTGGCAAAGCTAGGTAAGAATGTATCTGTGACTTTAAGGGAACCCTCCATGGGACCTCTCTTTGGAGTTAAGGGAGGGGCCACAGGAGGTGGCTATTCCCAGGTCATACCTATGGCGGATATTAATCTACATTTTAATGGGGATTTTCATGCTGTTTCATCTGCACATAACCTCCTGGCTGCTGCCTTGGACAATGCCATTCACTTTCGTAAGATTCCCAAATTAGACTCCAGACGGATTGTTTTTCCTCGGGTGATGGATATGAATGATCGATCACTAAGACGGGTGATTGTGGGACTGGGTGGAAATAAAATGGGGGTTCCTAGAGAAACCTATTTTGATATTACTTCAGCCAGTGAAGTAATGGCAATACTCGCTTTATCCAACAATTTTACTGAGTTGAAGGAACGCTTGTCCCGTATTCTGGTCGGATTAACCTATAAAGGAGAACCCATTACTGCGGAATCTTTACAGGTGGCAGGTGCTATGACAGCGATTTTAAAAGATGCCATTCATCCCAATCTGGTGCAAACCCTGGAAGGTGTGCCTGCTTTTATTCACTGCGGACCTTTTGCTAATATTGCACATGGATCCAATTCCATCTTAGCCACACGTATGGCTTTAGCTTATTCGGATTATGTTGTGACTGAAGCTGGTTTTGGTTTTGATCTGGGAGCTGAGAAATTTTTTGATATTACTTGCAGGGATGGTAATTATGCACCTGAGTTGTGTGTGCTGGTGGTTACCATCAGGGCACTTAAAATGCACGGAAATGTAAAACGCAGGGATTTAAAAGAAAAAAACCCAAAAGCAGTACAAAAAGGTCTGGTTAATATGGAGAAGCATATTGAAAATATCCATAAGTTTCAAATTCCAGTGGTTGTAGCTATCAATCGATTTGCTGATGATACTTCTGAGGAAATCAAGGTAGTGCTGGACAGATGTGAAGCATTGAAAGTACCTGTAGCTGTAGCTGATGTATTTGCTAAAGGAGGAGAAGGTGGTAAAGAATTAGCATCTAAAGTGATGGAAAAAATATGCGATGGCTATCAGGAGCCCTTAAGACCTCTGTATGAACCGGAATGGTCACCTGAAAAAAAAATAGAAACCATTGCCAAAGAGATTTATGGTGCTAAGCATGTGGATTATACTGCAGATGGGAAACGGGATTTAAAAACTGTGTACAGATTGGGGTATGATAAATTAAAAGTATGTATGGCAAAAACTCCTAAATCACTATCTGATAATCCTAAACTGTTGGGACGACCTGAACATTTTATAGTAACTGTCAGAGAAATAGAGATTGCGGCTGGTGCTGGTTTTATCGTTCCTTTAACAGGGGATATTTTACGGATGCCTGGTTTACCAAGCAAACCATCATATCTTGATATAAATGTAAATATAGAAGGCAAAATCACAGGCTTATCCTGATTAACAAGTAAAAAGTAAAAAGGCAAAAGTAAAAAGAAGCAAAATCTGTATCATAGGTCAGAGGTTGTAGGGGCGCGCGGCAGCACGCCCAATGACATTTATTTGCAAAATAAAAAGGTTGATATACCCAATAATATAGGCTTAGTGAATATCAAAAATAGGGCGAATCGCCATTCGCCCCTGCAAATGAAACCTAAATCGGGGTTCTGATCATTTAAATCTCTTTACAATTTTTTAAATTTTAGTTCTTTTAAATCAGGCAAACTTAAAACAGATACTTTCCCCTTTTTTCTTATAACTATTCCTGGCCTGAATATTTCAAAGGAGGAGTCTTCTCCGAATCTTTTGACATTTTTAAATCTTTTTAAAAGTTTTATTTTTTCTCCATCAATTTTATATAAGGCTTTAACCATGTTGTTTTTAAAATCAACCTGAGTAAAATATGCAACACATGAATTAAAAACCCTTAAATATCCATCCAAATTAAAATCTGTTTTAATATCTTTAATTTTGAAATTTTTAAGATCTATGACAACTAAATTTTCCCTTTTTTTCTTCTTCATATCCCATACACTTCCATAAATAAATCTCTTTTTTTCATGGTTCAGGTTTGGTCTAAACCACCTAGGATTGAAATGAATACTCCTTTTTTCAGGAATTTTTTTAATAATTTTCTTTTCTTTTTGTGTGAGGATTTCAAAAATAATGTTTTGTTTATCAGTTGTAATCAGCATTTTATTCACATATAGAGGAGGGTTTTTCGATTTCCCAATCTCTTTAACATTCCCATGCTTATTTATTTCAACTATCTGATATAGATTTTTTCGCACTTTGAAATATTTCAGCCATAATCTCTCATTACCTGTTTCATAAACCCCAAAAAGAAATGAAGATATATGTTTACATTTGTTTTGAAATTTTGGTTTCTCTTTATTTATTGCTTTTGTTATAGTATTGATAAGAATTAATGAAGGAACTTTATCAATATTTGTTGAATATGGGCTCTCTCCTTTTTTCCTTTCAAAGAGTATAATTTCGTCTTTATATTTTTGTAATTTCCAGGATAATCGATTTTTTTTGTTAGCAGTATAAATGGTCTCAACATGATTGTTTATTTTATTATAGCTTTGCACCTTATAGCCATCTTTTTTGGACCAATCAGACATATAAATATGTTTTTCATTTTCAACAGAACTCCGGGAACATGGATCAATGATCTCCTTCAATTTAATCACACTGTTATGATCATATATCCGTGTGTTAGAATAGTTTGTTTCAATAAGCTTATGATTTCCAGTTAGATAGTAACTTCTGTATGGATTATGTGTCCCGGAATAGGCAAAAAAGATAGATAGAATTAATCCTGCTATAAAGGTTGGAATAAATAATTTTATGTATCTTTTATTAAAAATTGAACAAGACCTGATATCAAATTTTCTGAATGCTAAAAAAAATGATATAACAAATGGAAGCACAAGGAAAAGAATTACAAAAAAAATAAATTTTGGTTCTACAAAGTATATACCTGCAATAAATATATATTTAAATGGGAAACAGAATAGACCATACCCCTTAAGTACATGTGCAATAGAATAAACTGCATAAACAAGTGCTAAAAATCCTGAAAAAACAAATAGAACTGTAATTGCATTAACAAGGAAGTTATCCCTTACACTTGAAAATGAAATAGAAATTAAAAAGAGAGCAAAAAAGAAGTAAGAGAATGACACTATTGCAATAATTGAGGTATTTTCCCCTCCAAGATAATAGAATAGTAAATATAACAGGTAAAATAGGATCATTGCAATAGCTCGGGGTGCTATTTTAATACAAAGGAGCTTTAACCTGGAATAGGGGAATGATAAAATATATTCTGTTCCTTTTTGTCTGTACTCACTTGAAAAAAGCGAAATTCCAAAAAAGAAAGCCATAAAGAGGATTCCAAATTGAAATATAGGAAAAAAAGAGTCAAAGAATTGGAATGTGGATTTTGAAATCAGTCTCTCTATAAACTCTGCACAAAGGATAATAAAAATGATTAAAAGAAAATAAAACATTTGTTTAAAAACTTCTTTAAACTCTTTCTTTAGCATAACAGCCTCCTATGAATGATTTTATTATTTCAGTTAAACTTATGTCCTGAAAATCATATTTGTATTTTGAGTTGAACTCTTCTTTAAAAGGATATATATAAAATTCCTTCTGGATTGATGACTCTTTTTTAAATAAAACAGGAATATCCTCTTCTATTTCTTTGTTTGTTATAATTTTTTTTATCTTTTTATTTAAGTTTTCTCTTTTCTCATCAAGAATAAATCTTCCCTGTTCCATAATCAGTATCCTTTCCGGGATTCTTCCAGTTTCAGAAAAGGTGTGGTTCACCATTATTATGGTTGTATTTACATCATTGATTAGCTCGATCAGTGCCTCAAGGAATAGTTCTCTTATGTATGCATCAATCATATGTATGATCTCATCAATAAGAAGTAGTTCCGGCTTCTGGGAAATGATGAGGGATAGGTGGTATATTGCTCTTTCTCCTGCTGAGAGAGTTTTGATCTTGCGTTCATATTTAAGATTTAGCTGATTGATCAAGGAAAAGTTGAATTTATTGATTCCAAAGATCTCAGAATGAAATGCAATCCCTTGTTCCAGGGTATAATCCTCGAGAAGACTCATTTTGTCAGAAATGATCCCGATTTTTTTCTTTGAGACTTTATTTCCAAATTGAATCAGACCAGAGTCTGGAAAAAGAACACCTCCCAGACATTTTAAAAAAGTCGTTTTACCTGATCCGTTTCTGCCTGTAATTAGTACAGTCTCTCCTTTGTTAAACGAAATACTAAGGTTATCAATTGCAATGTGTTTGTTGAAATTAATATTTAAGTTCTTAACTTTTATTATTTCATTATTTATCATTCAATAGCCTCCCTATTAATTCATTTATATCCTTTTTTTTTAAACCAAGGCAAGATGCTTTTTCTAAGAAATCCTTCAATTCAGCTTCAATGATGGAAATTTTTAACTTATCAATGCGGGATTTCAGGACTTTTACCCTGTATCCGCTTCCTCTCTTCCCTTCAATAAAACCCTCTTCCTCCAGAGTGTAATATACCTTTGCTACAGTATTAGGATTAAGTTTCAATATTTTTGCAAGAGCTCTTATAGAGGGTAGCTGGTCTCCCTCATTTAATTTTTCTGATACTATATCTAATAATATAGCCTGTTTGACTTGTTGATATAATGGAACAGGTGAAGCTTCATTAATATTGAATTTGATCATATTCACCTCGCTTAAATTCAATTGTATTAATATAATAGTACAATTTACATTATTTGTCAACAAAAAAAATAAAATAGTGGTCAGGGTTAAGATTAAGATTAAGTAAAACCTCAAACTTAAACTTAGACTTAAGCTTATACTTAAACTCAAACTCCTACTTGACAAAAGTTCGATTTTTTATTATTCTTAAACTTCTTTTAAAGCGGGAATAGCTCAGTGGTAGAGCGCGACCTTGCCAAGGTCGATGTCGCGGGTTCGAATCCCGTTTCCCGCTCCATTTATTGGCGACGTAGCCAAGTGGTAAGGCAGCGGTTTGCAAAATCGCTATTCATCGGTTCGAATCCGGTCGTCGCCTGGTTTTTTTGAAATATTGTTTATTTAAAAATTTCCCTTATTACTTTTGCTGCTATATCTATGTCTGAATCATCAATGTCTTTATGTGTAACCACTCTTACGAGCTCATTGTTAAGAGGTAATGCTAATACTCTTTTACTTTCTAATTTTTTAAGAAATGTTAATGAGTCCATTGTTTTGAGTTTTAATATTATAAAGTTTGTTTTAACTTCATCAACGTCCATATCTATTTCTTTTATGTCTGCTATTTTCTCAGCAAGTTTTTTAGCTCTGATATGATCCTCTTCGAGTCTATCAATCATCTTTTCAACAGAAACAATACCTGCAGCAGCAATTATTCCGGACTGACGCATTCCACCTCCAAGATATTTTCTTATAAATCTTGCTTCTTTAATAAATTCTTTTGAACCTGTAAGTATAGAGCCTATTGGTGCTGAAAGTCCTTTTGAAAGGCAAAACATAATTGAATCAAAATATTTTGAAATTTCTTTAACATCAATTTTCTGAGCTACACTTGCATTGAATATTCTTGCACCATCCAGGTGCATATGCAAATGATGTTTGTCAGCAATTGATTTTACATCTTTTAAATAATTAAGGCTTAAAATACTTCCTCCCCAGTTATTGTGTGTATTTTCAAGAGTGATGACTTTCGTCTCTGGTATATGATCTCTCAAACTGGTGTGGATATTTTTTTCTATTAGATTCAATGGGATTTCTCCTCTATTTGATGGAAGTGCACGTGGTAAACTCTTTGCTACTCTTGAGATGTTTCCTGACTCATAATTAAGTATATGGCATCTCTCTTCGAGAATAACTTCTTTACCTTCTCCAGCAGTTATTTTCATTGCAATAGTGTTACCCATTGTACCTGAAGGAACAAAAAGCCCTGCTTCTTTGCCTAATTTCTCAGATGATATCTCTTCTAATTTTATTACAGTTGGATCATCTCCTAAAACGTCATCTCCAACCTCTGCATTATACATTGCTTTTCTCATCTCTTCAGTTGGTCTTGTAACTGTATCACTTCTAAAATCTGAAATACCTTTATAGGACATTTCCCCTCCTTTTTTTACTTTATATAAAGATTATTTAAAAAATTAAGCTTTAAAATCTAATTTATAATAAAAAGTTTTGCATTAGCTGTTGCAATAGTTATATTATCTAAATCTTGAATAGTTGCTTCTGTAAATATTATTTTTCTTTTTATCTCCTTTATCTTAGCTTTCAATATATATTTTGTTTTAGTTAAAGCAGGTTTTTTAAATTTAATATTGATTTCAGCTGTAACACACTTTAATCCTTTTATTTCAGCTGTTTTTATCATTATCTCGTCTAATACAGTTGAAACCAAGCCTCCATGAACAATATTAGCCCAACCCTGGAAATGGTCCGGAAATATAACCTCAGATTTAGCAAGATCAGAATTTTTAACATATGTAAACTTTAGTTTAAGTCCTATCTTATTTTTTGTCCCACATACAAAACAATTATTATTATCATTAAATTCAGCCATAGTATTTTATACAATATTTTAATTGAAATGTAAAATTAAAAGGCCTTATTTTTGATTTATAGAATTACCTATTGCCTCATTTAAGAATCTATACGAAGTATAGATCGTTGACGCACGAAAAAATCTATATAAAAACTTTTAATTTCGCTTAAACTTCTTTAATATCCTGTCAAAAAGTCTTATAAACATGTAAATATGGGGTCATGCCTTCTATGTGGCGAACACCGTACTGCCAGTAAGTCAGATTTCCGCAACACTTATCCTGAAAAACCCATTAATCTCTCAGTTTTGATGCCATCAAAAGGTACTTTCGACACTTCATCAAAGGTTCACTTGCGTTCATCTCCTTTATTCTCACCTGATCCTATACTTGTAAGACCTTTTCCCTAACGCTCACCACACATGCTCTTTACACATGCAGCTTATGCTACTTTGACAGCCTGGAAACAAATCTTTACTACTTGCTTCCTTCATGGCACATAATGGATAACCCCATTATGTAATATTATACCTTCCACGCGTAGCTTTTGTTATTAAATGCAAAACAAAATTTTTCTGTTTTGGGCAGAGGGGATTAAGGAGTGAATGCCCACAGCCCAAAATTCCTTATAATATTATTCTGTAGTATGTTCTGTATTCAGTTTTGCTCCTTTCATTGTCAAAATCTAGTTTCTTTATTCCATTTGGGAAATACCTTTTCTCAGCCCATTGAAACCATATTATTTTTTTATTTCTGCTTTGTAAATATTTTTCTAAATAATCTTTTCTTATGTAAGTAAAGGTAGATGTTCTATCATAACCTTTTCCATATTTAAAACTAGTTGATACTATTTCTCCATCTTTGTTATACATATCAGAGCTTTGAG
>Ga0209121_10006675_pt1 | contig 10071 bp, 5 predicted proteins | sample Cruoilmetagenom3_FD_187292 | JGI IMG/M metagenome (GOLD analysis project Ga0209121, IMG submission 187292) | Oil polluted marine microbial communities from Coal Oil Point, Santa Barbara, California, USA - Sample 3 (SPAdes) (version 2) | ecosystem: Environmental > Aquatic > Marine > Oil seeps ...
GAGGATTGTGAACTGGGGCTCAATATCGAAGACAGTGGCGGCAGGATAGGATATGTTAAGTCCGATTTAATCTTACATCTGCATAATAAATCCTTAAAAGGATGGGTTACACAGCTTGAAAGGAGCGGATTCAATTTTATTTACATGCTGGATAAGCGCCCCCGGTACAGGAACAGATTGGGGTATGATTTTTTTAACTCTCTGTCAGGGAGATTTGTTTTCAATAAGACATTTTTTCATATTGCCTATTTCCTTGCCGTTTTTATTCCCGGGGAATTATCTTATATATTTATCAGATATATTTTTTATGGCGCCATATACAGGGGATACAGGAATTCACTGATTGAGGGGGAGTCGGCGGATGCGGGGGAGGCTCATTGAAATATAAGGTAACTACTCAGGTGGATAGACTGAAGGCTGAAGGCTGTTAGGAAAAGCGGGAAATCGAAGATTCATGAGCCAAAGGCGAATCATATTGCACACTTTGAAGCTATGTTTGATGCAAAAATCTGCTGTTTCTCCACCAAAGTGCCGCAAGCGTGTTTTTTTGGTACCTTCAGCCTTCAGCCTAAACAGCTTCAGCCTGACTACGTGAGTAGTTACCAATTAGCAACAACTACCGATGGAGAGAACGGCTTGAATTTGCTTGATATTATTATAGTAAATTATAACAGCACCGATTATCTCTTGCGATGCCTGAGGTCGGTGTACGACACGCTTAATGGGCTTTCTGTCAGGGTCTTCGTGCAGGACAACGCATCTGAAGATAATGTGGAACGCGTAAAGTTGACGTTTCCCGATGTTATACTGTCAGAGAATACCTCAAACATTGGTTATTCAAGGGCGGTCAACAATGCCATAAAAAAGGGCGGCGCGCCTTACGTGGTCATTTTAAATCCTGACACCCGCGTCACAGAGGGTTTTTTTGATTGTGTCCTGAGTTATATGGATGAGAACAAACACACCGGGATTCTTGGGCCTAAGGTACTCAACCACGACGGCTCTATTCAGGGATCGGCCAGGTCCTTTCCCACCCCGCTCACGGCATTCTTCGGACGTTCCTCATTGCTTAGCAGATTGTTTCCTTATAACCATATTACAAGCAGGAACGTGCTTACGAATATATCCGATGGGTCGAACCCCATGGAGGTGGACTGGGTCTCAGGCGCCTGCATGCTGGTTCGCAGAGAGGCGCTGAAAGATGTTGGCCTCATGGACGAGCGTTTTTTTATGTATTGGGAAGATGCCGACTGGTGCAGGCGCATGTGGGAAAACGGATGGAAAGTTGTCTACTTCCCGCAGGCATCCATTATTCATCATCTTGGGGTCAGCAGTAAGCAGTGTCCGTTCAGTTCCGTATTGGAGTTTCATAAAAGCGCCTACCGGCTTTTCGATAAGCACAACAAACCTTCTCCTTTTTTAAAACCCCTGATTATTGCCGGCCTCTCCTTGCGTGTTCCCTTTGCCCTCATATCAAACGGAACAACAAAAAGGTGATATACAATTTGTCTGAATTCAGTCGATGAATACCTTAAGGCGGCCGATATTAACATCTAATTCGTTACAATCTTTTTTCAAGGAATCCAGCGCCGTTTTGTCCATACTCCGGAAAGAGATAACCACCTCGGAGATGCGGCGCCTGTCTATGATCTCACTCAACCTGTCTTTTCCTCCAAGGACAGGATATCCCATGAAAGTCTTGTTTTGTTTTCGGATGTCGTCATCAATGAACCCTATCACGACAAGTTCCATATCCTGGTTTCGTTCAATCTCCCGCACAGCGAGTTGACCGCCCGCCCCGGCGCCATAAATAAGCGTCCTTTTCTTTCCATTTTTAGAGTTGTTAATGGCAGCTTCACCTATAAGACGATACGAGAAGCGAGAGGCTGTGATAAGCACAATCAAAATCATCCAGTAAATTATAAACAGGGTGCGTGAAAAGCTCGCAAATCGATAAATTCCCAAGATAACCAGGGCGGATAAGACTGTGCCTAAAGTTACCGCCTTGATATATGTGATCACGTCTCTCATCCCCGCGTACTGCCATATGCCTTGATAGACACCCAGGAAAAAAAAGCTGAGAAACTGGCATGCCACAACAATGGGTAAGGATTTAAAAAAGATGGGAAGATTTGCGCCGTAGGCGGAACCTTCAAACCTGACGAGGTAGGAAGACCAGTAGGCCAGCGGAATCAAAATGAGGTCCAGCAGCGCCTCGAACAGCCTTTTTTTGTAAGTTATTTCAATTAAGAGAGGAGTAAACTTACCCTTTTTGACATCGGAAAAGATGGATTCTTCCGGATACACCTTGACCCCGGCAAGGTGTATCCAGAAAAAGACAACAAAAAGAAGATATGTGACAACAAAGACTATACTGACACCGGGAGAGAAGCGGGTAATGATCATGGCCAGCAGACCGGATACAACGGCAAAACCATATAGCGCCAGGACTGTAGTCCTCTCGGAAAATCCAATGGCCACCATCCTGTGAGATGAATGATCCAGCCCCCCCATAGAGATGGGACGACCGGAGAGCTTGCGCATCAGGCTTACAAAAGTGGTATCAAGAATAGGTATGAAGAGTATCAGTACAGGGATAACCAATACAGAAATCAGATGGCCTGATTTGGGGCCGGCTGTCAGTCCTGAAGTTTCTGTTGTCAATCCGGCCAGGATAAACCCAATAAAGAGGCTGCCTGCGTCACCCATAAAAATAGAAGCGGGGTGAAAATTATAGATCAAAAATCCTCCCAGGGCGCCAAGGTATGCAGACAGGAGAAGGAGGGCAGGCAAGGAACTGCCGCATCCGGAAAATATCTCAAACAGAAAAAGAAAAAGACCCGCGATAAAGGCGATACCGGCCGATAATCCGTCCATATTATCTAACAGGTTAAAGGCATTCGTGATGCCCACAATCCAGAAGATGCTTATTATCTGATTGGCGGTTGCGGAATTGAACCGGTTTACCTGAAAGCCAAAAATAACCAGTACAGAGGCAATAATGATCTGCCCAACCAGTTTGTGCTGTGGACTGATTTCAAACAGGTCATCAATCAGGCCAAGAAGAAAAACAGCCGCGCCGCCGATGGCAAGGGGTAAAAGCGGCCTAAAAGCGGCCTTAAAATTTATCATAATTGCGGCAGTTAACCATACTATTATCAAAGAGGAAAAAATGCCCACTCCGCCCAAAAGGGCCGTCGGTTTTTTGGACCAGCGATCATCTCTGGGTCTGACGATAAAACCTTCTTTGACAGCCAGACGTCTGACCAGGGGAGTTAGAACTAAAGAAAAAAGAAAGGAGGTTAAGAGGGTAATGATGTATAGAAAGTTGGGTTCATTTTTCATAGTAATCAATTACGCTCTGAATGATATCTTTAATATCTGTTCCCGGCTCAAAATGTATGAGATTTTTTAATCTGGTGATATCAGGGCAGCGCCTCTGCATATCCTCGTAGCCTGGTCCATAGGCCTTTTCATAGGAAATATGTTCTATCTCGGATGAGCTGTTCGTCATTTCCTTAACCATAAGGGCAAGTTTCTCAATGGTTATCTCGTCGACGCTCCCCACATTGAATATCTTACCCACGGCATCAGATTCATCCATAAGCTTCGTCAGCGCGTCAACAGCATCCGCAACATATGTAAAGGTCCTGGACTGGGCGCCGTCACCATACACTATAATAGGTTTGCCGATAAGGGCCTTCTGAACAAAGCTGGGAACGACCATTCCGTATTGCCCTGTCTGTCTCGGTCCAACTATATTAAATAGCCGGGCAATAATAACCGGCAGCTTCTTTTCTTCATAGTATGCCAGAGCCAGAAATTCATCCATGGCCTTGGAGCATGCGTATGCCCAGCGTCGTTTTGTTGTGGAACCCATAAGACAATCGGTATCCTCCAAAAGGACGGTGGCGTTCTTCCCATTCATGACCTTGCCGTAGACCTCGCTGCTGGAGGCAATAAGCGTCTTCTTCTTATGCCGGTTGGCAAGCCTCAGGACTATCTCGGTTCCATTCACATTAGTCTCAATGGTTTTCACCGGTTTGTTCATGATGAGCTTCACTCCTACTGCCGCAGCCAGATGGTAGATTTGATCGCATCCGGAGATCAGATCATTCATGACAGCCTCGTTCAGGATTGTGTCCACTATCAGATGAAATCTTTTTTGTTCCTGGCACTGTTTGACATTCATGAGACTTCCTGTGGAGAGATCGTCTATTACATAAACTTCATCTCCCATCTCCAGTAGCCGGTCCGCGAGATGGGAACCTATAAACCCTGCGCCGCCTGTGATCAGGATGTTCATTTTATAAACCTCTTATAAAAGTTGTAAGCGTTCGCGGAACGTTGAAATTAGGCAACACTTTAGCTGTTTGAAAAAAGGAATGATTGTCATAAAAATCCCCTCTAACTCCCCTTTACAAAAGGGGAGAACCTTGTATTTCCCCCTTTTACAAAGGGGGAGAACCTTATATTTCCCCCCTTTACAAAAGGGGAGAACCTTATATTTCCCCCTTTACAAAGGGGGAGAACCTTATATTTCCCCCCTTTACAAAAGGGGAGAACCTTATATTTCCCCCTTTTTTAAAGGGGGACTAAGGGGGATTTTATAGCGCCAAATCATGCGTTGTATTGAGTTTGTAAATTTCTGATCAATGGTCAATGTCTCTCCATAGACGCCTTTATAAACTTACTGAAAAGTGGATGCGGCCGCAGTGGTCTCGATTTAAACTCCGGGTGAAACTGGCATCCCAGAAACCATGGATGTTCTCTTACTTCCACTATTTCCGTCAGGTTTCCGTCCGGTGACGTTCCGCTTATAAACAACCCGTTCCGGGTGAGCGTTTCCCTGAAGTCATTGTTCAGCTCAAAACGGTGTCTGTGTCTTTCGCTTATTTCTCTTTCGCCATAAGCATCAAAGGCGAAGGATTCTTTTTCGATAAGACAGGGATAGGCACCCAGTCTCATGGTAGCCCCTTTTTCGGTGACATTTTTTTGTTCAGGGAGAAGATCGATCACCGGATATCCGGTATCCTCATCAAATTCAAAACTGTTGGCATTTTCAAGACGGCACACATTTCTGGCATACTCCACCACCGCCATCTGCATGCCGAGACAGATGCCGAAAAATGGAATGGAGTTGATACGCGCATACTGTGCGGCGTGGATCATTCCCTCGATGCCTCTGTCACCGAATCCACCCGGCACCAGTATGCCGTTGATATCATCAAACCTGCCGCCTATCCCTTCCTTTTTCAGCTTCTCAGAATCAACGTAGCGAAGGTTTACCCTGCAGTCATTAAAGATACCTCCGTGGGCAAGCGCCTCATTTAAGCTTTTGTATGAATCCGTTAAATCAACATATTTCCCGACAATGGCTATAGTGACCTCATGCGCGGGATTCTTTATCCTGCTTACAACATCCTCCCATTCCTTCAGATGGGGACGGCCTGTCCAGATATTTAAGAGTTCAACAATCTTTTTATCCAGCCCCTCCCTGTGAAAGAAGAGCGGCACCTCATAGATACAACCCACGTCTTTGGCGGTAAAGACCGACGCCACCTCGACATTGCAGAAGAGGGATATCTTGGCCTTTATCCCCTCGGAAAGGAGAGTTTCCGCGCGGCAGAGTAAGATATCCGGCTGGATACCGATTTCGCGCAGCTCCTTGACACTGTGCTGAGTCGGCTTTGTCTTGACCTCGCCCGCCGTCTTGATATAGGGAACCCAGGTCAGGTGGATAAATATTGCATTCTGTTTTCCTGCCTCGTTGCGAAACTGCCTGATAGCTTCAAGAAAGGGAAGGCTCTCGATATCGCCCACCGTCCCGCCGATCTCTACAATGGCCACGTCAAAGCCCGATGCTGCCTCCTTTATGTAGCCTTTTATTTCGTTTGTGATGTGCGGTATGACCTGGACGGTCTTCCCGAGATATTCTCCCTTTCTCTCCTTCGAAATAACTGAAAAGTAAACCTGTCCAGCGGTCAGGTTGTTATTCTTCCCCATGCGGGTGCTTGTAAATCGCTCGTAGTGCCCGAGATCAAGATCGGTTTCCGCACCGTCATCCGTGACAAAGACCTCGCCATGCTGAAATGGGCTCATGGTTCCCGGATCGACATTGATGTAAGGATCCAGTTTCTGGTTGGTGACTTTCAGTCCCCGACACTCGAGGAGAGAGGCGATGGAAGCCGCCGCGAGCCCCTTGCCGAGAGAGGAAAGAACCCCGCCGGTCACAAAAATAAACTTGGTTCTCATTTCATCTTTCATTTAGCCGCCGATCATTACTGATATTTTTCTTTTATCTCTCCCGCGATAACCTCGGGAGCTTCACCAAACAGCACCCCCATTGGAATTTCTTCAAGGCAGCTATCATCCCATGTGAGATTGTATTCATCGACGAGGTTTCGGATATCGTAATAACGGTCTCCCAGAACCTCCTTCCTTTCATCATGCCCGAGTGACTCAGAAAAATCAACGTGAAGAAGAAGTAGATTCCTCACGCCGTCTCTCTCTTTCAAAAGGGGCATGATGACAATGGGAGTCCTGTCTGACTTTCCGAGACCCGCATAGATTTCCCCGGTTCTTACAATGGTCTTTTTCGTTCCCATAAGAGTCCCGGATGCCTCTGTCCTCGATTTCATCCGCAGAGAGACCCCCCCCTTTCTACTTATAGTTATGGTCGATGTATCCTGAGGTTTCCCCTCCGCGTTCAGATTGTTAATATCATACAGCGTATATCCTCTTACCAGGGATGTGGCTCTCTGGAGCCTTTTGATTGCCGGAATCTCCTTGCCGAAGATGTTCCTCGCCGTAAATCCAAGTTCGTTCAGAATGTCAAAAATCACGCCCTTCAGCGGCTCTTCTTTTCTGCTCGTTCCCACAGTAACCGTCTTTGCCTGGTGTCTTATCGCGTCGATCGGTCTCGAAAGCTCATCTATTGCGCGCCCTAAGAATATCTCCGGAAGGTCTAATGGTGAAAAATCGCCATCTCCATAATCAAAGTCGGTCCAGAATTCTTCTGCCGGCAATTTCCCGGCGGCATATTTCAAGAAAAGGGTAATGTCTGAGACTGTCCGCACATTCATCGGAGAAAGAGTGCCGCTGTTTCTCCGCCGGTTAAATTCCTTCGAGAAATCCCTCACGGTCCTGTGGAATTTTCGGTCGGCTATCCTTTCATAGATGGAATAATCATTCTTGTCCTGTTCCGTTATCACCTGAGTCAGCCGGTTTCTGAACCCTCTGATAAAGGCGGCCTCTTCATCGATGCTGACGGCGGCATAGTAACCCCAGATATGTCCGGCCATAGTGTTGAGGATGACAGGCAGCGGCATCGCTGCTCCCGGAACCGCGATAACCGAATCGGCGATTCCATTGAACCCCTTTTCGCCTTCATCGGCAAAGACGACAACCGCCGCCCTGTGCGCCTTAAATATCGCCACGTCTTTGATAATATCTTCCGTAACGATCCCTGGATTTCCCGCGGCGCAGACAATAATAAGGGGCTCGGCGGACAGATCTATGTGCTTTTTGTTTTCCACAATATCCGAAGATATTGTCTTATAACATAGTTCACTCAACTTGATTCTGACCTCATCAGCGGCGGTCTTATTCGGCCCGCTCCCCACTACGGCCCAGTACTTCTTCCGTTTGGCGAGACTCCGCGCGGACTCGCCAAACTCTTCCTTCTTACCCGTCAGCATGTCCATCATAAGAGGAGCCTGCTCCAGGTTGGCAAGCTCTTTTGCTATGAGGTCGTCAGACAGAGTATTCAGTATCTGGGCAAAACAGAGGGCCAGTATGTGACCGGCAACAATCTGTGAGTAAAATGCCTTGGTTGAGGCCACAGACATCTCGATATCTCTCCCGTCACTTGTGTAGAAAACTCCGTCGGCCATGCCGGTTATATCAGACTGTCTTCTGTTCACAATTGCAATGACTCTGGCCCCCCTCTCCGAAGCCATAGCCACCGCCCGGTTTGTGTCCGTGGTTGTTCCGGACTGTGTAATGGCGATGATTAGCGTGTCGCTCAGATTGTCTTCGAGGGAAAATCCGCTAAGCTCGGAAGCTGCTTTTGACTCAATCTTTATGCGGGCCTCTTTCAAATACCGTGTCAGGCCGTCGGAAACAGCTTTGCCCGCCACAGCAGCCGTGCCCTGACCTATAAGGACGATACGTTCGATTTTATCATGACTCAGGGCATCTCTTAATCTTTCAGGCAGGATATCCTCTCCAAAATTGAAGGCAACTTTCTTTCTGCCGCTGCCTTTTTCGGATATTCGATACTTTCCCCGCAGGGTCTTCCTGACGGAAACGGATGCTTCGGTAATCTCTTTTAAGAAATAATGGGGATAGCCGCCACGGTCGATATCGCGGGTTGTGATCTCTGATTTTTGAATATTCTCTTCAGTGATCGCAAGCGGTGTTCCATCATAGAAAAGTGCCCTGACACCTGAGGCGCCTCCGGGGGATTCCTGATCCAGGATGAATATTTGCCCGTTTGTCACGGATTTTACGTTCTCATTTTCCCCTTCCATCTTCAGAAAAAAAGGTGTTCTCTCAACCAGCCCGTAAAGCTCTGAAGAAAAGATATATTGATCTTCACATAAACCGACATAGATAGATTGTCCGCTTCCCTTGAGACCAAGATACACCTTTCCGGGTTCAAGATTACTCTCCATGGCGATTGCGTGCGATCCCCGGAAGCCGTTTACTGCCAGCCTGAATGCCTCCGAAAGATCACACCCTTTCAGAAGATATTTTTCAATCTGCAAGGGTATGATTTTTGTGTCGGAAGTCAGCTCCGGCGCTATCATAACCTTCTCTTCCGATTCAAGAGAATCTCTCAGTGCCTGATAATTGTCTATATCTCCATTCAGCGCGACACTGACAGACCAGTCCCCCCCGCCGTAATGAGGGTAATTCCTTATTGTCTCCGGCGATGAAGAATCTTCAGATGAATAGGCGAAGTTGTTTATGGGATGACAGTTCTCTTCGGTAATGGAACCAACTGAGGCCCAGCGCGTGTGTGCCAGCGATGTCTCGAATGTGGCGGTTTCGCCGGCAAACTCATGAAAGATACGATCCTGGCCGACAGCCTTTCTCAACTCCACGACATTTCTCCCCAACTCTCCGATAACGGAGGCTGTCTTGTATGTAAAAGAAAGAGTCTCTTCCATTTTCAGGGGGCAGCCGTCATTGAAATGGATCGAGCCATTGATTGTGTCCCCCCCATTCGTCCTCCTTATGAAATCATCGTAGAGGCCTTTCTCCCTGAGTGTCTTTAAAATCTTCTCCAGAGAGCTGCCGCCGCCAAGGGCAAGGGATATCTGTATCCCTGCCGAGTCTCTCCCCCTGACCTCGAGCCTGTCCAGGCTGTTCAGAAGAAAATTGATTTTCATATATTTCCTGAAACCTTCAACGGAGATATCATCTATTTTAGATGATCCGGACAACCCCGCTGTTCTTTCAATATTGTCGAGGATATCTTTCTCCAGGCTCCAGCAGATATCCTTCATCATGATCAGTCTGCCGTTGATTGTCTCCATTTCTTCGGTGGAAAAGATGTCGGCATTCTCTTCAATCAGCTTTTCTTCATAAAGGAGAAAGGCATTCATTTCCACGGCGAGGTCCGTGAGTCTGACGGCCTTATCAGGGTGAAAAAAGATATCCTGAAACGGGATTTCCCGCTTCAGCTCCAGGATGCCCTTTTCCATCTCCATTAATCTGTCCCGGCCTGCGAGGTAATTCTCAGGAGTAATGGAACGTGAAAGGAGCTTTTTCATGGTCCCTTTTTTGATATCATCAAAGAGCCGCGTCAACCTTGCCGCCACATCCGTTTCCGCGGATACGCGCCTCTTTTTAATTGTAAGGATACCCGCCAGACCGCACGTAATAATATTTGAAAGCGCCGGAAAGAGTATGACGGAACCGGAAGGAACACTGTCCGGATCACGCCCGATATATATCTTCCACTTTCTTAGTTCAAACATTTTCGTAACCGCTCATGTTGTCAGGTTCAAGGTTCACAGTTAAAAGAGTTCTACGTCAAATCGATTCTGTCGGGAGGGCATA
>Ga0209121_10006677_pt1 | contig 10069 bp, 16 predicted proteins | sample Cruoilmetagenom3_FD_187292 | JGI IMG/M metagenome (GOLD analysis project Ga0209121, IMG submission 187292) | Oil polluted marine microbial communities from Coal Oil Point, Santa Barbara, California, USA - Sample 3 (SPAdes) (version 2) | ecosystem: Environmental > Aquatic > Marine > Oil seeps ...
GCTGCTGGATATGTACCCCTTATTGAGCGTGGGCGATATAACTGTCGTCATTCTATTAAATATATATCTGATGAGCTGGCTTTCAGGATGCGGCCAGGATTAAAACTTAAAAAGAAATTGAAATGAAAATAATATATATTGAATGGGTAGATAGTGAATCATTTTCGTATTGGAGGAGTATAAAAAATACTATTGAAGACAATAAAAACCCATCTATTGTAAAAACAGTAGGATATTTATTAGATGAAAATGATCATCATATATTGGTTTGTCATTCATTTGATGAAGCCAATGATATGATAATTGGTGTTATAAAAATTCCTAAAAAATGTATTTTGCGTAAAAAAATAATAAAGACATAAACTGAAATGAAAGTATCCGTTATCATGGCATCTTATCTGGGCAGATATCGTCGTGCAGCCCTGCACCGTGAAAAGAAAATAATACGTGCCATTGATAGTGTGATAAACCAGACATACCAGGATATTGAGATTCTTATTATCGCAGATGGATGCAAAAAAACAGTAGAGATAGTAAAAAATGCTTATCTTTGTAATAATAAAGTACGTGGTTATTTCATTGCTAAACAACCATTATGGAGCGGGCGGCCACGAAATACAGGGATAGAAAAAGCAGATGGTGAATGGATATGTTACCTTGATGTGGATGATTATTTTCAGCCCAATCATATTGAGAAGATTGTGAAACAATTAAAACCTTCTGATGATTGGGTGTGGTTTGATGATTTGGTGGCAACACGTGAGGGCAAAATAAGAAAACGTCCATGTTCTTTGGGCATGGCTAAATGTGGCACGAGTAATATTTTTCACCGCAAGATAGCTAAATGGGACGAGAAAGGTAGTTATGCACATGATTGGCGATTCATACGAAATTTACAGGCAGCCAGCCGAAACAGTAGAAAAATCATGGCCGGCGGCTATGTGGTATGTCATATTCCTGGAAGAGTTGATGCCTAATGGTATTTATGTCCGCGATAGTTTCCAGTCGAGAATGATGACAATAATGATATTTATATATGAACACTTAAATTAAATATTATGCCGGCAAGACAAGGGAAAGATAAAAAAGGTTGTTGGTGGCGATGGGGTCACTCAGGTAAAAAATATTATTACAGATGTAAAGATAAGATAGCATCTGCAAGGGCGAAGAAAAAAGCCAATATACAGGGAAGGGCTATTCATGTAAAAAGAAAATAATGGCCGAAATAGCAATAATAACAAGATGTCGCAACAGGCTTGAATATACTATTCAGACTATTCATTGTGTGCAAAAAACAGAAACCGATAACTGGCATCATATAATTATTGATAATAATAGCACTGATGGCACTGGTGAATGGTTTAAATGGATGAACAAAAACACGAAGCTTTTAAAAAACCTCTCTTATTATCATTACGACGAGAATCTCGGCGACTGGGGCGGAATGCTTACAGCTCAGAAATTATTATCAAAAGACTGCGAATATGTTGTGCAACTCGACAATGATATTATCATTCCCCCTGATTGGTTAACGGCCATGCAGACGATTATCAAGATTACGGGCTATCCTGTTGTCATGTTACGCAGGGCAAATGTATTATGGAAGCTCAAGCTGCTCAGTAAAGAAAAGAATATTGAAAGTTATCTCATTGCCCGTGTTGAACGTGCTGTCGCCTGTTTTATGATGAAACGGGAATTTTATGATCTTTGCTGCAAAAAAATACCGCCAGCTAAAGGAATGCGAAGTAAATATATCATTGCTCAACTTGCAGAACGCAAGATTTATAAAATACTTAATGTCAAATGCAATGAAATAGATAGTCTGACCCAACGCAAATTGTATAATCCTAAGAATCCGCAAATATGGGAAAAAATATAAAGCCCGAAATGGATATAATAATTGTCAGTAATGGACGTAATCCATCTTTGCGGATTTTAACAAAATATACAGTTGATACGTGTAATATATCGAGCAGTCTCATAAATTTTAATTATATTATTGTTGAACAGAACAAAAGAATTAATTACCGGTGGCCGCGAACAAAGACGGTACATTATAATTTTGAATTTAATTATAACAGATGTCTTAATTATGGTTTGCAATTTGCAAAGAGCAAATTTATAGCTTTATGTAATAATGATCTTGAGTTTAAACATCACTGGGCCGAGAATATAATTACTGCCATGGGTGAAATTATTGAGATAGATGGTGAAAAAGTTTATAAAGATAAATATCTTAGTGCATCACCGGCAAACAGAGGATGCCGGCGGCGGAGTAAGGAATCAACTGCTTACGGTATCCAGGAAGGCCATGGGATAGCCAAACAGATAAATGGGTGGTGTCTTGTCATCAATCGCAGGATACTTGATTTTATTGGTAAGCTGGATGAAGGGGTTAAATTTTGGTATTCAGATGATATTTATGCAGATCAGATAAGAACTAAAGGTATCAAACATATACTCGTTAAGCATAGTGTTGTACGTCATCTGGGCAGCCGTACACTTCGTATAGGACATAATAAAGGTTTAATGCAATCGCAGCGAAAGAATTATATTGAAGCACGAAAGAAATATTATAAAACGAAATGAAGATAGGCATCTTATCGGCAATGTGGCAAAGGCCAGGAATATTCGAAATATTCGCAACAGGTATAAATCGCTTGCGGGATCAGTTTGATATTACACCTGTTATTGTGGGCAGCGAAGGTGAAGTAAGTAAAGCTCTCTGTAAGAAATATGGGTTTTTATATCTTGAGCGGCCCAATAATCCGCTGGGCAGAAAATTTAATGCCGGGCTGCAGGTATTCAAGATATTTCCTGTTGATTATGTTATTATCATGGGCAGTGATGATCTTATCTCTAATAATCTTATTGAAACATATATGCCTTATATGGAAAAGGGGCATGATCTGATAGGCATTCTGGATATTTATTATTATGATATTCTAACAAAAAAGCTTCATTATTGGCCGGGTTATGGTAATTGTCAAAAGGATAAAAAACGCCGCAATGAACCTTTAGGCCTTGCACGCTGTATAAGTAATAAGATGATTAATCTTGTAAACTGGCATCTCTGGGATAATAATGTTAATAAAGGATTGGACTGGATTATGTGGCAACGATTAAAACGAGTGCAATGTAAGCCTGTCAGTGTAAAACTTACAGCTATTAATGCTTTTGCTGTTGATTTGAAAAGCGGTCATAATATAAATAATTTAGGATTATTTAAAACTATTAGAGTTGATGATAAGATTATGAGACAATCACTTTCAGATAAAGAACTTAAAATGATTAAAGATTATGACAATATTATTTTACCCTGATCCACTTGATAACTATGAACATTATTCGCGGGTGCTGCGCATTCTTGAAAAATGTGACTGGGTTACTTTTCATAATAACCCTTTGAAACCTTATGATTTACATATCTTTTGGAGCTATATGCGTAATAAGATAACACCACCGGCATTAACTTTAAAGGATAAGATAGTGCTTAATCGCGGATGCTGGGACATAAGTAAGGTAAAGGTAAATCGTATATTTAATGATATTAGTATAGATCCACGTGAACATAAAGGTATTTGCGTTGAGAAATATGATTGGCAGGGAGGACATCACTGGCATAGTATTATTGAATGTCCTATTGAGCCGAAGCCCGGATATATTTATCAGAAATATATAGATGATATGGAGGATGGTTTTTATATTCGTTATCGTGTATTTTTGATGGATGGTATTATTACCCACGTTAGTAAGCGATATGAAAAACATAGATTCGAGACATTCATAAAAGGAGAACCACAAACTGTAAAAATTGAAAATATTGCCCCCAGTGATTTTTTTACCGATGATGAAATGGCAGATATATTAAATAAATGTCATAAATTTGGAGTTGATTTTGGTGAACTTGATATTTTGATAGATAATGATAAGAAGATTATCCTGGATGTTAATAATGTTGTTGGTGGTAATTCAGCTGACATAATCAGACAATCAAAAACTTATAAAGAAACAAATGAATCATTTTTAAACATGCTTAAAAAATACAAATAATGAAAACAGTATTGAAGGCGAAAATAACATTAACGGTTACTGCCTGTAAACTTGAATATGAAGGTAGTGTAACCCTTGATCCTGATATAATGGAACAACTTGGGGTATCAGAATATGAACAGGTATATATTAATGGCAAGACAACACCCTCACGACACATGACTTATATGCTGGCGGGTGAACGTGGGTCTAAATGTTGTGAGATGAATGGTGGGGCTACCAATCATTTTAAGGTTGGCGATGTAATACATTTGTTGTTTTTTGATGTTGTTTTAGATTATGTAGTTATTAAACCAATTATTATGTAAAAAGATTTATAGAAAAGGAATATTAAGATGAAAGCATATTGTATCAATTTAAAAGAGCGCATTGATCGTTGGGAACAATTTAATTCCCAGGATTTACCGATGGATTTTGAACGTGTTGATGCTATAAAGAATGATCAGGGATGGGTAGGTTGTTGCGAATCACATTTTAAGGTACTTGAAAATATACAACAGATGACACTTGTAGTTGAAGATGATTGCCAGTTTATGTGGCCCTGGGATTATGTTGAGCATGCGATGAAGCAATTACCGGATAATTGGAACTGTCTTTATCTTGGTGCTAACCTCACACGTAAGATTGATCGTCATTCTAAAAATCTTTACCGCTTGTATGGTGGTTATTCAAGTGTAGCTATCATTTATCATGATAACATCATTCCGAAATTTATCATTGCGAACAAAGACAAGATAAATAGAATGGATAGATTTATGGTTGATGTTGTGCAATATCATTTTAATTGTTATATTACATGCCCGATGATAGTCTGTCAGGCACGCAGCTATTCGGATATAACACATGATAATATTAATAATGGACGTATAATGAGAAAACACTATATAAAATATGCCGAAGATTAAAACATATATGGGTAAGATACCAGCTTTTTATCGCAAGCAGGCGATAGATATAATGCTTTTTTCGCATGTTTCCTGCCTGCAGCAGTTCCAGATGCCGATTGATAAGTCAATAATTAATTTCCGTATAATGTATGGATTAAGTGAAGATGATTATCCATTGGAGAGTGCGCATGTTACTTTTGTCCGTATGCGTAATGCTTTTTTGTGGAAGGAGATAAAGGATAAAAAAATATAAATTTGATTTTAAATAAATTATTTTTAACTTTGTAAAAATTATAAAAATGAAAAAGATTGAAACAGGTATAAGGTTTGTTAAGGTGGGGAATCCTGATATTGTAAGATATTTCACGATCGAAAGCATAAAATATTATAATCCCGAACGTGAGGGATGGGTACGTGATGAGGTTGATAATCATCCGCCACCTGAAGATGTGATTAATTATATGGAGAACAGGACGATGGATGAACCTGAACCACAGGTGAAAGATTATAGCACAATGGCCACGCGCAAGCTTGAAGCAATTATCAATGATTTAACTAAAGATGACTTATTGAATATTATAAAGACTGATCAGCGTGTTACAGCACGGCGTATGGCTGAAAAAGAAATACAAAAAAGAGGATAATGATTATACAAAGCAAAAAATTCCCGGATCGCATTCGTGAGGTGACTATTGAAGAATGGCACAAGATGCAAAGAATACAAATATCACGGCGCTTTCGTATATTATCAAACCGCGATCTTGCACCTGCCAAAAAGATAGAAGATCCCGGCGATGTTATTAATTATATGGGTGATAATATTAAAAAGCCGGAAGTGAAAAAGATATATGATGAAGATAAAAAAATCCCTGAAGATGAGATTATTGATTATAATACTATGTTAAAATCAGATCTTATTAATGAATGTGAGAGAAGAAGTATTGAGCTAACCGGCAAAGAATTAAAGATTGAATTGATTGAATATTTGAATAATAAATAAATTGTAAGATGGATGAAAAAACTATCTTAATTGGCGTTTTGACTAAAACGTTAAACAAGTCTGAGCAGGAAGTCACCGAGCTGCTTTATCAAGGGGAAGGTGAGAATATAGAATTACGAAAGACTATCATGGATGATATTCTCGCTCTTGATTCGAAGAGAGTTGCGAATATTAAGAAAAATACTCCTGTCGATAAAGAACGGCTGGATAATGAGTATAAGCGTGGACAGAAGGAAACGCTTGATAAGTTTGAAAAGTCTGTACGTGAGAAATATTCTTCTGAGAGTGAAAAAAAGGGTGTGGAGCTTATAGATGAGATTATTTCATCTAAACAAAAAGCGTCTAAATTGACTGATGATGAAGTTAAGAAACATCCCCTTTACGTCGATCTTGAGAAAGACCGGGTGACGAAGGATGAACATGAGAGGGTGATAAAGGAATATGATGATTATAAGAAAAAGATTGAACGAGAGAATAAATTTGTTTCGATTAAAGAGCGTGCAAGATTAAAGCTTCAGGAAATGAAACCTATCATATCAGATAATGCATTAGTAGCAAAAACACGCGAAGAAGATTTTTTGCGTAAGTTTGAGATTTATGATTATCAGGTTGATGGTGATAATATCCTGGTTCTTAAATCTGATGGTACACGTCTTGAAGATGGACATGGCAACCCATTACCATTTAATAATCTTATTGAAAATATTGCTGCCAATAATTATGATTTCCCGCTACAAGATAAAAAGGGCGGAACCGGCGGCAATGTTGATGGAGATGGCAAACCATTACATATAACTATTCCAAAAACACCTGAAGAATATAGTCAGGCAATCGCTAATGCTCAAAATTTAGATGAAAAAATTGCTATCAAAAAAGCCTATCATGCCCAGGAAGGTAAGTAGAACTTTTTAAAGCAATTTTAATATGAGTATAGCAGCAGGAGTATTCTCCGAAACTTCACTTGTGGATATACAGGTGAAGATAGATGAAATATGGGCTGACGCAATCCAGAAACAGGATTATGTCGCCAATGTAGATGTCGTCAAGGCTATTATAGCCAATCAGACGGCAGTAATCAGTGATCTTAAAGGTTATAAAGACCGCACAGTAGATATAGGCTGGATTAATGCTTGTGAAATAGATGATCAGGCATGTCAGGTATGTACTATCGACGGTGATGAGCTTTCTACTAATATAGCAGAAAAAACCCTCACCACATGTCGTGAGGCACCTTTCAAAGTTGAAGAAGGTGTTTTTCGTTCTAATATGTTCGATCATGAGGAAGTTATCGCCAAAGGATTTCTGGCAGCAGCACAACGGCTTGATGAATATTGGGCAGCTGCAGCAGTAGCTTTTCTTAATGCCGCAGCAGGATCCAATGCTGTAACTACCGGTAAAGGTACAGTAGCAGCAGGTGGCGATACTTATGTCATTCCCGGATTCTGGGATGCCGGACTTATGGCTTACATGAACCGTGTAGCAATAGGTAACAGGTTTGTTAATCCTTATCTGGTGTCAGGAAATAATCTTTATGAACAAGTGTGGAACGCTAAATATGAACGTGGCCAGGCAGGTGATGAAAGTAAAGTATTGAAATTTGGTAGTCTTCCTATCTATTTTGATCTTTTCAATATTGATGCAGTAAATGGTGAAGATATAGTAACTTATATGTTACATCGTGGCGCAGCAGCTTTTGTTACTAAGAATTATTATAATAAGAGAGTAGAGGGCATGGATGAACATCGTTGGAGTATGCCTTCAAAAAATCTCCCCGGTGTACGTTATGATGTACATTATAAAAATAATTGTGATGCACAGGGTGACACTGATGCTTTTACACATCAGTTTAAGCTTGTAACCTATGGTGATTATTTCATTAATCCCACTGGATGCACCGATACACGTACTGGCGTTTTGAGGTTTATTTGTGGTGAAGAAAGTTAGCAGAAAGAGGTTACACCTGTAACCTCTTTTAAAATATAACATTATGTTATATTAATAATGAAATTTGCTTCTTAACTTTACAAAAAATAAACGCTATGAGTGTGATCACTACGTCTATCTATGATTGTTATGAATATATCATAGGTCTGAGCCATACTGAAGGCGATTGTCATGATCCAAAGACAGGTTTTTTGCTTGATTATAATACTTCTTATTCAGGTCTTTATCTTGATGATTTATTACCATTAAGCCGTGTTGAGAGCCTTGAGAAAAATGTCGAGAATGTATGGTATATCCTTAATCAATGCCGCGACAGGGGCATAAAACGATTTGTTTCTGATGCGCAAGCTGCCCTTATGGCTAATTATCAATTACGCAATCAGCCTTATAATGGTATAATAGGGCGCATAAAACATACTAAAGACCGTACACTTAATGCGACTTATGCGGGCGTACAGTTTTATTGCAAAGATTATCGCGGGGCGATGCTTACGATTAATAATATAGGTACAATAATGAATTATACCGGCGTGGTTGATGTTACCGTATATGATAATATCGGCAATAATTATGGCCCTTATACACTTAATTGTGTTACCGATACATTAACATTAAATACAATCACGCCACTTGAATTACCGCTACATAATGATTATGTTGAGAATATAAGATATTATTTTATGTATAAGCTTGCCGGCAATGCGCCGCGTAATAATGATCTGCATTGTAATTGTGGATCTGTGCGCCCTGTCTTTAATCCTAACCGTCCATATTTCACAAAGAGTTTTGGTGGTCGCTTTAATTGGGCTAATTATGTTATGATAGGAGGCTGTGAGACAGATGAGCTTGATTTTGATGAGAACGATTATGGGGCATGTAATTATATGAATGGCCTGATATTCGATGTTGAATTGCGCTGTCATATATCAAAAATGCTCTGTGATGAAGATCTTGATTATGAGGGTGACCCAACAGCTATGGCAATAGCTTTTGCTGTTTTATATGCTTCAGGCATAGATGCTATAGAGAAGATTTTTTCTGATCCGCGCCTTAACCTGACTAAGATAAAGGATAAAGAATACCTGGCGGTGAGGCAGAAAGAATTTGAGGCTCTCTATAAGGAAAAGATAACTTATATAGCCGATACTATTGATATACGAAAAACAGATTGTATCCTTTGTCGTAATACGGGGCCTACACCTCACAGAAAACCACTATTAGTATGACACTTGAACAGGCCATAACAAAAATAGACCAATTAAAAAAAAAGGTTGCAACTGATCTGCCAAAAAAGATAGTGCAGATAGCAAGTGTTGATATTGCTGCGATGATAGCTGACAGAGTGGTAAAGACGCAAACAAATTTCAGGGGTAATAAGTTTAGTAGATATTCAACCAGACCAATGCTTGCATCCGGCACGACAATAAAAAGCCGGAGAGTATGGGAGGCTCTGGCTTCATCAAAAAATAAACGCCGGGAGCTTGATTGGGTAACTATTAAAAGAGGAGGTAAGAATATTCATCTTTTTGAGATAAAAGGTGGGTATGCTGAATTGCGAAAGATCGAGGGTTTTACGAATGCTAATAAATCATTTGAATTTACGACAGAGATGTGGCGCAAGTTCGGGGTTAAAAAAGTAACTTATTCGGGTAATGTGATGAAGATAACTCTCGGTGGCAAGACAGATGAGGCACAAAAGAAGATAAATGTGAATAGCAAGCATGAGGGTGTTAATATAATAGCAGCTAATAAGAATGAGGAAAAATTCTTACATGATCATGTGAATAGGATATTACAGGGATATATTAAAGAACTAAAATTAAACTGATGAATGCGAGAATAGCAGAATTATTACGTGACCAGATTGATGATCTTAATTTTGTTGAGCGCACAGCAGGGCTTGTACGCAGCTTGCCGATGAAGATAGAGACAGAGGATGGTGCGGTGACAAAAAATATACCTGTTGCATTAAATAATGAAACGCCATGTGAGCCTGAAGAGATGATGGCCCTGGTTCCGGATTCTGATAAGATGAGCATAATATTTTTTGAGGATGGCGGCATAAATATCACACGGCGTGATTCATGGTATATCCATTGTGAGAGCACATTAACGATGGTGGCATGGTTTAACCTGCCAATGATAAATCCTGATTATACGGATGCAACGCTCCTCATGGCCCATC
>Ga0209121_10006679_pt1 | contig 10069 bp, 5 predicted proteins | sample Cruoilmetagenom3_FD_187292 | JGI IMG/M metagenome (GOLD analysis project Ga0209121, IMG submission 187292) | Oil polluted marine microbial communities from Coal Oil Point, Santa Barbara, California, USA - Sample 3 (SPAdes) (version 2) | ecosystem: Environmental > Aquatic > Marine > Oil seeps ...
CGCCGTACACTTCCGGCAGTGGTAACAACTTTGAATGGGTACCCCCCCTATCCTCTCGTTTACTTCTTCTAAAAAAGTTCCCATATTTTCTCCGCTAACTGTTTGATTCTGGGTCAAATATAAATTCTTCTTTATCTTCCATCAGAAAAGTGGATAAAGGCGCTGGATTGTCAAGAGATTCTCCAGCCCTGTGATTAAATAACTCCAAACCATCCTTGTCCAGTTTCTTCAGGAATTTTCTCAGATCAACACCCATAGGGCATACTTCAACACAGGAGCCGCAATCGACACAACGTCCCACCATGTGAAACATTCTCATAATCTGGAATACCTGGGTATCCGTCGGATCATCACCTACCCCGACCCAGCCGGGTTGACTCTGTTCAACGAAACAGACTTTGCAGTAACACGATGGACATGTATTGCGGCACGCGTAACAGCGTATACACTTTTCCATCTCTTTGGTAAAATAGGCCCATCGCTCTTCAACAGACAATTTCTCGAATTTATTGACATCGTGATATTCCCTGTCAACGTCCATCGGCGGAGCTTCACTACCTATCATCATATCCGAAATAACAGGATTATTGAAATGACAGTTAAGGCAATTATCGGCAATAACATCCTTGAAAGGTATATCCTTATCACCATCGGCTGTTTTCACCGACATTTTATCCCCGTTGACGGAGACTTCCAATATCTCGTTATCATCTACAAGATTCGAAACCTTTCTCTTTGCCACATAACCGGTACAGGGAACACCGATAATGACGATTTCGTCCCTGCCATATTGTCTTTCCTGAAGATGAATTACCAGAGATCGCGTCGTACATCCCCTTGCCACAACACCGACAACCTTTTTCGTCTTATCTTCCGGTTTAACCCTCACCTGTGACTCTCTATGCTGATGGATGATATCGTGCACGTACTTTGCCAGATTTTGCGAACAGAAAGAATTCCAGACAAGCTTTCCGGTATCATCAGGATTTGTTATAAAGCAAGGCGACGTCTGAAGCGGAATGGTACCCTCTTCATACCCTACAATAACATCCACTTTCTTGTCAGCTAACAGTTTTTTTGCTTCTTCTCGTAATTGCTTTTCCACATTTTCCACTGTTTCTGATTCCTCATTTGTTTTTAAAGTTAGCTCTTAGCTGTCAGCCATTAGCTATCAGCTCAATTGGGTTTTGTAAATCTTTTCCCTAAAAGCCTTCAGCCTTTAACCTATCTACCTGAGTAGTTACTATTATTTATTTTTATCTTACTGATCCCTGTGTCCTATTATATATTCTTTACCAGTTTATTCGCCGGGCCAAGGGCTTTTACCCTTTCTGTTACTTTCGTTACAAGCTGAGCAAATCTATCTCCCTCAGATGCCGAAACCCAGCTAAACATTGTCCTGTCCGGATTAATCCCGATGTACGTAAGAAAGTTTTTCAACATGGCAAACTTTCTCCTGGCGGTTAAGTTACCGGTTATATAGTGACATTCCCCCGGATGACAACCGGACACGAGCACGCCATCCGCCCCTTCCTGAAGGGCCTTTACTATATAAAAGGGATTTACTCTCCCTGAACATGGAACTCTTATCACCCTTACGTTCGGCGGATACTGTATCCTGCTTATCCCTGCCAGATCTGCTCCCGTATAGGTACACCAGTTACAACAGAAAGCAACAATCTTCGGTTCCCAGTCTTCATTTGATTTATTTTCAGCCATATATTCTCCTACAACGACACACGATTAAGGCATTTGGAAAGGTATAAAGCCTTACTTATTAATTCGACAAATTACCCAACAGCGACAGGATTCCCTCATTATCGAACCCGTATAAATCAATGGCATTCATCCTGCACGATGCCGTACATACACCACATCCCTTGCAAAGAACTGCATTGACAACAGCACAGCCCTGTTCTTCATCCACCTCTACAGCACTGAAGGGACAATTAAGTTCGCAAAGCCCGCATGCCATACATCTGTCTTTATTTACATGGGCCGTCTTCCCTTCGGCTTCTATATAGTCTTTGCTTAGAACAATACATGCCCGTGCGACAGCGGCATTGGCCTGCGTAATTGCCTCATCACTCAGTTTCGATGAATGGGCCATACCGCACATGAACACACCATCCGTGGCAAAATCCACAGGCCGCAACTTAACATGGGCCTCAGCAAAGAAACCATCCTGATTTACCGACAGTTTCAGCATATTGCTAATGGCATGGTTTTCAGGATTCCCGACAACACCAACACTAAGTGCCAGTATATCCGTTTCAATCTCTACCGGCTCATTCAATATGGGATCAAAGACCGATACGGTTATTTTGGAATTGTTGGCTTTTACTTCAGGTTTTCTGTCTTCATCTTCATAGCAGATGAACTTGACATTTGCCTCCCGGGCTTTTTTATAATAATCCTCTTTGAAACCGTAAGTCCTGATGTCTCTATAAAGTATCGTGACATCTTTGTCCGGATCAGTTTCCTTTAATTTCAGGGCATTTTTGATCGCCTCGGTGCAACAGTACCTGCTGCAGTAAGGCCTTTCGGCATTTCTCGAACCGACACACTGTATCATAACAACCCTCTTTGCATCGGAAACCTTTTGATCGTTTTTATAAATGAGTCCTTCCAGCTCCCGCTGAGTAACAACGTTTTCATTCTGACCATAGAGATATTCATCCGTCTTGTTCTCATATGCCCCTGTTGCCACGATGACTACACCATGTTCAAACTGGTGCTCCTCTCCTCCGGATTCAACAGTGGTCTTATAATTCCCTATAAATCCATCGAGCTCCTTTATCTTTGCTCCTGTGTAAACATGTACCAGGTCGCTCTTTTCAACACGTTCCAGGAGACCGGCCAGATGTTTCCTTGTATCAAGACCCTCCAGGGTATAATACAGCTTCCCATAATTGCCGCCTAATTCACTCTCCTTTTCTACGATATAAGATTCAAAACCCTGATCGGCAAGAGCAAGGGCGGCGGTTATACCTGCAAGTCCACCTCCTAAAACCAATGTAGCCTTATTTACGCTGAGCTGACCCGGTTTCAGAGGTTTCAGATATTCAGCTTTGGCAATGGCCATACGAACCAGGTCTTTCGCCTTTTCCGTTGCTGCTTCCGGTTCATTCATATGGACCCACGAATCCTGGTCCCGGATATTGGCCATCTCGAACATATATCTGTTCAGACCCGCCTTTTCACAATTCTCCTGGAAAAGACCCTCATGTGTCCTCGGGGAACAGGATGCCACCACAACCCTGGTAAGGTTGTGGTCCTTGATCATCTCTCCCATCTTTACCGCTGTATCCTGAGAACAGGTGAAGAGATTGTCCCCGGCATAGATCACATTGGGCAGGGTTTTGACATACTCCACCACGGCAGGCACATCCACCACTCCACCTATATTGGTTCCGCAATGGCAGACAAAGACCCCTATCCTCGGGCCGATACCCCTCAAATCTTTTTCCGGAGGGAGTTCCACTTCAGCGATTAATGTTCCCCGCCGCGAAGATAGGATACCTTCCGCATGTGCTGCAGCACCACTCGCCTCCATAACCGTCTCAGGAATGTCTTTGGGACCCCCAAAAACACCGCAAACAAAAACACCGTCACGGGAAGTTCGTACAGGATCTTCCAGTAAAGTTTTACAGAAACCATGTTCCTCAAGTTCTATACCCAGACTCTCGGCCAGTTTTTCTGCATCTTTCGGTGGGGTCAACCCGACAGAAAGAACCACCATATCGAATTCTTCTTCGACAAGTGACCCATCTCCGGCAACATACGTCAGAAGTAGATTCTTTGTCTGCTGCAATTCCTTTACAGATGAGGGCATGGACCTGATATATCTGACTCCATACTCGTCCTTCGCCCTGTCTACAAAACGGTCAAAATCTTTCCCATAGGCACGCATATCCATATAGAATATTGTGGGGTTGAGTGTCTTAAGGTGTTCCTTCCCGATAATGGCCTGCTTTGTCGCGTACATACAGCACACGGATGAACACCAACTGTTTCCGCAATTTACGTCTCTTGAACCCACACACTGGATCCAGGCAATCTTTTTAGGTTGCTGACCATCGGAAAGTCTCTGGACATGACCGAAGAAGGGACCTGACGCGGACAAGATCCTCTCGAACTGAATACTGCTTATAACGTTATCGTATATACCAAATCCGTATTCACCCCTCAAGTGAGCATCGAAAAGTTCAGTCCCCGGCGCGGCAATGATGGATCCTACTTCAATTTCCTCTTCCTCTTCTTTCATCTCATGATCGATAGCATCGGCTACACAGGCCTCAACACATTGATAGCATTCTGAACATATCCCACAGCTCAAACATCTTTTCGCTTCTCTTATTACATCTTCCTCGCTGTAGCCCAGAATAACTTCTTCAAAGTGAGTTATTCTCTCTTCCGGTTCGAGTTCAGGCATTTCGGGACGTTCTTTTTTCTCTATTGAACTTGTATCCGCTTGATCCGCAATATTTTTTGTCCAGTCTCTTTCACGGCCTAACTTGATATCCTCGCCTTTCAGATAACGATCTATCGACCTGGCCGCTTCCTTTCCGGCATTAATGGCTTCGACTACCGTAGCAGGTCCCGTTACGTCATCACCACCGGCAAAAACGCCTTCAACATTCGTTGCGAAGGTTACCGGATCTACTTCAAGGGTATTCCATCTATTGATTGAAATGCCGCTTTTTTCTGAAACAAACGCAAGATCACTTGCCTGTCCGATAGCGGGAATAACGGCATCGACATCAAGTGTAAATTCTGAACCCTCTATCGGAACGGGGCGTCTTCGCCCACTCTCGTCAGGCTCACCAAGTTCCATTCTGATACACTCTATACCCGATACTTTTCCATCAGTTTCCAAGACATTAACGGGAGCAGCCAGAAACTCCATCTTGATTCCCTCGGCAAGGGCTTCTTCTATCTCTTCCGGTGCCGCGGGCATTTCGGCACGAGTTCTTCTGTACAGGATAAAGGCTTCTTTGGAACCGGTTCTTAGTGATGTACGAACGGCATCCATGGCCACGTTTCCACCGCCCACGACGGCAACCCTGTTCCCCAGGAACACTTTTTCACCAAGGTTCACTCTTCTGAGGAAATCAATCCCATGAACGACACCTTCCAGTTCTTCTCCGGGGACATTCAGTTTGCTGCTCACGTGGGAACCGACACCGATAAATGTGGCATCAAATTCCTCTTTCAGGGCATCCATGGTAATATCTTCACCGATTTTCGTGTTCAGCCTTATTTCGACACCCAGATCTTCTATGATCTTTATCTCGGCATTTAGTAGTTTCTTTGGAAGGCGGTATTCAGGAATACCCACGGCAAGCATTCCGCCTGCAACGGGAAGGGCCTCAAATACGGTGACCTGATAACCCTCAACGGCAAGGTAGTAGGCCGAAGTAAGACCAGCGGGGCCGGCACCGATAACGGCTACCTTCTTGTCTTTCTTTTCTTTTATCTCAGGCACATATTTGGTCTCATCATTGAGGTCGAGGTCTGCCACAAACCGTTTCAGATACATAATAGAAACGGGCTCGTCTACTTCTCCCCTTTTACAAGCTGCTTCACAGAGATGGTTACAGACCCTGCCGCAGACGGCGGGAAATGGATTTTCCTGTTTGATGAGTTTCAGGGCTTCTTTGTATTTACCATCAGCGATAAGGGCCACATAACCCTGAACGCTGATGTGAGTCGGGCATGCCGCCTTACAGGGCGCAACACCCAGCTTATCGATAGCAAACGCACTCGGAATAGCCTGGGGGAATTTCCTGTAAATAGCCTTTCTCTCTCCGAGATTCTCTTCAAATTCCGATGGAAGTGATACGGGACAAACTTTGGCACAGTCACCACACCCGGTACATTTATCGATATCGACAAATCTTGGCGCCCTCAGAAGGTTTACCTGAAAGCGACCAGGCTCTCCTTCAACACTCTTTACAGTTCTTCTTGTAAGGATTTCTACATTGGGATGTCTTCCCACTTCGACAAGTTTGGGAGACAGGATACAGGAAGAGCAGTCGTTGGTGGGAAATGTTTTATCGAGCTGAGCCATAACACCGCCAACGCTGATATCATTTTCGACGAGGTATACTTTCATGCCCGAATTTGCGAGGTCAAGGGAAGCCTGGATACCTGCTATACCCGAGCCCACAACCATTACAGCACCGACTTTTTCACTATCTTTTAACACTATATTCACACCTCAGATTTAATGTCTTTTATAAGTGATTGAGAAAAAACCAACAATAAATTTCCAAACGTTGAGTCGGTAACAAAATTTCTTTTTTATGTCAAGGTATATTTGCCGCTTCCGCTATCTTTTTCCAGACTTCCTCTTTTCCATAAGCTGTTCTGGCAGAAAACAGGACGATCTCATCATAGCCCGCTTCACTAAAATATTTTGATATTTTTTGAAGACGAGTCTTTATCTGGTTTTTTGAAAGCTTATCTGTTTTTGTCAGTACAAAGAGAAAGTTTACGCCATAATAATCAAGCCAGTGAACAAGAGAAAAGTCTTCTTTCGAGGGATCCCTTCTTATATCAAGAATCACAATAACCAGGCGCAAATTCTGTCGTTCTTTCAAATATTTTTCCACCATGGGACCCCAGCTTTTCTTGACAGAAAGGGGAACCTTCGCAAATCCATAACCGGGAAGATCAACAAAAAAAAGCTGATTATTTATCTTGAAAAAATTGATAAGGCGAGTTTTTCCGGGAGCGGCGCTTGTGCGGGCAAGCCTTTTTCTGTTTATAAGGGTATTAATAAGTGAGGATTTCCCCACATTGGATTTGCCCGCAAAGGCTATCTCCGGAATCAATCCCTCCGGATATTGAGAAGGGTTGGTGGCACTTGTTGTGAACTCCGCCGATGTAACTTTCATATAGTGATGCAACCTAACCCAGATAAACTGGAAATTCGAAATTCGAAGCACCAAATGCGAAACAAATCCGAATTTCTAATATTCAAATGTTCAAAACATCAACGCCACAGATGTCGCTTCGCTCGAATTATTAATTTTGAATTTTTAATTCTTAATTAAAAACAGTACTTTCATTCAAAATTGCCTTTAGTGGCATTAACTTATTGTCAAAAGTTTAACCCTTTTCCGTTTAGATATTTGTATTTTTGTCATTCGGTATTGTTTCGAGTTTCGAAATTCGATATTCGAATTTAAGTTTTGCAAGGACTTATCAGCCATAAAGAAATTCTTTTGCCTTTTTTGCAAGAAATTTACAATTAAGGGACTAAGGGTCTGTCATTTTCTCCCCCTGTCCTTTAAATGATATTTCCTCAGAAGTCAAAATTTACATAACTCTTCTGTTTTTTCATCTTTCCACATTTCCATTGACTTCAAGAAACAAAATTGATAGAAATCTATCGATTTAGTCAAATACATTTTCTTTGGGAGGAATTCCATGAAAGACGATAAATTAGTAATGTGGTTTGATGAAATAGAATTGGATGATATTCCCCAGGTAGGGGGGAAAAATGCGTCTCTCGGTGAAATGAGAAGAGAACTCACTGCCAAGGGAGTCAGTATTCCCGACGGTTTTGCCGTTACGGCCTATGCATATCGATACCTGCTTGACTCTGCCGGCATCAAAGACGAAATAGAGGATGTCCTTTCCGATCTGGACACCCATGATATTCAGAATTTGAGTGAAAGGGGCGAGAAAGTCCGCTCTCTCATTTACAACGCTCCATTGCCGGACGACCTCAGAAAAGCAATCGTTGATAGCTACCATAAACTCTGTGAAGAATACGAAGAAAATACGGATGTTGCTGTACGAAGTTCCGCAACGGCTGAGGATCTTCCCGACGCGAGTTTCGCGGGACAGCAGGAAACCTTCCTCAACATAAAAGGGGAAGAAAATCTCATCGATGCGTGTAAAAAATGCCTCGCCTCTCTCTTCACAAACAGGGCCATTTCCTATCGAGAGGATAAGGGATTTGATCACATGTCCATTGCTCTTTCCATTGGCATCCAGAAGATGGTGCGATCGGATCTTGCTTCCTCCGGTGTTATCTTTTCCATCGACACTGAATCGGGTTTTAAAGATGCCATATTGATAACCGGTTCCCATGGCCTTGGTGAAATGGTCGTTCAGGGAACCGTCAATCCTGATGAGTTTTATGTCTTTAAACCCACTCTCAGGGATGGACACAGACCCATTGTCCAGAAAAAACTGGGAACGAAAGAAGTGAAAATGATTTATTCAACCGATGGAGATGAGTCGACCAAAATCGTTCCCGTACCGGCAGAAGATAGAGAACGCTTTTGTGTTACAGAAAATGAAATCCTGACCCTCGCCAGGTGGACAACGATTATTGAAGATCACTATTCGGAAAAAGCGGGCTTTTTCAAACCCATGGATATTGAGTGGGGAAAAGACGGCAATACGGGCGAGCTCTTCATCCTCCAGGCACGGCCTGAAACGGTTCAGTCTCAAAAAGATGTAAACGTCCTTGAAACCTATGCACTTCTCGAAACAAAAACACCCCTCGTTACGGGTACTGCCGTGGGAGCCAAAATCGGTGTGGGGCCGGTGAATGTCATAGAAAGTGTCAGCGACATTAAAGACTTCAAAAAAGGAGAAGTTCTGGTCACCGATATGACAGATCCTGACTGGGAACCGATCATGAAAATCGCTGGCGCCATTGTAACCAACAAGGGTGGAAGAACCTGCCATGCCGCCATCGTCAGCCGGGAGCTGGGTGTCCCCTGCATTGTCGGTACAGAAAATGGAACGGAAAAGATCGCAGGTATTAGCGAAATAACCGTATCATGCGCTGAAGGTGAAGTGGGTACAGTTTATGAAGGCATACTGAAATATGATGTCCAAAGGGTTAATCTTGAAAACTTCGAACGACCAAAAACCCAGATCATGATGAATGTGGGAAACCCTGAAAATGCCTTCGATATTGCGGCTATCCCTAATGACGGCGTTGGCCTGGCCAGGCTGGAATTCATTATAACCAATTTCATCAGAATCCATCCAATGGCACTGGTACAATTCGACAGGGTAACAGATGAGAAAACCAGGAATGAAATCGAAACGCTCACCCGGGGCTACGATAACAAAACGGAATTCTTCATCGACAAGCTGGCCCAGGGTGTGGCAAAGATAGGTGCCGCTTTTTATCCGAACGATGTCATCGTCAGGATGAGCGACTTCAAGAGCAACGAATACGCGAACCTCATCGGTGGCACATATTTTGAGGAAGATGAAGAAAATCCCATGATCGGGTTCAGAGGCGCCTCACGCTATTACGATGACCGTTACAGGGAAGGGTTTGTTCTGGAATGCGAGGCCATGAAGAAGGTAAGAAATGAAATGGGGCTGACCAACGTAAAATTGATGGTTCCCTTCTGCCGTACCGTTGAAGAGGGTAAGCGGGTTGTAAAGGTCATGGCGGACAACGGCATACTGCAGGGAGAAAACGGACTTGAAATCTATATGATGGTTGAAATTCCAAGCAATGTCGTCCTCATAGAAGAATTTGGCAAGGTCTTTGACGGATTCTCGATAGGATCCAACGACCTTACCCAGTTAACCCTTGGACTGGACAGGGATTCCGCCCAGGTCTCCCATATTTTTGATGAGAGAAATCAGGCCGTCCTGGACCTGATAAAAACAGCCATTACAAAGGCCAGGCGGATGGGTAACAAGATCGGCATTTGCGGACAGGCCCCGAGTGACTATCCTGAATTCGCCAGATTCCTGGTCGAATGCGGTATAGACAGTATGTCGTTAACCTCCGACACGGTTATCAAGACGACTCTGGATGTACTGGAAACTGAAAAAAGTCTGGGAAAATAACACCAAGAAAAGGATAAGGAATAAACGAAATAAAAATCCCCCCTTTTGCTAAAAGGGGGGATTTTTATTTGAAAGCGGAAACGACTCTCATATATATCTCTATGTAACGGGGGTATGTTCTATACTTTTTCCTTTTTCTTCCACACTTCCCAGTAGAACCTGCCGATGCTCAGGAATATGGCGAGAAAAAGTAAACCGAGCATGAATGTTGGCTCCGTATTGAACT
>Ga0209121_10006680_pt1 | contig 10064 bp, 9 predicted proteins | sample Cruoilmetagenom3_FD_187292 | JGI IMG/M metagenome (GOLD analysis project Ga0209121, IMG submission 187292) | Oil polluted marine microbial communities from Coal Oil Point, Santa Barbara, California, USA - Sample 3 (SPAdes) (version 2) | ecosystem: Environmental > Aquatic > Marine > Oil seeps ...
CTGCCAGTAAAGAATGGTTAAGCCGGCGTTAACAGTAACGGCGACATTATGTCGGGCAGTTTCAATGAGCGAACGGATATCACCGATAAGATCGCCGGAAATGGACTTGTTGTATGTTTTTGCAACCTGTTTTCCCGTTTCCTTTTTCATATTTTGACAACCTCGCTGATAAACCACTTGGTGAATTCTTTCCCTGATTCAAAACATACATCCATTCCTTATATCTTTATGAAATTCAGATAATTTTCTCGATGTATCACCTCGAAACTTGCGTCCGGATAGTTTTTTAGCCAGTCTCTTGGTATTTTTACAGGAACATTTTTCCATTTTATCTCGTAGCCGTACAGGTTCCCACTCCGTTCTTCTACCAGATCGATTTCCTTTTTATCGTAAGTTCTCCAAAAACAAGAATTTGTTGTTTGACGAAGATATTCCTGTTTTTTAAAGCGTTCGGTCACTATATAGTTCTCCCAGAGTTCGCCAATGTCATTCCGGATATCAACAGGATTAAAGTTCCCAATCAGCGCATTTCGAATCCCATTATCAAAGAAGTAGCATCTCTTGTTTTTTGTTATTTCCTTGCGCATATTTCGACTAAATCCGCTGTGACTGTATATAACAAAGACTTTTTCCAACAAATCCAGATACCGATCAACCGTATTCTTGCTCATTCCCAGTTGCCTTCCCAATTCACTTACGGATACTACCTTACCAATTTGAAAAGCCAAAAGCTGCAACAGGCGCACAAGTTTATTGGCATAACGAATGCCTTCCAGCTCAAGAATATCCTTAAAAAGATAGGAACTGATAATTTCGCGCAGGTATTCCTCGCGGCGCGAATTATCGCGCATAGTTACAACTTCAGGATATGATCCATAGATAAGCCGTGATTCCAGATTTGCTTCGGTTTCATGGCGATTTTCGATTTGTGAGATTTCCATCTGGGCCAGTGGAAACAGGGTTAGAACGAATTTCCTGCCGGTGAGCGGTTCTCCCACATCCTTTGCGAGATCAAATGAAGAAGACCCTGTGGCAACTACATTGATATCGGGAATATGATCTACAATAATCTTGAGGTTTAATCCTATTTTCTCGATGCGCTGTGCTTCATCTATCACCAAAAGCGAATTATTCCCCACAAAATCCTGGAGTTTGCTTATGGATTGACTTTCGAGGTATTGACGTACAACAATATCGTCACCATTCACAAAGAGAACACCGGCCCTGCCTTGACTTTCCAGATATTTATTTATCAGTGTGGTCTTTCCTACCCGGCGAGCGCCATATATTACAACCACTTTACCGGGGGTTATCAATTTTTTGAGATTTTCAATCTGTTTTTGAGGGATATATATCATTTCCGATATCCTAAATGTAGTCAAATAACTGACTAAATTATAGATAATATGGTCAATATGTCAATATAAAATCACAAAAATACAGAATAATTTATTTAAATTAGTTGCTCCCTGTCAAATGAATTTGCATATTGCATATATTTCCCGTCGTCATGGACTTCGCACTTTTCAACATTATTACAATTCACGAATCGCCTTCATTTCATATTCTTCGATCAATCCTTCATCGGCAAAACTGAAATAGCGATTGTCTCCGATGATAATGTGGTCGAAGAAGCTGATGCCGGTTGCTTTTGTCGCCATCATCAGGCTTCTTGTAAATGCTTTATCATCGTTACTGGGAGTTACTGCACCGGAGGGGTGGTTGTGGGCGACAATGATCGACGGGGCATTATATCTGATGGCCGTCTGGATAATATCGCGTATGTATGGATTAGCCCTGTCAACAGTGCCATAGTCAATATCAACCATATCTGATACGGCATTTCGTCTGTCGAGGAGCAGCAGCATAAACCGCTCTTTTTTCAGATCCCTCATGAGGGGCATCAGGAAATCTGCAACATCAGATGATTTTTTAATCGAGCCCTCGAGTGCTTTTTCTTCGCTTAACATCCTCCGGCCCAATTCAATAGCCGCCTTGATCTGTGCAATTTTTGCGTCTTTGAGCCCGGAAATCTCTTTAAACTCAGAGGCATCGATGCCGCTCATGGTGCGGAGCGACTTGTATTTGTGAAGCAATTCTCTGCCAATATCAACGGCGCTCCTGCCGGGCGTACCCGTTCTGATTAAGATGGCAAGAAGTTCCGCATTGCTCAAGGTATGCTCGCCATACTTCAGCAATTTTTCTCTTGGCCGATCATCTTCTGACCAGTTACGGATGGAAACAGGATATTTTGCTTTTTCTTTCTTTTTCATTTGGCAGCCGATAGCAGTTTATTCCCTGAATTCAAACATCACCTTCTCATAAGGCTCAAACATCATTTGATAAAGATCCATGGCATACCGGTCGGTCATTCCGGATATATAATCCGCAATAACCCTGCATTTATCTTTATTGTCCTGCGCCGTTTCATAACTGATTTTAAATGACTTTGGCAGCATCTCAGGCCTCTTTACCAGATGCTTGAAAATCCTATGGATTATTAATTTCCCCTTCTCGTTCAATATGCACACCTGAGGTTTCCTGTATACATTCTCCATGAGAAATTGCTGCAGCTTTTCGAAGTCTTCCATATCCTTGACCGGTGCGGAAACTATTGCGGCATCAATTTTACGGGCATCATTTACAGACGCTATTTTATAATTTTTCAAGTTTTCCGTGGTTTTTTTTATTGCAGCAATATTTGTTTTTTCTATCAGTGTTCTCACCAGCAGCCGTGCCTGCTTCGTTGTATCTAAATCTTCGAAACCACTGTATCTGTCTCTGCATTTTGCAAGAACTCTGTCAATAAGTGGATTGCCCATACTCTTGATTTCCAACATGGAAAGATAACCCGCATTCAATGCATCTTCAATATCATGCGCGCAATACGCTAATGGGTCCGCTACATTGACCACTTGTGCCTCCAGTGACGGCATCGGAAATTGTTTGAATTCGTCCGGGACTTTCGGATTGTCATGAATTGATTCATGGCATGCTATCCCTTCCCTGGTTTCATAACAGAGATTCAGACCATCATAATCCCGGTATCTCTTTTCCAGCATATCCACAACTCTCAGGCTTTGCAGGTTGTGTTCAAACCCGTCGTTATCCTTCATGATTTCGTTTAGCGCCTCTTCACCTGCATGTCCGAATGGGGTATGGCCAAGATCATGCGCGTAAGATATTGCCTCGCACAGGTCTTCATTCAATCCGAAAGCCCTTGCCAGGGTTCTTGCGTGTTGAGCAACCTCAAGGGTGTGAGTCAATCTGGTTCTATAAAAGTCGCCCTCGCTTATCAGGAACACCTGGGTCTTGTATTGAAGATCCTTGAATGCTTTAGAATAGAGAATCCTGTCCCTGTCCCTCTGGAAGCAGACTCTGTAATCATCCTGTTCATCTCCGTGAAGGGTTCTCCCTATGCTTTTAGAACTCTTTGTCGCATATGGGGCTAAAGTTTTCTCTTCTATCTCCTCAAGTCTTTCTCTCGTGTTCATTTTCATGCTCCCAATATTTACCACCAGCGTCCTCTTGTCTGGTAGGTTTCGATAAACCTTTCAATGGAACGGTCAAAAGTTTTTTCAACATCGTTAGGAAAAAAACAGGCCGGTAACTCACCTATCCGCCAGTGATATCTTATGCACTCGCAACAAATACCTTTTTTGCTACAGGGTTCATAGGTACAATTGCATTTTGCCTTGTTTTCCTCAATACTACACTCCTTTGCCATCACTTCCCCCGTTGTTCTTTATGATTTAATCATGTTCTTATAGTAGCAAGTTCCTTTTTCAGTTTTTCGATGAGAACTATATTCTGTTCATGTCTCTTCACAGCCACACGAAAATAACAATCCCCCAGACCCTGAAAATTACTGCAATCTCTTATGAGTAGTCCCTCCGGTGTCAGACTGTCCCTGAGTTCCGTAGAATTTATACCAATCCGGCTGTCCATAGATACGAGGAGAAAGTTCACGGTGCTTTCAAATGCATACAGACCGGGGATTTTGTTTAAGGCAGTTCTTAAGAATTTTCTCTCAGGTAATATATATTGTCTTGTTTCCCTGATGTAATCCTTGTCGAAGAGGGCTTTAACCGCTGCTCCCTTAACCAGCGAGTTTACCGTCCAGGGTAGTTTATTTTCTTTGACCTTTGCAATACATGATGGGGCAGACAATATGTAGCCTAATCTAAGTCCTGGGATACCAAAAAATTTGGTCATGGATCTGAGGACTATCAAATTGGGAGATCTGAGGATTTCTTTCTTGACAGATTCCTCCTCTACAAAGTCTATAAAGGCCTCATCAACTACCACAAGTGCCCCGATCTCACCAGCACAGGCTATAATCCGGCACAGCTCATTTTTCGGGGTTAGAACACCGGTAGGATTTGCCGGATTGCAGAAATAGACTATATCGAGCCCTTCCTTTATACGTTTGCAAAGGCGGCCGATATCAACGGAAAAATCGTTTGCTTGATCTGCCTGGAAGTACGATACTTCGGCTCCGCTTACTGCGAGACCCTTTTCATATTCACTGAAGGCAGGTGTAACAATAAGGGCCTTTTCAGGTTTGAACACAACTGGTATCCAGTACATAAATTCTGTTGAACCATTTCCCAGGAGGATACAATCCCGGTTAATGCCGTGGTATTCTGACAATCCTGAAACGAGATCAAAGGAATCACAATCAGGATAATTTAATACGGAGTCAAAATCTTTTATTATCGCTTCCCGGAGGCCGGGTGGATAGCCCAGAGGGTTTATATTAGCGCTGAAATCGATAATCTTGTCCTCATCGATCCCATATATTCTGGAAATCTCTGTGACGTTACCGCCATGATCTCTTTTCATCTTATAATATTCCTCAGGAGATTGCTTCGTCGGTCTTCGGCCTCCTCGCAATGACAAAAAGGATGTCATTACTGGCATTAAGCCCCGTCATTGCGAGCCCGAAAGGCGTGGCAATCTTATTTGTTATTGAATCACCCATAAAGTTATCATGCAGGCAGCCGCCATCAGGATGGATGAGGCAAACATGACAGCCCATGTCTTCTTTACATCCCCTCTGCCCATCACGTTTATTCTGTCACCGATGGTCGGCTTTCTGACGATTTCTCCAAAATATCTGTTTTCACCACCAAGTTGTATGCCGAGGGAACCGGCCATTGCGGCTTCCGGTATGCCGCTGTTGGGACTTGAGTGGTTCCTGCCGTCTCTTCGCATAATTTTCCAGGAGTCCTTCCAGTTGAACCTCAAGATAACCGAGGCTATAACGATAATAAGTCCTGTAAGTCTTGCCGGTATCCAGTTGAGTATATCATCCATTTTTGCAGAAAAGGCGCCGATATCCCTGTATTTTTGATTTTTATATCCAACCATAGAATCGAGGGTATTGACCGCCTTGTAAGTCATAGCCAGAGGGACCCCGCCGAGAGCCAGGTAGAACATAGGCGCTACAATACCATCTGAGAGATTTTCCGATACGGTTTCAATAACGGCACGGTAAATCTGCTGCTCATCGAGGTTTTCCGTATCTCTTCCCACAATCATTGATAGTTTTTTTCGCGCCTCCACAATATTTCCGTTGTTCAATGCATTGATCACAATTTTGCTTTCATCATAAAGAGATCTTGTCGCCAGCGTCATAGATGCAAGTAGAACCGTTATAATCGCACCGAACCAGAGGTTTATAAAAGAACATCCTTCAATTATTCCCCAGGTGATGAAATAAACGGGAATAACAACAGCGAACCATAGAATAATCCCGCCCTTCTTTTCATCTAATAATCCCCACATCCCCCCTTTTCTTAAAGGGAGGTTAGTGAGGATTTTCCCCTCTAAAAATCCCACAAACTTTCCGATGATAATCACAGGGTGTGGAACCCAGCGCGGATCACCGATGATTAGATCAACTATATATGCTCCGAAAAAAGTTGATGGTGTCATTAAAATTCCAGTAGCTTGTCAACAATTTAAGATCTTCACATTAAGACCAATTTCTGATTCTGTTGATTAATGGTCTTTTCGCCCAATCTCTGCGTTATGCTCAAAAAATAATCCTCGGAATATCAAATATATGCCTGCGGTTATTTTTTTCGCATGCCTTGATCTTGAACGAAAATCCTCATAAATCAACAGAAACATTTCTGCAGTACACCTGTATGATGGAAATGTGGTGCTCCTATGAAATCCGGGGATAAATTCGGATTGAACAGGAGTTGTGTTACGGAGATGTCCTGACCTCAAAATAGGGGCAAAGTTTTTTAAGCCTCTTTGATCCAAGTCCCTTCACTTTAAGCAAATCATCAATGGTTTTATAGGGTCGCCCTGCTATAATCCTCGCTGAAAGGACAGGACCAATTCCACTGATAGACATCAGATCATATTTGGTAACGCTGTTCAGGTCAAGCAGGCCCTGTGAAAATTTGTCTTTTCCTGGCTTTGATCGAGTGACATTACCGGGAATGGTGTTGTTGCTTTTAAAACGGAAAGGTTGAGTGGAAAAGTACGCAAAAATAGGCAGGTGATCTGAGTACCCCTTACCCAGGTGTCTGCCCATGCCATCTTCGGCCCTTTGCCACCGATAGATGGCATTTCCCTTAAACAGATAATCTGAAATAAACCTGTTAAACGAATTATCAATATAGGAAATTCCCCTGTTGTCGTAAAGTCCTTTGGATACGATAATATTGTCCGGGCTTTCCTTCTCCCCGTAAAAAATGTAAGACCAGCGATTGGCTTTAGGTGTCTCAAGCCACAAATTATAGAGATACCTGCTATTTGCGGCCTGCCTTGTCAGTATCTTTTCATTAACAATTTCGGAATCCTTTATGGTCTTTAAGGTATGATTTATTCCTGTGGTGCCATTAGTATTGTTCAATCTGCTATAATTTCGGAAGGTTTCGTATTCATTGTAGTTTGAATTAAAATCACCCAAAAGGATAAAGTCGGCATTCTCTTTTAGTTTGTCAATCTCTTTTCTAAGCGCTTTTGCGTAAGCTATTCTCATACTCTCAGGTCCTCGTTTCGATTTCCAGTGATTGACAAACAGGATGAAAGGATTGCCGTCAATATTGAGGGTGATTTTGAGAATATTTCTCGCCTCTTCATTATCGACCTGTATCTCCTCTTTTTTAAAAATTGCAAACCTGGAGAGGACAGCACACTTCACAGGTGTTGCCTTGGAGCCGGCAATTGCAAAATAAGGATAATCTACACCGAATTCTTTTAGCCTGTTACGTAAAGAGATAAGAGCTCTTTTCGATTCGACTTCCTCCAGAGCAACAACATCGGCCCCCACGCCCTTTATCACCCTGGCAATATTGGTGTATTTAATGTTTGCAATGTTCTTAGTCCAGGCATAAGAGGTATTCGGAATATATTCATGGTATTCTGTTCCCTCCCGTGTAAGATCAAAGAGGTTTTCTACGTTATAGGTCGCGACCTTAAAGGTTTTTGCTTCTACCGGGGTAATGCAACATAGCAAAACAAACAAAATTGATAGAATTATTCTCTTAAACATACACATACCTGTCCCATTCACCTTTACATTCCCAGAATTGACTTTTTAACAACCGAAATTAGTATACCAGCAATTTTATTCTGCACAAGTACAAAGAAAAGTACGGGTTTCAAATCTTCTGATTTGTTTTTTTGGAAACCTTAAAAGACCAATTTGATTCAGGAGTTGACTAAATTGACAATAATCCATAAGATATTTTTATGAAACCTCGAATTGTTATCGGCACATCGGGCTGGAATTATGACCATTGGAGGGGCAATTTTTATCAGGAAGGCTGCCCGAAATCAAAATGGTTGGAATTCTATGCCAAAAACTTCACCACAGTCGAGGTCAATGCTACCTTCTATCGTCTTCCTAAACCCAAGACCTTTGAAAACTGGCGGCTCAGAACACCTGAAAATTTTCTATGGGCGGTCAAAGCCAATCGATATATTACTCACATCAAGAGGCTCAAGGAACCCGCTGATTCCCTTGCACGGTTTTTCAATGCAGCCCGGCTATTAGAGGAAAAGTTTGGTCCGGCCCTCTTTCAACTACCGCCGAGCCTTGCCTTTGATGCAAATACAACAGAGCAATTCTGTAAATATTTAAACACATACGATCATCGTTGTGTCCTTGAAGTGCGCCACCCCAGTTGGATACAAGATAAAGCCCTGGCCATTCTTAAGGATTACAATATTGCTCTTTGTATTTCCGATACGGCCGGTCGTTATCCATATTGTGAAACATCTACGGCTGGCTTCATTTACATACGACTGCACGGTTCTCAAGAACTTTATGCATCGGACTATTCAGAGGAAGAGCTATATGTCTGGGCGCAGAAAATCAAGAAATGGGGAAAGGATGCCTACCTTTATTTTGACAATGACTTCGAAGGGTATGCACCGAAGAACGCCAGAAGGCTGAAAGAAATCTTAGGCCTAACCTGATTCACCGCAAGCCAAACGAAGTCATCTTGCTTTCATCATAAAGTGACCTTGTCGCCAGTGTAAGTGAGGCGAGCAGGATTGCTATAATCGCACCGAACAAGGAGTTTATAAAGAAACACACTTCTACTATCCCCCAGGTAATCAAATAAACGGGCACTAATCAGTTTCCAATTCAGAAATAAGCAATTTTTCGTAGGGTCAAGGAAATCAAGGGATTGCGCGGAGGCGTACTAATGTACGCCGCGCAAACAATCCCGCAGATTGACGCAGAGATTGCGGAAAAGAGCTATTTCTGGATGGAAACTAATTCACATTCCAGCATATCAAGAAAGCAGTGCTCATCCCGCGTTATTTTTTCAGATTTCAGAATATTGATCTTTTTCTTGAATATTGGGCCAGATATCACAAAGGTATGATATTCTCCACCTTCGCCGGAGATATCAACTCCCTTGATCTTCGAAATATCCCTGATGAAATCACGATCAATTCTGCGCCCCAGCCATTCCAGCCCCAACAAATCTTTTTTTGTGGCCACAACAACAGCTTCGAATCCATCTTTTATAAACTCTTTTATGAGATTTTCCCTATTCTTCTCCCCCCACAGTGGTAAGACAGCCTCCATCCCCGATTCTCTACTAACCCTTTCTACCCATTCCCTGTGCTCTTCCAGATCGATGTCTCCGAAGATGCCTGCCTCAACCCCCCTATCCTTCAAGTCGGACAGGGCCTCTTTGAACTCTACCTCGTACGTTTCCCATGAACTTCGGGGCTGAAGAACAGGAAGACCCATTGCCTCCGCCTGTAATCTCAGGATACTCGTCCTGATACCGTGGGATCGTGATATCTGGCCGTCTTCGGCAACCATATTTAAAAGAAAGGTTACCTGAAAATCCTTCATCGCCCTGTAATAAGACAGGGCAGCATCTTTTCCTCCGCTCCAGGAAATGAAAGCCTTTAATTTTTTAACTTTTCCCATTCAGTGATGTCTCCACAGACACTGCAATGAAAGGCGTTTTGAGCCATCCCGGCACCGCAACATTCGCATATCTTTTCATCTTTTTTGGGGAGTGGGACATCCCCAACTACGTCCCGGTATATACGATAATAATAGAAATGTTCCTTATTCCAGAATTTTATTGGATATTTTTTCTTGCCTTCTTCAAACTCTTCATCCGATATCATTGATTCGATAACTTTTCTCAGTTCAGTCATTCCGGAACCGTATTCCAGGGGTCTTTTGGTTTGCCATAATATTTCTTGCGGCAACATACCTTCAAAGGCTTTCCGAAGTATCCACTTACCCCAGGTTTTTCCATTTTCTTTTCTGATTTTGTACTCGAGACCAATCTCACGGCTGAAATCAAGAAACTCCTTATCCAGAAAAGGTTGTTTTATGTCAATTCCCAGGTTTTTCCCTATTCTATTGGAACTAAATTGCATGACAGAATGCATCCGAGCCAGGTATCCTTTTAAATCTCTTATCCTCAACATGAAGTCGTAGCCTGCAAATATCTCATCACTCCCGTCGCCAGTCATCATGTCGTTGATACCCATATCTTTCGCACATTTGAGCCCCAGATAGGCTGTCACATCATTTGGTATAGCGGGATCAAAACTCT
>Ga0209121_10006683_pt1 | contig 10060 bp, 9 predicted proteins | sample Cruoilmetagenom3_FD_187292 | JGI IMG/M metagenome (GOLD analysis project Ga0209121, IMG submission 187292) | Oil polluted marine microbial communities from Coal Oil Point, Santa Barbara, California, USA - Sample 3 (SPAdes) (version 2) | ecosystem: Environmental > Aquatic > Marine > Oil seeps ...
CATGCCGGTGGAGGAGCGGACGGGCAGTCCGGGATAGGGCTCGCGCTTGATCGCAAGGTACTCGATGCCCAGCTCCTCACAGAGCTGCCGTTTCTGCGGAATGTTGCCGTCCTCGGTGACGATGAAGATGTCCGGCTTGATGGCGCGCAGTGCCTCTTCGAAGTCCAGGACGCCGCGCCCCTCTGAGATGAAGACATCGTTTACGTAGGAGATCGCGCGGAGCATGAAGAGGCGCTCTTCCTCGGAGTTCACTGGGGGATGGCCTTTGAGGTCGAAGCAGGTCTGGTCGGATCCCAGGGCGACGATCACGTCACCGTGAGCGGAGGCTTGTTGGAGGAAGGCGATATGGCCGCTGTGCAGCAGGTCGAAGCAGCCGCTGACGAAGACTTTCTTGGGCATTCTGAGTGACTCCTTATCAGAGATTGGGGGAGAGCTAGACAGGATTCTCGGGTTCATCATACTCCGCAGCTCTGCGGCAGAGTGCCTCGACAGAGTGTCCCAGGACGATCTCCTCACCCTGGGCATAGAGATAGGCTTTGAGGGCTTTCTCGGCTACCTGCTGAGCGATGAAGCATGCTAGATGATAGCTCTCACCGTCGAAAAGCAGCTGCGCGCCGTGGCGGTCGGCCTCGGCCTGTTCGAGCCAACGAAGGCCCTGTGCTTGAGCGTCAAGCCTCATAGAGTATCTCACCTTGCTCCAATATGGCGCGAATGAAAGGTCGGTCCGACATTGTTTCGAGTTCCTTCGGCGTGTAGACAAGCAGATCCACAGGACCACGCGGGTCCAGTCTGCGGTACAGCTCAACGGTGCGGCTGAGGTAATCCAGCGGCGTCTCCCATACGATGAGAAGATCCAGATCGCTCAGCATCCCCGGTTCACTGTTTGCGAGCGAGCCGAAGAGGATCACACGCTGGACTCCAAGGTCAGCCGCAGCTGCGGTGAGTCGCTCAGCTTCCTCGCGCAGTGACGTAACGTATGCGGTGCGCTCTTCGCGAAGCCTTTGGCGGTGGGACATCATATGACTCCTGGTCCCTGTTTGGTGCAACAGCTTTCGTATGCATTATAGCCGGTTTGGGTGACTTCGCCATGGGCGCGGGGATTGGGAACGTCAAAACGTTGAAACGTCAAAACGTTGGAACGTTCCACGTTAGTCGCTGACCTCGTAGATAGGGCCGGATTCTCGGACGGCGCGGGACGGATGGGTCCTCAAGTAGGTGATGAACTTACTGAGCTGACGGCTGCACTTGTCGGCGAGATCGGACAGGTCCTGGAACTGGAGCTCAGTCAAGTACCCCACATCCAGGGCAACGTACAGCTGGGCCCGCACTTCACCACTGGAGGCTTTGGCATAACCGAGATACTTGACGAAGAGCGCTTGTGTGTCGCTCTCGAATCCCTCAGCGATGTTGGACATAATGGAGACCGCGGCGCGGCGGATCTGATCGCGCAGACCGTAGTCCTGTGCAAATGTGCCCTGCCTCGAAAGCGTGTAGATCCGTCGTGTCAGTGCTCTTGCTGTCTGCCAGGCGTGGATCTCTTCAAACCGCTGGATGGTGCGCACGGAAACCTCGTTTGAACCCTACGCTACGCTCAGGGCAAGCCGTGTAAACGTTTGACCGTTGGGACGTTACAAAGCCATGATAGTCGAGAACGATAGCTATGGTAGGGCGAAACAAACGTCGGAACGTCCAAACGTTTCAACGTTCAAACGTTCGTCCCCACCTCGTCCGCCGCAATCACATCCATACCCGGCCCGAGGGGGATCTCACGGCGCGCCTGGAGCCAGAGGTCGTTGAGGGTTCGTTGGGCTTCTTCTCCGGGCACGAGGCCGGGGGCCTGGTCGTAGCGGATCTGGAGTTGGGTCCAGCCGGTCTCGATCTCGTCGAGGCGCGCCCGGATAGCTGAGGCGATGGCGGGATCATCGGCGTTCTGGTCGCGGTGGCGTTCCAGCGCCGCGCACCATTTTTCCAGTTGGTCGAGGGTGTCATCGAGGGCGGGGCGCTGTGCGCGGTAGGTTTCCTCACGTTGCTCGGCCATCGTGACGATGGTGGTGTAGGTCTCCGTCAACGTCGTGGTGGTCTCCAACACCTGCGTTACGGTTTTTCCGTCCTGGTAGAGGCTGTCGCGAATCTGGTCCGCGCGGTCGAACTCCTTTTTCACCCGGGCCGTATCGCAGCTAATGGGCGGCCAAAGGTTGGACGACTCGGCTTCCAGCTTCTGTAGGGCGTCGAAGGCGCTTTCCGCGGCCTGCTCTGCCTCGCGCCAGATCCGGACGGGCTCAGTCAAAGGCGTGATAATGTCGGCGTTCAGCGTCGCCAGCGCCTGATCCACGTAGGCGAGGGTGCGGAGCTGAACGGCAATGTCGCCGGCCAGTTGTGCGCTGAGGGTGGCGGCCTCGTCGTCCGGCATGCCGGCCGGCACGCCGGCGCGCCCTTTCCCTGTGGGCCATTTGCGTGTTCTCGTCTGCCCGGCTTGATCTTCGGCCACCTCGCGGGCTTGTTCGATGGCAGCTTCACCGTCCAGGGGGGCGACAGATGCCAGTTCGTCCAGGTCCGCGGATAGCGTGGCCACCGCGTCGTCCGTCTCTCGCACCAGAGCCTTCTGCCAGTCAAGCAGGATCTTGTGTATCGCCGGGATCCAGGTGTCCACGCGCCGTGCTTTTTCGTGCACGGTGCCGATGCCTGGATTGGTCAGCGCGAGCTCTATCTCATAGCCAAGGTCGAGCTGTTCGCGAATCCGGGCCCAGTGGTTGTCCTCATTGGCCAGTGCCGGGGGAAGCACATCAGCGGCGACGATATCCAGGCGATCCACTGCGCCATAAACCGTCTCGAGATCTGATTTGGCCTTTTCCTCAACCCGTTGGCAGAGCTGGAACCGTTGGGTTATCCTGTCCAAACGGTCCTGGAAAGCCTCTGTGTCGGTGAATAGCGCGGTGAGTTCTGTGGTGCGCTCTTCCAGTTCGTCGGGCACCAGCGGCTCAGTCACGTGGGTGGGGAGCCAGCGCGCCTGGCGTTCGGCGAGCTGCGTCGCGTCCTGGACGATTGTGCGAATGCGCGGGTTCTCATCCGCCGAGGTCCTGCTGTCACCCTTCGATTTGCCCGATCGGTGGCCTGAGGATCCGTCTCCGGAGAGCCAGTTCGCCTCAGCGTAGGGATCGATGCGCCGGCAGAGATCGTTGGCCCATTCCATCCAGTCCACCTGTGGTCTCTCCGCCTGTTGGTCCAACAGCTCAATAAGGTGACGTCGTCTTTCGCGGGCCTCTGCCACTTGGGTGACCAGTCTCTGCGCCTGCTGCTGTAGCACCTGTGCGGCAGCCAGGTCGGCCTCCAGTTCTAGCGATGTGCGTGTCCGTTTCGCGCCATCGATGGCCGTTGCCTGCTGCGTCAGTTGATCCAACACCACTTGCATGGGGACGCGATCCAGGGGATAGCGGCCGGCATTGGCGAGCTGTCGCAACTGCTGATCGATCCGGCTAAGCATCTCCGTGTTCTTGGCGATCTCGGACGCCAGCGCCGTGTGCAGAGCCTCCAGTGAGGTCACCTGTGCGATCACCTGGTTGGCGGTCCGGGTGATTTGCGTGATTTGATCGATGCAGTCGAGATCATCGGTGGAGGGGGCTTCATAGCACGTGATCAGGAGCTCCGCTTCCTCGCTGGTCTGACGCCACGATGCTGTCAGATCGGAGATGTCAATGGCATCGGGTGTCTCCTGGATACAGCCCGTTGCAGCTTCCACGCAGTCACACATCGTCTTGAGTTCCTGCCCGGCGAGGGTATAGGCGGCGTGCCAAGCTGCGATTTGGTCGGCGCTCCCCTGAATCTCTCCATCCAGAGCGTCGATCGTCGCCCAGGCTTCGGTGATCTCCGCCGGCTGTGCCCGGCGCATGATCTGGCTCTCGGTACAGGCGAAGAGATAGATAGGCAGCGCTTGGAGAGTCTTCCGGTATCTCTTGAGCGCTTCCGTCGCGGCATCCAGTGGGTCGCCGTGCACACCGCCTGTCTGCAGCAGACCTGCGGTGTGCTGTGAGGTGTCGACAAGCTCGTATAGCTCTCGCGCCCGCTCGGCGGTGTCAAGCGGTTGTTTGCGCAGATCCCGTAGCAATGACTTTGCGGCGGCAGCCTCGGTTCGTGGTGCATTGAGTTGGTCGACCAGGTTGCCCAGGCCTGCGCGTTGGTGCCACCAGTGACGCGGCTCGTGCCAGAACCAGTATGCGATCCGGGCCCAGGCGAGCTCCGGTAGCTCCAACGGATGGACGCTGAGGCTCGCGATCTGACCGGTCAGGGTCTGATAGGTCGTCTCGATGGCGGCGATGGCCGTTTGGAGTTGCTGGATGATGGGGCCATAGGGGGCGGGGATGTCGGGAGGATAAGCGGCTGTTTCGGATTTGAGCAGGCCGAGGATGTGGTGGAGGGAGGCCAGACCTCTGTCCATCTGCTGGGCCAGGGTTTCAGCTCTGGCTTTCCACCGGCGTGTCAGTATGCGCAGGAGCACCCCGACGGCTACGATGAGGCTGACGATGCCCAGTCCAGCCATACTCCAGCGGAGGATGTTCTGCACCGGATCGAGAATGGCCGACTCACTTCCTGGCATTGCGATCTCCTCTGGAGCTTTGATTGAGACTAGCTGCTTATGTCCGAGTCAGGTAGTTGTGGTTGAGCTGAGTCGCTTCAGAACGGATTGTGCTGCGACGATCCCGGCTGCCGAGGCCTGGATCAGCCCTCGTGTGATGCCGGCTCCATCACCGCAGGCAAAAAGGTTCTCGACCTCAGTCTCCAGCTCGCGCGTGAGCTGGAGACGGTTCGAGTAGAACTTGACCTCAACACCGTAGAGCAGTGTGTGGCGCGAGGCGACGCCGGGGGCGATTTCGTCCAGCGCGTGGAGCATCTCCAGGATGTTGGCAATGTAGCGGTAGGGGAGGACCAGGTTCAGATCACCGGGTGTAGCACTGGGCAGGGTGGGCGTCACGATGGAGCGCGAGAGACGCTCGGGGGTCGAACGTCGGCCCGCCTCCAGGTCGCCCAACCGCTGGACCATTATCCCCCCGCTGAGCAGGTTTGCGAGCCGTGCGATACTCTTGCCGTAGGCGATGGGATTATCGAAGGGTTCGGTGAAGTCCTTGCTCACCAGCAGGGCGAAGTTGGTGTTGTCCGTCCTACGATCGGCGAAGGAATGGCCGTTGACCGTCATCACGCCGCCGACATATTCGGTACTGACCTCGCCGTAGGGGCACATACAGAACGTACGGATCTTGTCATCGAAGGCCTTGGAGTAGTAGATGAACTTGGACTCGTAGACCAGGTCTGTGATCGGTTCCATCACGGCCGCCGGCAGCTCCACACGTATACCCAAATCCACGGGATTGCGGGTCAGCGACAGTCCGAGGGCCTTGGCCGTTGTCTCCAGCCAACTTGCACCCTCGCGCCCCGGCGCGACGATGACGGCCTGGGCATCGAGCACCACACCGGACTTCGTCCTGACGCCCATCGCTTTGCCGTTTTCAGTGAGGATCTCTGCCGCCGGTGTGCGCATTTTCAGCTCCACACCCCGCTCGATCAGAGTGTCGCGCATACCGCGCATGATGCTGACGCAGCGCTCCGTGCCCATATGGCGGATGGGGACGGAGATGAAGCGCAGCGCGGCGAGGGAGGCCCTCTTGGCCAGCAGCTCGATCTCGTCGGTGTAGATCCCGTGGACGGTGTCCGGCGCGCCATAGCTCCGGTAGATTGCGTCCACCTGTTGGATCAGCTCCTCAGTGCGTCCCTCACCGAGGATCTCGGCCAGGTGCCCGCCGACCGCCGGAGAGAGGGTGAGTTTGCCATCCGAAAACGCCCCAGCACCGCCCCATCCGTCAAGGATGGCGCAGGGTTGGCAGTGCTTGCACTCGGGACTGCCCTCCCGGATAGGACAATGGCGCTGGTCGATGTCGTGCCCTTTGTCGAGGATGGCGATGCGCAGACCTGGTTTCTTGCTCAGTTCCAGCGCGGCGAAGATGCCGGCCGGTCCCGCGCCGACGATGACGACGTCGTACTGATTGGAATCCATGATCACTCCTCAAACGCGTTGAAGCGTTTCAACGTATTTGTAGCTCGACCAGCACTCGTCTGAGCACCGCGATTGCGCGATGGTACTCATCGAGGTCGATATGCTCTCGCGGCGTGTGGTCCAAGCGCGAGTTGCCGGGACCATACGCCAGGATGGGACACTGCCAGACCGGGCCCACGACGTTCATATCCGAGGTGCCACTCTTGACCTTGAACTGCACGCGGCTGCCCTCTGCGTCAATCGCTTTGACGAAGGCCCTGGCAAGGCGCGTGCTCTTTGACGCGTGGTAGGCCGATTCCAGCCCTCTGAACCGGAGCCGACCATTACCTGCCAGCTCTGTGATCTGCGTCTGAAGCGCGCCGGCGTCAAGTCCCGGCGGCAGACGGAAGCCGATGGTCAGGGTCGCCGTCTCGGTGAACCCGTCGCCCACCGAGTTCATCGTACGCAGCGATGGGCTGAGCCGGCTGAACATACGCCGTTGTCCTTCGTTGAATGCGGCGGCATACGCTTGGACGCCGGCCCAGAAACCAAAGGCATCTTCGCTGACACTGCCGTCGGGCCCAGCCGTGTGGCCGATCTCCCGGCGCAGTGTATAGTCCACCAGGAGCCTTCCTTTATAACCCACGGTTACGCGATCCCACCCGCTGGGTTCACCAATGACCACCGCGTCGGGACTGAGTCGATCCAGCAGGTACCGTGCACCTTTTGACGTTGCCGACTCCTCCTCCACGGCCCCTGCCACGACCACCCGTTTCCCGGGAAGCGGCCCGGCTATGGCTGCGGCTGCGACAAACGTTGCCAACGCTCCCTTCGCATCCACGGTGCCGCGTCCGTGGAGCAAGCTGCCCTCACGCCGCACACTGATGTATCCGCGCACCGTGTCGATATGGCCAAGGAGAAGGATCGTGGTCGGTCCGTCCCCCAGACTGCCCACGGCGTTGCCCTCGCTATCCATCTCGGCCTGGAATCCCAGGTCCGTCATCTGCTGCACCAGAAACGCAACCGCCGACCGCTCGTGCGTTGAGGGGCTGTAGCGCTCAACCAGCCCGGTCAGCAGTGCGTCAGCACGTTCATTTTCATTGTGAGACATAGATCTAAGCCTGTACACTACCAAGTAGACATTGTGTTCGCTCGCGCACGTGTGCGCGCACACCACGTAACACGAAAATGCCGTCGCGAAGAAGACCCCAAAGCCTCGGCCCAAGCAGACTCAGGTCGAGATTAGGCGAAAGCCTTTGGACCCGAGGGCGGAAGCCATTCTCGGAATAGAAAGCGGGCGCGCTTCGGAAGTCCGGCAACCTGAAACGTGCCAACTTTCAACCTATAACTCGCCGCTGTTACCTCCCGTTCTTCGCCACACCGAGCACATAGTCAACTACCTTTGCGGGAATGTCAACCCCGGTTGTGTCGATGCTGTTGCGGAACTCCATTGTATAGTTGATCTCGTTCACGAGCAAGCCGCGATCCGGGTCCTCGAAGACGTCGAGGGCCACCACGCCACCGCCGACTGCCTTTGCACTGGCGAGACTCAGCTCGTTCAGCTCTGGGGTCACCGGGCAGTTGCTGGCTCTCCCGCCCCGTGACGTGTTGGTGATCCAGTGGTCCGAGTCTCTGTAGATGGCACAGATGGTCTCATCACCGACGACGAACGCTCGGATATCGCGTCCCGGCTTATGGATATATTCCTGGATATAGTAGATGGAGTGATGGTACGAACCGAGGACCTGTTTGTGCTCCAGGACAGTCTCGGCAGCCTCGCGGTCGTTGATCTTGGACAGCAGTCGGCCCCATGAGCCCACTCCGGGTTTGAGTACTACGGGATAGCCCATCTCCTCGATCGCTTCGAGCGCGGACTGCGGCGTGAACGCGATCTTGGTCACCGGTGTCGGTATGCCGGCGCGAACCAAGGCGCTGGTGGTGAGCAGCTTGTTGCCGCAGTTCTCCGCGACCTCAAAGGTGTTGACGGTTGGAATCCCCCAGTCGCGGAAGAGCAGGAGCGCATAGAGCGCTCGCGAGTGGCTGACGCAGCGCTCGATAATGACATCGTAGTTGTCCCAGCCGTTGTTCTGGATATCAAAGATCACCCGCCGGTCGTCGATCGTGTCATAGTCGACGCCGCGTCTGTTCAGGGCTTGAATCAGCAGTTTTTCCTCCACGCGGATGCGTGAGAGCAGTAATCCTACTTTGGGTGTCACAAATCTCCTCCAATATGGCCAGTCTCATGGATCAATGGCGGCGCGAAAGCTACTCTCCCCAATCTTCCTCTTCTTCCGGGGCCTCGGCGACGGTCGGCGGATCGAGATCCACGACCTCCAGTTCCATGCCGCAATCCGGGCAAACAACGATCTCGTTGACGATAGTATCCTCGACCAACTCGACTTCCGCGCCACACTCAGGGCATACTGCGAACATAATGTTTCTCCTTAATGATGTACTTTCACGGGCTGGTAACTATCAGGGGATGGGGCACCAAGGGACAGAGTACCAAGATATTGTCACGATACTCCCAGCGATTCTCTTGCCTTATTCCTATTCCCTACTTCGAAAACAACCTTCTCACACCTCCGCTGGGGCCGGTGTCGACCTCAACGCGTTGAGGCCCTATCCGCTGGGGCCGGTGTCCCACCGTGCCCCTCTGCTAAAGCTCGACACGAAGACGGGCGCGGTGAGACACCGGCCCGAGCAGAGGCCTATTCCTTATCCCCTATCCCCTCCCGTATGTACCATTCTACCATGTCTGTGAGTTCAGTCGTCCCCGCATCCCCTCCCAGATCGGGTGTATAGGGGCCGTGACGGAGCACCTCCGTGACAGCTGCACGGACCCTGGCGGCAGTTTCCCGGCTGCCGATGTGGTCCAGCAGCATCGCCACGCTCAAGAACGCGGCCAAAGGGTTGGCGATGCCCTGTCCGGCGATGTCCGGTGCCGAGCCGTGCACGGGCTCGAAGAGCGCCGGCGTCGGGGTGGCGCCGAGATTCGCCGAGGGCGCCAGGCCCAGCCCGCCGACCAGCCCTGCGGCCTCATCCGAGAGGATATCACCAAACATGTTTGTCGTCACGATCACGTCAAAGCGTTCCGGCTGTGTGACCAGCCGCATGGCCATTGCGTCAACCAGCATCTCATCCACGGTGAGATCGGGGTAGTCCGCTGCCACCTCAAGCGCCGTCTCGCGGAAGAGCCCGCAGGTTTCGGGCAGCACGTTGGCCTTGTGTACGATGGTCAGGTGCCGGCGTCGTTGCCGCGCCCATTCACACGCCACACGGGCCACGCGTGCCGATCCTGCGCGTGTAATCAACCGCTCGGCGATGGCCTGATCGCCCTCGCGGTGCTCGCGGCGGAGATAGAGTCCCTCGCTGTTCTCGCGCACGATCAGCAGATCGATGTCAGGGTGCGACGTGGGGATCGGCCACGAGACCGAGGGACGCAGGTTGGCGAAGAGATTGAGCTTGCGGCGCAGCGCTACGATCGGGCTGCTGTAGCCGGCCACCCTGTGGGAGGGCGATGACACCGCGCCGAAGAGCACAGCGTCGGCGTGCCGGGCGATATCCAGGGTCGCTTCGGGCAGCGCCGTGCCGTGGGCCTGAAAAGAGGCCCATCCTGCCTCCGCGCGCTGGACGTCGAATGCGAGCCCCGTGGCGGCAAGGACGTCGAGCGCGGCGGGAATGACCTCGTGGCCGATGCCATCGCCCTCGATGACGCACAACTGCAGGCGGTGGTCAGCCATGGTGCTCTCCCGGGAAGCGGTGGTAGCGCAGGAAATAGGGCACGATGCCACCCTCAGCCTGGACCTCGGCGACGAAGGCCGGTGGTTGGGGCAAATTGAAGGAGGTGTCACCCGTGTGCAGTTCGGCATTCGTCAGATCGAGCCGCGCCACGGCGCCGTTGACTACCTGCCGTGTGAGATCCGCCTCGAACAGTGGGATGCCCAGGTTGACGGCATTTCTGAAGAAGATGCGCGCGAAGCTCGGCGCGATGATCGCGACGATACCGCATTTCTGGAGCGCGCGCGGTGCGTATTC
>Ga0209121_10006684_pt1 | contig 10058 bp, 8 predicted proteins | sample Cruoilmetagenom3_FD_187292 | JGI IMG/M metagenome (GOLD analysis project Ga0209121, IMG submission 187292) | Oil polluted marine microbial communities from Coal Oil Point, Santa Barbara, California, USA - Sample 3 (SPAdes) (version 2) | ecosystem: Environmental > Aquatic > Marine > Oil seeps ...
AGCCTGGGCGCATACGATATTCAATGTCCTCGGTGTCTGCATAGCTTACCCTTTTATTTATCTGGGCTTGTTCGGTGCTTTAGTTTACAAAGTTTCTCCATGGGAACTTGGTCCTGCCACAATTGCGGCTAATATTGCCATTGCGCACACTATTTTCAATGTTGTGAATTCGGGTGTATTTTTGCCACTTTCCGGTGTACTGGAAGGAATCGTCGTGAAATTAGTGCCGGAAAAACCCGGTGATATAGCGGCCAAGCCTGTAATCCTCGAGGAACACCTTCTTGGCACGCCGGTAATAGCGCTGGAACAGTCAAAACGCGAAATCGTTCGCATGGCAAAAACGGCCAAAAAAGCCCTTGAAAATTGCCTTAGCGCAATTGTCAATAATGATAGAAGAACGCTTGAGTCGGTAAGACAAATAGAAGACTTCATCGATGAATTCCAGATCGCCATTACGACCTACCTTTCAGCACTATCACGCAGGCAGTTATCCGATGAGGTTTCTATCGAGTTGCCGGTGCTTTTGCATACGGTCAACGACCTTGAGCGTATTGGCGACCACGCCGTAAACGTTGTTGAAATTGCTGAACGAAAAATCGAAAAAAAGCTTTCATTCAGCGAGTTGGCGCTGGCCGAGATCGGTCAATTGAGACGCGAGGCAGAGCAAATGTTTGATCACGTCATAGAAGCTCTGGAGAAAAATGATATTGAGGCTGCCAAATCGGCCCTGGTCAATGAGAATAGCATAAATCAGATGCAGATGGATTTCCGTCGAAGTCACGTCCAGCGCATGAGCGAGAGCATCTGCTCGGCGGAGGCGGGTCTGGTTTTTATTGACCTGGTTGATAACATCGAAAAAATCGGTGACCACCTCACGAATATCGCCCAGGCAATCATTGGCGGCCTGCAATGGGAGGGGGTTAAGCCAAAAATTTCTCTCGATTCATGATGAGCTATTGCAAATAGAGGAATATAAAGGTATAATTCTAAGTATGGAGAGTGCAATTCGGATAATTGCGGTTGGTTTGCTGTGCCTGATGCTGCTTGCGGGATCGAGTATGGCCGTTGAGGTAAACGGTACGGATATGGATGTACCCAGCGTCAAAGCGGCGGTAATTGTCTGCAAGGGCATGATCGACGATGGACTCTATAAATCGATCAAGCGCAGGACGCAAATCGCCCTTGATAACGACGCCGAATACATCGTCTATGAAATCAGCACTTACGGGGGGCTTTTGCAGTCTGCGGACGATATATCCAAGTATTTCATTCTCGATATAGGCAACAAGGCCAACACCGTTGCCTATGTTACCACCGAGGCGATATCCGCCGGCGCGATGATAAGCGTTTCCTGCCGGGATATCATTATGCGCGAAAACACCACCATCGGTGATTGTGCCCCGATTACCATTGGCGGCAAGCTCGAAGGTGTCGAACGTGAAAAAGCCGAGAGTTTTACCCGCGCGGCATTTTCGCGTGCCGCGGAGGCAAACGGCTATCCGGATGCGCTGCTAAAAGCAATGGTAACGATGCAGACAAAGGTTTACAGGATAAAGAATCTGCAGACCGGCAAAAGCGAGTTCATCGAAGACGTACAATTGTCCGATGATCCGAATAAATATGACCTGGACGGCAAAGAGTTGATTGTCAAGGAAGACCAGATTTTAACACTGACCGCCGCCCAGGCGTTCGAGTATGGAATCGCAAGGGCACAGGTCAAAAACCGGGCAGAGGCCCTTGAGTTCCTGGCCGAACGTGACGGCGTGACTTTCACCGGCGAGCCGATGGTGCTCAAAACCCTCTGGTCGGAAGAGATGGTTAGATGGTTAAACTCGCCGGCGGTTATGGCAGCGCTAGTAATGCTTGCCATGCTGGGAGTGTACATTGAATTTAACACGCCGGGCGTCGGACTGCCAGGGCTCGTAGCGGTGATATGCCTTGTAATAATCATCGGCAGCAAATACCTGGTGGGACTGGCGAACTGGGTGGAGGTGGCGTTATTTTTCGTGGGGATACTCCTGCTGTTGGTTGAGTTTTTTATATTGCCCGGCTTTGGTATCGCGGGAATGCTGGGGATCATTTGTGTCCTGGCCGGTTTATTCGGTATGCTTATCAAGAACCCCCCCAACAGGGTTCCCTGGCCCGACAGTCCTGCAAACTGGGATGTATTCATGGATGGGCTTATTGGATTATCGTTCGGCTTCATTGGATTCGTTATTCTGGCGTGGATACTGACGAAGTACCTGCCTAAACTCCAGTTCCTCAGCGGGTTGATTCTGGTGCCGGCGGTCGCAAAGCAGGGCACGGAAATGGAAATCAGTATAACAGCGCCGTCTGAAATTGAAACTATCGGCGTCAACGTAGGTGACATCGGAGAAGTCGTTTCAACACTGAGACCGACCGGAAAAGCAAGATTCGGCAATGCAATCGTAGATGTCGTTGCCGAAGCTGAATTCCTTGACAAAGGTGCTAAGGTTGAGATAATTGAAATACATGGCAACAGAGTCGTTGTCAAAGCAGTTTAAGAGAAATCGTAGGAAGAAGTGAATGGTTTGGTGGATGATTTTTGCCGTTTTTCTATATTTTGCCTGTGCGGCGCTCATCGTCGCTGAAGTATTCGTACCGAGCGGCGGCCTGATCAGTATTTGCGCGCTCGCCTGCCTGGTAGGTGGTATAGCAATATTTTTCCATCACAGTTTGATTGCCGGGTGGATCGGCGTAGGTATCGCGGCTGTTATGATTCCTACGGTATTGATTTTCGCTTACAGGATATTCCCCAAAACCAGGTTCGGCAAAAGCGTGACGCTCACGCCTCCGGAACGCAAGCAGGGCGATGCCATACCCGATACGGACAAAATTAAAGAGTTGCTCGGCGCCGAAGGCGTAGTTCTTACGACACTGCGGCCGGTGGGAATGTGCGATTTCTCCGGGCATAGAGTCGAATGTGTCGCCGAGGGCGGTTATGTCGACAAGGGCAAAAAAGTCAAGGTTATCAACGTGGAAAGCACACAGTTGACGGTTCGTATAATCGAAGAGAGTTAATGAAAGGACAAGTATTATGTATAACTTAATAAACACGGCTCTGGCACAAAGCGATCCGGTAAAAGTTGTCTTGGTGGCACTTTTGGTCATAGTCATTCTTGTAGTGATTGTGGCCTTCCTGCTGTTCCTGAAATTCTTCCGGTTGTGGCTGCAAGCCAGACTCTCGCGAGCGGACGTTAAATTTTCCGAACTGATTGGAATGTGGCTCAGGAGGGTCGATACGAGAACCATAGTTCTGAGCAAAATCACAGCGATCCAGGCGGGCCTTACCCTGACGACACAGGATTTGGAAAGCCATTATCTGGCCGGCGGCCGGGTCCCGAATGTCGTACGCGCATTGGTGGCCGCAAACAGGGCAAATATCGACTTGAGCCTGAAAACAGCTACGGCGATCGACCTGGCGGGCCGTGATATTCTCGAAGCGGTCCAGACAAGCGTCAATCCAAAGGTGATCGATTGCCCCGATCCTCAGAAGAGCAGGGGCACGATAGATGCAGTCGCCCAGGACGGTATCCAGTTGAAGGCCAAGGCTCGCGTGACCGTCCGGGCCAATATCGAAAGGCTTATTGGAGGTGCTACCCAGGAGACAATTATTGCCCGCGTGGGCGAAGGAATTGTTACCACTATCGGCAGTGCCATAACTTACAAAAGCGTCCTAGAAAATCCGGATGATATTTCCAAATCAGTTTTATCCAAGGGACTTGACGCCGGTACGGCTTATGAGATTTTATCCATCGATATTGCCGACGTTGACGTCGGCGAGAACGTCGGCGCCCAACTGCAGGCCGCCCAGGCTGAGGCGGATATGCGAAGAGCAAAGGCCGAGGCGGAAAAACGTCGTGCAATGGCCGTGGCACGCGAGCAGGAAATGAGGGCACTCGTGGTTGAAAACGAATCAAAGGTGCCGCTGGCGATGGCTGATGCCTTCAAGAAGGGCAATCTCGGCGTGATGGATTATTATAGAATGAAAAATGTTATGGCCGATACCTCGATGCGGTCTTCCATCGCAAAGCCGAAGAAGAAGGAATAGTCCCGATATAAGATTTTGAAACTCGTTTCCGTATGACCGTTACGGTCGAAAGTGAAACGCATGTATGATCTTTTAGCACAAATAATTCTGGCCAGGCGAAGCGATGACGCTGAAAGCTGGATGAGCATCTTGGTCTTCGTAGTACTGGCGGTATTCTGGGCGATTGGCGGCATTATCAAAGCCAAATCGAGAAGCTCCGATACACCGGGCGGCAAATCAATGCCTCGCAGGCCGGCCCACAGACCACCGGCTGGTACCAGTCGCCCGCCACGGGAGCAATTGCTCAAGCAATCCCGGCAGCCTTCAGATCTTGCACAACGTAAAGAGTATCGTCCCGCTACGAAGAAACCACTCACGAAGTTTTCCGAGATACGGGCGGCTGTCCAGAAATTTGCCGCCGAGGCCGAGCAGGCTTTTCAAGCTCAGGCCGAAAAGCCGGCACCGGAGACAAAAGTCCCGGTGCCGAAGCCGAAAATAAAACCGGATGCCCTTAAAGTTCCTGAGTCGTCACGCAAACCTGTCATACAACTGGAGGATAAGCGAGCTGCTGTCCCGGCGGAAATGCCCGGGACCGAATATCTCTCCGGACTTCTGTTGGATTACGCCGATCCGGAAGAGCTCAGAAGGGCGATCCTGCATTACGAAATCTTAGGCAGGCCCTTGTCACTGCGAGATCCGTCAGATAATGTTATCGGACTATAGATCCCTTGCAGGATAGCACACTTTCAGGCAATTAAATTTCATCTACCGTTGATGTTTTCGTAAGTGTCAAGATTTAATATTTTATGACTATTAGGGCACGTCCACTATCTTTATCGAAATCGTACGTCATTACGTATTCAAACTGATCGATTAGCGTTGTTATCCCTGCTAAGTACGCGTTTAGTCAGGGGAAAGCCATCCCCATCCCGATAAACGACAATCAGGATGAGGCTGCCACTCATTGGAGTTGTTGTAAAATGGGTGGCAGCCTCAAACGTAGCTTGGGGATGATCGCAAACAATAGAGGCTGGCTAAACACGACGAGTGGCAGCCTCAAAACCGCAGGCTTTGGGGATGATCGCAAACAATAGAGGCTGGCTAAACACGTACCCTGCGAAAGCCGGGATACAGGAACGCAAAGTTTTAGTGGATTCCCGCCTTCGCGTGAATGACAGATTGCGTTATGTCATTATCATTGAATGATCAGCAGATAAGAGTCAGTAGAAAAACAAACCATTTATAACGTCCCATAATATATGTTATGTTTCATTCAGGCTTGATTATTGCGCAATGAGTACGTTTTCGTGTTTTGTGCCCTTCCGGCGTCATTTTGGTCGACTAATGGTCAAAACGGATAATCGGAACTAATTGCCTGGCTGGCCGTGTCTGTGAGATTGTCCCACATGACAGTCACCCTGTCAAGCAGACCGAGGTTTTGCAGTATTATCGAGATGTTGACCGTCGCATCCGGGCAAGTGAAATTGTTTTCGAGGTGACGTTCGAGGTTAATTAAGGTTGATGCGAACTTTACTTTATCGCAATAGAGCAAGGCTGTCTTATAGTGCAGTTCCAGCGTATCCTTACCTATAAACTCGGAACCTCCCAGATGATCGAGCGCTTCGGTTTTGCGGTTCGCCTGAAACAGGCAGACCGCCAGTTTACTTTTGGCTCTCGTATGAGCCGGATTGATCCCTAAAGCGGTTTGGAATAACTCAATGGCATCCGTCACCCTTCCAACGTTCGTCATAAGGACGCCGAGCCTGTAATGCAAATCAGGATTTTGCGGGTGGATCGCAATTTGTTGGCGGTGTGCTGTAATCACGGCTTCGGTCAGGCTCATCGTGTCATCTTTGAGCTCGAACGATAAGCTCTCGCCAAGGCCGGCCTTGAATCGCAGGATAGCCGTCTCAGTGAACAATAACGAGCTGTTGGGCTGAATTGCCGCCGCCAGCGATAACGTGCCCAGGGAATCCGATGTGTTGCCGCCTAAATTCTGGGAAATTGCCAGCCCAATGTAAGCCTCGATGATGTTGTCGTTGATTTCAACGGCCCTGTTGAATTGTTCTGCGGCGAGCTCCTCTTTGTCAATCTGTAAATATTGTGTGCCGAGCTTTATCGTTGCCTCAAGGAAGTCAGGGCAGAAACGAAGGGCTTCTTCATATTGCGAGACCGCATCAAGGGTGGCGCCCATCATACGAAGAACGTCCGCACGCTTCATAAGCAAATCGGCTCTTTCGGGCTGGGCCTGCAACTGGTCCTCGATGTGCTCCAGCGCCTCGTGAAGCTGCCCTTCGGCGATAAGCTGGTCTGTATGATAATCCTGGGCATGGAAATTGTCCGGATGTATCAATATTGCTGTATTAAAGGTATCGACGGCTTCCTTGTATCTTCCGGTGGCGACGTACAAATGTCCGAGTATAATCAGCGTTGAGATGTCGTCGGGATATTCACTCTTGATAAGCTCATACTGTTGTATGGTTTTTTCGAGTTGACCGTTCTTGAAGTAAATAGCGGCCAGCCGCTGAGCGGGGAGCTGCAAATAGTTTTTGAACTTAAGACAGTCCTGGTAAAATTCCACGGCCTGAGACTCTTTACCGAGCCGCTCGTAACAATGCCCGAGGGCATAAAGAGCCATGGTGTTGTTCGGCCGGCGCAGATATACCGAATTGAGTTCTTTTATCGCTTCATCCAACTGGGTGTTACGCAGGCAAATTGCCGCCGCCGCAAGCCGGCCGTGGGTGCAGGATGGATTCTCGAACAGATACATCCGCAGCTCCTCGGCGGCTGCTTCGAGCCTCATATCACGCATCAGACCCAGCGTTTTATTCAATTGCTGGTATCGAGGTGATTCGACGTCTTCGGTCGGAAGCCCGACTACATTTAACCAGTGCCATATCAAATCGGCGGTATCAACTGTTATCGCCCTGCCGAGAATTTCCAATAATCGACTCATACACCACCCACATCCAGTTTACGACTTATGGTTTGAAATCGTGATTGTGGATTAGAACCTCCATCCGCCTCTAATCACAATTTACTATCGACTATAGATGAGGGTGGATTTACCCCGTTTTCGGCAAATGGTCACTCGAATCTCCATTTTGCCTTTCTCCGGGGCCGATTGTGTGTATTGTACCGGTTGTTACGATTTTAGAGGCCGATTATCGGGTTCAGATTTCGCCATTTGGGCCTGCTTTTCTATCTCGTTTAAGTATGCCAGCGTGCGCTGAAGCTTATCGGTCAGGTGTTTCAGTTTCAGCATTGTTTTGACGCGGGTCAGAAGCTCCAGCTTATTGACGGGCTTGCTTAAAAAGTCGTCCGTGCCCGAGTCGATTCCGCGCTCGATGTCGCCGAATTCATTTAGCGCCGTGACCATAATGACGGGAATGTCACTCGTTTTGGGGTCGTTTTTGATTCTCCGGCAAACCTCGAAGCCGCTCATCTTGGGCATCATAACATCCAGCAGAATCAAATCGGGAGGATCTTTGGCGAGGATTTCCAATGCCTCCGGCCCATCGTGCGCGGGGATTGCCCGGCAGTCCACGTCCTCGAGATACGCCTGCAGCAGCTCAAGATTTTGCTGATTGTCGTCAACCACCAGCACTGCAGGTTTCTTCTCCTGCTTTTTTGCGGTTTTAGTCTTGCTCATAAAATAATGCTCCTGTCAGAATCGGAAAAACGATTTCCGTTATTAAAATATGTTTCATCGCCCTTCCGGGTGAAGTTCGGCCCTCTACTTTTTCAATGCTTCCATGACGGCCGTACAAAAAGCGGGCAAATCGTCCGGCTTGCGCGACGTAATCAGGTTGCCGTCCACTACGCATTCGTCGTCTATATAATCGGCGCCGGCGTTTATAATGTCGTCTTTTATCGCCATAAAACAGGTTGCCTTTTTGCCCTTATAAATTTTCGTGCTGCATAACAGCCATCCGCCGTGACAGATAGCCGCGATAATCTTGCCGGAGTCCACCATATCATTTGCAAACTTTATAACATCAGCACTTCTTCGCATAAAATCCGGCGCGAATCCACCCGGCACGAGCATGCAGTCATAATCGCCGGCATCCGCCTGTGCCGCCGCAATTTCGGAGATACACGGATAGCCTTCTTTGGAATGATATTCTTTTTTTGCCTCGGCCGCAACCAAATTGACGTCAAAGCCCGCCTCCATGAATCGGTAATACGGATACCAAACCTCCAGAACCTGGTACATTTCGTCGACTAAAATAGCCACCTTTTTCGCTGCCATTTTTCGCTGCTCCTTATTTACCATTATATGAGTTCTGCAAAATTGAAGTTAGGCATACTTTTGGAAAGAAAAAAATCTGTTTTATTGATTTTTTTCTTTCTAAAAAAGACACGTAACTTTTTATTCGATATTATTTTGTCATATAATATTCAATTATTTTTAGAAAATCCTGAAAGAAGATTTTCTAAAATAATATATGCCTAACTTCAATTTTGCAGAAGCCTTACCATTATCATAATTCGCGAAAATCGTGAATTCTGTGAAAAGTTATATAATTCGCATCGTGCGCCCGGAAGGCCCCGCCCAAACCATCATCGTACGAGGTCCTGGATACGGCTATGATATCCTCGTCTTTGAAAAGCCAGTCTATGTACTGAAAGGCGTGCTTTACACTGTCATGGTGCCGAAGTGTCACGGATTCGATCTTCCAGTTCCGCAAATCGGCAGACGAGACCAGCGTCAGAACATTTCGATAGGCCTCCGGATTCTTCTGTTTATTGACCAGCGAGAAGTAACGTTTCGTCCTGGGATCGAATCGAATGGTGAATTTATTCGTGCCGCCGTAGAAGTCGATGAAATCCTTCTGCGGGTCGAACCGGACCGTTTTACCGTCTTCGGAAACATGAACGACGGCGGCTTTTTCCTCTTCCTGATATTCCACTCGCAGAATATTTACGAGCCTGTTCCGGGGCGTAACGACTATATTTCCCTCCAGCCACGCCCTGCCGGGCCATGCCTGGTCAAATTCAAGGCGGTTGCTCATGGTCCAACTGTCAGCTTTGAGCAGATCCGCATCGACGGGGGCCGACATTACGAAAGAACGGAGATTGCTTGCCGGCCCCGTGAGGGGATACCTGTCTTCCATTGCCCGCCAGATTCGCCGGTTGTGCACGACGACCGGGACCGGCGCACAATGAAACTGACCCTCATCGGCGAGAAGTCCCGTGTTCCGGTCTTTCGGCGTGGTCCACGTCCGCCCGCCGTCTTTTGACCGGCGGATAACTATATGGCCGTTATGGATGCTGGTACCAATAATATAAAGTGCCCTTTTGTGCAGGAAAATTGTCGACCAGTACTGTCCGTAAAAATCCGTTAGCTTCTCCCATGTCTTTCCGATGTCTTCGGAACGAAATATTACCGTCTGGTCTTCCTTTGTGGCCGGGCCATAGAAATCATGCGAGACTATATAGGAACCATCGGCCAATACGGCAATACTTGGCGAACCGAGATACGTTCCGGTGCCGGCCGGGCTGTGATCGATAACCACGCCCGGAACGAGCGAGTCGTCCCTTCCGGCGGAACTCTGGTTTTTGACTTCGTCTGTGCCCTCCTGGAGCCAGGCGAGATTGAAGACGTAGTGCTGTTTGCTGCTGATAAGGTGGATTAATCCGTCGGGAGTCTGAGTCGCCGCCAGGTAGCCTCTCGGTTCGGCATGGGTCGAGTCCATCACGAACTTTCCGGTATTGCCGCCGCCGTCGAGCTGCCTTGCGGGGCCGCCGTTGGTGAGCAGCCTTTTGACCGGCCATGTTTTGCCTTCGTCGAACGAAAGTGCTGCAAACATGCCGAAGACCTTACGTTCTGTGCCGGAAGGATCTCTGAGCATCATCCCCCTTCTGCGGTCTGTGAAACTGATGAGCAGGGCCGGTCCTTCCCTGAGTCGCCTGAGAATGAGCCTTTGTCCCCCGCCGAGCGGCGGAAATTCGCTCGCCGAATATATCCAGTTTCTACCCATGTCTTTCGAAATGCTCATGGGCA
>Ga0209121_10006685_pt1 | contig 10057 bp, 10 predicted proteins | sample Cruoilmetagenom3_FD_187292 | JGI IMG/M metagenome (GOLD analysis project Ga0209121, IMG submission 187292) | Oil polluted marine microbial communities from Coal Oil Point, Santa Barbara, California, USA - Sample 3 (SPAdes) (version 2) | ecosystem: Environmental > Aquatic > Marine > Oil seeps ...
AACGTCAAACTCAGCGCTGAAGAGCTCGCCCACCGCCGCGCTGCGCAAGACACAGCAGGCTGGGTGCCCGTTGAAGATCGCCCCCGCAAAGTCACCGCCGCACTGAAAGCCTATGCGCTTCTCGCCACCAGTGCCGACAAAGGTGCGGTACGGGATTTATCGAAACTCGAAGGCTAAAGGTAAAATTAAGGGAAACGAAGTATGAGTCTCGGCAAAAGCAGACTAGAAGACGACACGCAAATCGACCTCACACCCATGCTCGACGTGGTGTTTATATTGTTGATTTTCTTTGTCGTCACCGCTGCTTTTGTCGACGAGACCGCCATCGACCTGCAACATGAACCGCCCTCAACCAGCGCGACGATAGAAAAAAGCGACGATATTACTTTTCAGGTCAGCGCCAATAACGACATCACCCTCGACGGCCGCCGGGTGGATATCCGCTCCGTGCGCGCCAATGTCGAAAGATTACGCGCCAGCAATCGCGATGCGAAAGTCATTATAAGTACCGACAGCCGAGCCCGTACCGACACTTATATTCGTATTGCTGATCAGGCTCGGGCGGCGGGTGTTATGGATGTAATTTTGGTACCAACTACCTTAGCCCTATAACCGTGCCATAATGGCCTAATACAACTCTTTATTAGCAAGTAGATTGCGCTAATCTAGTCTTGCCTAAAATAATAATTGCACCTATTCTCCCTAAGCGTCATATTTTAACCTGGCTTTCAACATGGATTTGTTGTGAAAACACCGCGATCTTCTTTTCAATTTCTGCTTATCTCCATTTCTATCGTCGCATTTCCAGCGTATGCTGAAGAACTTCTTAGTTTTAACAATATTACAGCTAGTGTTACTCGTGATTATGAGTGCCGATCCGGGGCAAGTGTTCGCCTAGACACAAAAGACGAAAAAGCCTATCGAGAAAGCCGTATTGATATGCAAAAACTATCTGAGATAGTGAAAACCTATTTGTGGCTTGACTGTAAAGAACTTGATTCTGTAAATTTCGAAGGTTTCGTCGAGGGTAAGGAAAGCAAGGTATACAGCGCACGAGTAGAGAAAAAAAGCGCTTGGTTTCTGCATGAAACTGATGGCACTGTCGAGGAAAGGCAAAACGCCTCTACCCCCATAAAAGAACAGCCAATAGAAGAGCTTATCAAAGAAAACCTAGATCCTGAAAAAAAAATTAACTCACTAGAATCTTTAGAGGCCGCAGCAGAAAACTCTTCTGACGCTAAGCTTAATCTTGCTAAAGGCTTGCTGGATTTGCCCGATAAATTAGAAGGTATCGAATTTCCCGATGATGCTGAAAGGGGCATCGCAATATTAGAAAAAATTGCAGCTGAAGGAAATCCAGATGCAATGCAGCTATTGAGCAGAGCCTATTCCTCAGACAATACATTTGAATTGAACATACCTCTCATTGAAGCTCTAACAGGCAGGCCTATGGTAGAGAGTGAAGAACAACGAGGCATGGCTTCTGCGTCACTAACCTTGAAAGCTGCAGCCAATGGCAGTGAACTTGCAGTAAATGATTTACAAGAGGCGGGGCTAGCAGGCTCCGACATGTCATATTACGCCCTCGGCATGATGTACCTTTTAGATCAAGCCTTAAAAATGCCCTACGAACCAGCGTTTCTGGAGCAGCAGCTTGATATGGAGTCAGACGCATCGGGCGCTGGTGGCAATGTTGATGTCGGCTTACATTTTTTAACCCTAGCGGCAGAAAGTGGCAATGCAGAAGCGCAAGAGTTGCTGGGCGATATGGATGTTGAGTTTGAGGTATCTGCACTTTCCGGTAGCACAGCACCTACCCCCGCTCTTTCGTTACCCGGAACTTCAACTACTCAGGCTCAGGACCAAGCTAACAGCGGCGCTCAAACAAATGAACGGCAACATACCGAACCAAGTGACCAGGAAAGTAATGAGCAGACAAATTCTCTTGTAATGAATGCACCTAGTAATGGAACATCATCCTCTACTTCGCCACCCTCTAATAATTCATCTAGAAACAATTCAGTCTACGCAGAAACATTGATAGAAGCGGGTGTATTGGATGACATTCTGGAAACCAGGAATGAAGGCGAAGGTACAGCTACCAACACCTCTCACCCTTCACAGATCGGCAATCATAACCCATCCGGAAATAAGGAAGAATTAACCTCAGAGAGCTCGGGGCTTGGTAACAGCGGGAGGGAAAACACAAGTACCCGAGATATTCTGGCCAAAAGCACAGAATCTCAGCCAAGAGGCCATACCGACTACGGAAAGATGAACACAAAACAAAGCGAAGCCGAGATCATTGATTAAAATAGCACATTGAACAGGAAGGCCGTGATAATGAAGAAAACCGTTCAGCGACTATTCACCATCTTCCTTTTATCATCCAACGATATCTACGCTGAAACGCTCAATTTACGAGGCAACTGGGAAAGCATCAAGCAAAACAACAGATGGCAAATGTGCGTCACCTGGAGTTCACCTTCAAGTCGCTGGGAGGGGCATTTGAGCAAGAATGGTTATGCCTCTGGCATCGTAGAATTTTCTGTGGGGGAGCTAGTTTGGATTGGGACGCCAACCTCAAATATTAGCCAATTGAAAGAACAGCAAAAAATACCGCTGGGGTAGAAATGGGGTTTCAAGCAGGTTCGAATGGGAAGAGGGTATTGTGTACTTCTTAAAAAGCACTAACTCACATTTAATCACATCGTCATCGACCTTCGACAGAATAAGAATTTTAGATGATGAGTTACATTGTGCCGAACCAAATGCCTCTCTTTAAAATAAAATGCCATCTTTCTTCTTAGATAAATCGAGAAAGAGGCGAACCACAACACAGGAAATTTATATGTCAAACGACGATAGTAATGCTAGCTCTCTGGAAGGCTTTTCAGGTTTAAAAAGATGGACAATCTGGCTGGTGATACTCTCTATCATTAGCGTTATTGTCACAGCTGCATTTTTATTGAGCAGCACATATCAGGGCTTAATCAACTGGGCCATGTATGCAGTAATCTCCTCCTTGGGTGTGGGTTTAATTATCAAAGGCTTCTTTGATGCACGCTTCCTTCAGCGCCAGACAGAGCTGGCTTCAAGTCAAATTAGGCTCTTGGAACAGGTTGATAATTTTGAAGCGTTTTTGACTAAATCAAGACCCAGTATTTTTCGATCTCATATAGAAAATTTATTTACCATTTCAAAGTCTCATACTGATATCAGCCAAGACAACTTGATTGAGCTCTTACATACCCGCTTACTCGCGAGAAATAAGGTGGTAGAGCTGTTCTCTAGTATCTTGATCACATTGGGTCTTATTGGAACCATTCTAGGCTTAATCTTGATGATGGACAGTTTGACCGAAGTGATGGGAAGCGCCTCTATGGATGAGAACTTGATGAAAGCCCTTGTGAGTGAGAACGGTCCCTTGTCAGGCCTTGGCGTAGCATTTTTTACAACACTACTAGGTGCCATATTAGGCGGAGTAGTACTCCGGGTTTTAACCAGTGTTGTTGATACAAATATCATGGAGTACACCGCACATATTGCAGAATTAACAGAGGTACATGTATTGCCGTATATGCGTAAAACAGCCGCATTACAAACATAAGTGAGTCAATTAACAGGGACTCTAAAAACTATCCCTCAGGAAACATGGCCTAGTGAAACTTAAACAATCTGTTAGCACTACCAGTTTTTACGAAACATTCAGTGATTTGATTTTTGCCACCATGGCAATTTTTGTATTGCTGATGATCATCTTTGTAGTGCAAACCAACTTAGGCCCTGGTCTTGAAAATTTACGAAAAGAGCTTGATGCTGAAACGGTAGAATTAGAAAGTAAAGTAAACGACCTTGAAAACATGAATACTGCACTTAATAAACTTGAAAAATCCAAAGCGAGCCTGCAACAGTATAATTTTGAAATCGTCATAGCAGTTGACACAACTGGCAGTATGCAGTGGGAGCTAGATCAATTGGCTGACACCATTGGATTAATTAGTAAAATTCTCCCCAAAATTGGTAACACTGTAAAAATGGGCGTAGTGGCCTACCGTCGCGACCAAAATAACAAAGAAGAAATACAGGCATTTCCTTTACAAGTGATAAAGGATAGCGACACTGATAGTAACCAAAGTTACCGCAGAATCCATAGTTTTGTTAACCGTTTAAAGGCAAAGCCTGGATCAGCACCTATAGAGAAGGCGATGGATATGGCATTAAAAATGTTTTCAAGTACCAGCTCCTTTACGGGGCATCAAACCTTTATGTTATTGGGTGATGTTGGACCCTATGAAGATCACTACAGAGATCAAGCGATTGATAGTACAAATATCCAGCAAGAAAATGGGATGATCAATCAACTTAAGGTATGGACTTCCGAAAGCCTACATAGGAATATTCTCATTCTCTTTTCAGGAAATGATGAAATCGAGAAAACATCTGGCAATCAACACAAAAAGTTTTTAGCCAGTAAAATATTTTTTAAAAAATTGGCGACAGAAGCAGGTCAACCTGAAGGCTTTACAAGCGATCAAGGCGAAATGATTCCGCAGCTTCTTTCAACAATATTAAAATGAACTTCATACTTAAATGGACATATCAAAATAAAAAGGTAAGAACCCTTGAGGCTTAATAGAGATAAAGAAAGTATCGGGTTTTACGAATTCTTTAGCGATATTATTTTTGCCACCATGGCGATATTTGTATTATTGATGACAATTTTTATTGTCCTGGCAGAGGAGAGTAGCCCCGTGAGGAAAATAAAAAAACAAATAAACGCAGTAGAGACAGAAAAAGCACAGGTTATTGAAAAAACTAATCAGATAGAAGTAGAAGCAGTGACTTTAGAGTCAGAGATTTCTAAACTGGCTCGCAAGGATATTGAAATCTCTATTGCTGTTGACAAGACTGGCAGCATGGAACAGGAACTATACAACTTAACATCGGCTATAAAAAAACTCGCGCAAATTCTCCCCAAGGTATCAGGGAGTGTAAAAATAAGTGTGGTTTCGTATCGAATGTCAGAGAGCATGCATAACGATACAAGGCTATTTCCCATGACTCACATTCTAGACCCCAAGTTAGATAATGGAAAATCCTATAAAGAACTCGTTACATTCCTAAAGAAACAACGTCATAAAAGTGGTCTTGCGCCTATTTTGCAGGCTACTGAAATAGCCTTATCTGAATTTGACTCAAGCCCCGACTATAAAGGCCATCAGGTATTTATGCTGCTCGGGGATGTAGGCCCTTATGAAGAGTCTATTAATGATGCAGACAAAATAACCTCTGCAGGTCAGAAAAGAGCTGAAAGGCTGACCTCTATTGTCGGGAACTGGGTTAAAAACAAAAAAAACCGCAACCTCATTATCTTGTTCTCCGGGCGGGATGAAGTGCGCCGGTCAGGCTTTGGTTATGGCGTGGCTCGTCGACATAAACACAAAATAAGTATGAATTTGTTTAAACAGATCGCCATGGATGCAGGGCAGCCTAATGCTTACACAGAAAACCAATCCAGTATGCTGGCCGACTTTCTGGTTGCCGCACTTAAACGTAAATAAACAGGCATCAATTAAAACCACCTAATTTCGAGGTTTAAATGGCAATAATTAACAGACCGCCTACAGAGGCAAAAACTGCTCCCCCTGAAGAAGTGACTGGTATTATTTCTCGCCCACGCACAAAAGTCGAAGAACATAATATTACAGGTGACAACGGGCTTAATGCTCTCCCTAAGCAGGGCACGCCCTTTCCGCGATGGCTTACGTGGACACTGCTTTCCTTGCTTGCAATCGGCCTTATTACGGCTGTACTTTCATTATTGCCTAGCTTTAATTTTGGGAATAAAGCTACTACTGACAACATCACACTAGACGTGGACAGGTTGATTCGTATCGACAGCGTGATCGCTCTACTTGAGCAACGCATCGAACATAATCAAGTGACGCTACAACGCTCTGAAAAATCCGGCGATAAAGTACTGATTGATACGATTCGCCTGGCATTAGCGAAAAATCTTATTGACCTTGAAAATCATCAGAACAGCTACATTCATGTACTTGAGAGTTTGCAGCATGCATATAGTGCCAATTCTAAAAAAGTTGTATCAACATTACGCGAACACCTCAAGTCGAGCACCGACAGTTACAAGACTGGCCGGGTGAGCGCCATAAACGAGGCCCTTGATTTAATAGCATCTGTACCAGATGACCAATCGCCAACAGAGTATTTTACCGTGAAAGTAAAGACACATAACTAAAGGATTTTATTATGAATAAGCGAGCTGTAAACACCCAATATATTTTTATACTTTATTTTTTGATACTCTTTATTTCCACCGAGGCGGTGGCCTGGGGTGTTCCTGACATAGTAAAAAAAGCCCAAGAAACCTTAAATGGGACTCAAAATAAATCAGATGACAATTCAACTGAAAAAAAGAAGGAATTCAGTGTCGCTAAGGACGCTACAATTGGCGCTGCTTTTTGCGGCGGCCTATTCAAAATCCTAGGCAAAGCAGATGATGACGTTGTAAAGGCGGCCCTGGCTTGTGGCGCAGCCAATGCAGCAGTGACAGTCTTAGCCAAGCAGGGAAAAGACAAATATGCAAAACAATACTCTCAAATTACTTCTGATATGGCCTCATCAGAGAAAGAAATTAATTTACTTGAGGGTGAGACTAGATCGAACAATCAAAAAGTTAACACCTATCAAAGCCAGGTCAATAATTTGATATTGAAAGAGAAAGATGACGAAAGGTTTATTCACGAATCCGCAGGCTTACGTGAGAAACTTGATAAGCAATTACTAACTAACAAGTCGGCCAGATCCAAAGCTGCAGCCAAGTTAGAGATTCTGGACAAACAGATTGCTGAACTTGACGTCATTATTAATGATTCACCAGACATCGATAGTTTGCAAGCCACCAAAATCACTCTTGTCCAGCAGAAAGGTCGTCTTACCACCTCCGTTAAACAAGCAAATGGTATGAACGATGAGCTTCTTGCGCAGAAATCAAAACTTGACAACGAAGTTATCAAACGTAGCTAATAGGTATTTTATTATGTGCTTTCCCACTGCACTCAAGTGTCTTTTATTTTTTTTTATGATAAACCTTTTCGGATGCAGCTCCACCTGCTCAACCGATCCTGATGAATTGAGCCGACTATGTGCAGCGCGGTATAATATTGGAGCCAATAAACAACTCGAAGATCACCTCACTGCTCGCCAACATGATGCTGACGACATGAGGAAGCAAGTTGACCTTTCAAGGCAGGAACTTGCAGATAGTAAAAAACAGCTGTCAGATATGTCCCTTAAATTTGCTACTGTAGATGCCAAAACAGAGTCCGCCAGAAAAAAAGCCCGAAAAATTGCTGTCGAGTTGGATTTGAAACAACGTGATATCGAGAGCAAAGAAAATGACCTAAATGCCTTAGATCAACAGATTAAAATGCTTAAGGGGAAAAAGACTAATCAAAAAGAAACCATCGCACAATTAAACCAGGCAGAACGAGATCTTGAACAGACTAAAGCGGAAATACAGCTCTTAAACGATTACCTACATACAGATTTACTCATTAAAGCCGAAAACGCCTTGGCTTACGACTAGCTACGGTTTGTGGTTTGGACAGGAAGACAGGCCGTTTTAATCGGCGGATTTCTATCAAAGGGATCAGAGTAATTGATACTTCAATTTAATGTATCGACCTTCCCACAGAGTTCCGGTTCTCTCACAGCTCTGGCGAATATAGTGGCGGCCCAGGGCTTGCATCATTGAGAAAAAAGCGGGAAGGCGGGCCTCACCGCTTGCAAGGGAAGGTGACAGGAGGTCAGAGGAATGTCGGGCAAAAAGCCAACACCATTACTCTGACCCTTACGGTTTCACTTTTAGTTCAGCGATCAGAACGTCGGGACTAAAGGCTCTCCACCCATTAATACGCGCCCAGCCGAGTGCTGAAACATACGCCCCGCTTCTAAACCAAAACCAATGGCGTGCAGGTTCCGCAACGCGCGCTCTACAGGATGCCCCTGTATAAAGGCCGCCCGAGTTCCCCGGGCATAGAGCTGACTGATGGTGTCACGTATAACATCGATCGCGTAGTAGGAGGAGCCATACACCTGCGCACGCAAGCGTAACGGCACTTCCTCCCCGGACTGGGCGGCGTCCCACACTGCGGTCATTGCCTCAACGTGGCCCGCACGCGCTGCCCGCAAGGCGGCATCACTATTTGCGATCATCTCCTGAATTGGCGCCTGGTCGCGGAACGACTGCCCAGTGAAGGACGACACCTTAGAGCCGAGATCGTCTATTTCCCTTTCTAAGGCGTTTTCTAAGACACCAAAAGCGATTGCCACGCCAATGGGGAAAAAAAGTAAGGATGGAGGCTGACGGAAAACCGGGCGATCAATCAGCAGGGGGGTCGAGGCGCCGATGGCAAGCGCTTCGGGGACGAACACATCTTTAACACTTGCCGCATTACTACCCGTACCGCGCATGGCGGCTGCATCTTGCCAGGTGGGCTCGATATCGAGCTCGGCGGTCGGAATGAAAAGGTAGCGGATATCGGGACGGCCATTCACCTGGCGAGGACTGTCGCCCTCCATCACTATGCCTCCGAGTCCGCACCACTTAGAATCCTCGCAGCCGGTGACCATAGGCCACTGCCCACTGACCCGATACCCTCCCTCTACTGGCGTCGCCTTTCCACCCGGAAGCGGCGAGTTACCGAAATTCCGGTCGGGCTCTGCATAAAGCTCAGCACATTCCGCCTCGGGCACATACGCGGTCGCCAGAGAGGGGCGCATTGAGTTGATCATATACCACCCTACGGCGGAATCGGCAGCGCCGATGATTTCAGTCACCGCAAGAGCGGTGGGTAGAGAGACTTCGAGCCCCCCAACTTCGCGCGGGGCAAACAGCCGAAATAGCCCAGCCTCGCCCGCAGCGGCCACCACCTCCGGCGCTAGCCGGGCGCGTCGTTCACCTTCTTCTACGTGCTTGCTAATGAGCGGTTGTAGATTCCGCGCCGTTTCAATGATTGGATGTAATTCCATAGTTCACCTCTTATTATTAGAAAATTTTCTCAAAGCCTGTAGGTACGCGAGCTTGACCGCGCCCTAAGTGATTACCACTAAATTAAGTCTACCAACAGTCGCGAGTGGGCGACAACCATACCAGGGGCGAAAAGGATTCGAACAAAGGTTAGACGGCGCGCCTCAATACACGGTTCAGGTCTAGAAACGCTGCTATTGCGAGATAGGATTTAGCCACCAAACAAAGCGCCATCTAAAATGAATCCAATCCACTTACGCCCCTTCGCTAGATAAGAGCTAAATAAGACCTAAATAACATCTAGCTGTATTCTTTCCAAAACCTGGGAGAGGCACAAGCCGACCAATATTTCGACCAACGCAGCAACGCTATTGAACTATTGGGCAGTGCCCCTTTATGTGTCACATACGTGAGGGATTTACACCACCTCTTCGCATCCATCATCTTTCCAGTCATCTTATTATTTATGTGGCAACTAAAAACAATATAGAAATTATTCGCCTGCTCCATGAAAGCATGGACATCGAAGCGCCGTTAGAATAACGTTTTAGATTAGCGCCAATTAGAAAGGCATCGCGCCAGTAATCGTAGTGTAAATGTGATTATAAGCACCAACCAGGCACGGGCAGCGGGAATCGAAGATATAATTTTGGTGGTAAGCGCCGCAGCATCCATACCTTAAATTCCCACTCTCAAATTTTTTAGGTGCCATCTCAAAATAGCTATCGACTTGGCTATAAAGGAATAAGAACCTATATGCATAAATCAAAAAAACCGATTGGCTTCTGGTCTGCCGTTTCAATGGGCATAGGCGCAATGGTTGGTGCTGGGATTTTTGCACTACTTGGTGAGGCAAGCGCCATATCTGGTAGTGCGGTTTATATTTCTTTTATTATCGGTGGGATTATCGCTCTGTTTAGCGGCTATTCCCTGGGCAAGTTAGGTGCTCGCTATCCTTCCTCAGGAGGAATAATAGAGTACTTATCTCAATCTTATGGAGTT
>Ga0209121_10006687_pt1 | contig 10057 bp, 8 predicted proteins | sample Cruoilmetagenom3_FD_187292 | JGI IMG/M metagenome (GOLD analysis project Ga0209121, IMG submission 187292) | Oil polluted marine microbial communities from Coal Oil Point, Santa Barbara, California, USA - Sample 3 (SPAdes) (version 2) | ecosystem: Environmental > Aquatic > Marine > Oil seeps ...
GCCCCAAACAAGATAAATCGCGCCGCTGTAGAAAGATTATTCATTCATCAAGCTCCTGATGTTTGAGCTCTTCGAGGATCAGTTTAAGAGCCTGCGTACCTTTCTCGGTAAATAGCGTCGTACTGCATTCGCCAACATACTCAGACTCGCCGAGATCGGAACAACGCTGCTGAATGGCCTGTAGACGCTCGCAATGACGCAGTGGAATAGCCATAAATACATGCCAGTCATTCTCCGTGGCATTGCCAGCCAGTACAAGTTCTAAAAGAGTAATCACATTATTTTTATCGGGGCGATAAACAGGGGCCCCCAAGCGAAGAAATACCCACAAAGCGATCGATACGACCAAAAAAGTTAATAGCAATGTAAGGACAAAGTTCATAGCTAATTAACTTTCAATGACCAGTTCTTTCTGCTCTTGCAGGCATTCAGCTATAGGGCCTATCAACAAGCGGGTAATATCCATGGCATTAGATGAATGAACAATAGTATTCGTGGTCGCCAGTTCGTCGAGACCCGCGGCAAGTAATTGAGCATCCGCACCATCGGCAAATATCCCGTGTACGCTCGCACATTTTATACACTCAATACCCTGAGCCTGTAATGCCACAATGCATTTCAGTATAGTTTGGCCACTGGCGATAACATCATCAATAATCACCGCTGTGTACTGCTGATAAGCACTCAAATCGGGCAAGCTGACTTGCACATTGCGATCACCAAAGCGCTGCTTACTACCTATCACAAAAGGGTGGCCGCTTTGTTCAGCTATTTGTGACACCCATTGCTCGCTCTCTGCGTCTGGCCCAATCAGTAGCAGGTTTGCCTGTCCCTTCAGCCAATCGGCTAACAGGGGTGCCCCGGCTACAACACGACTGGGGATGGAATAAATCTCATCCAGACTGCGATACCGGTGCAGGTGGGGGTCAACTGTCACCAACCAGTCTACTTGTGCCGATAAGTGCTGAGCAAAAATGCGTGAACTTATGGCTTCGCCCTCGACAAAGCGCTTATCTTGTCGCATATAACTTAAATAGGGCGCTACTAAACCCACCGAAACAGCACCCAGTTCACGCAGGGTTTCTATTAAAAACATTAGGGGTAAAAATTTGCTGTTGGGGTGGGATAGATCAGCAAGCACGATACAGTACTTGTCTTTCACTGGCGTTTCGATCCGCAAATAAGATTCGCCGTCAGGGAACAATCGCTGGCTTGTTTTACCCTGTTCAAAAGCAAGTTGCTCCGCCAAAGAGGCTGCCAGAGGATGAGGCTCTAAAGCAAAGATAAGGCCTCCACCTGTCACTAGTGTTTCCATCGTGTATCTCCGAATATTAAATGGCTAGCTATCTGCTGTACCAAGCTGTGCTTTACGCCACAGATAATAAACTGCCGGCAACACCAATAAAACCAGTACCATAGCGTTAACCATACCGCCAACCATGGGCGCCGCAATACGGCTCATCACTTCCGAGCCGGTGCCAGAGCCCAGCAAAATCGGCAACAAGCCGCCAATAATCGCCGCGACCGTCATCATCACGGGACGCACGCGCTGGCCTGCACCTCGCATCACAGCCTGTATCAGCACAGCCTCATTCAGTGTTTGCCCTTCACTTTCGCATTCGGCAATGGTCATCTGCCAGGCCTGATTAAGATAAACCAGCATAATCACGCCAATCTCCACGGCCACACCGGCCAGAGCAATAAAACCAACACCCACCGCAACGGAGAAGTTGTAATCGGCGAAGTACATCAGCCACAAGCCGCCAGCCACAGCCATGGGCAAGGTGCCCATAATAATCGCTACCTCGGTGATATTACGGAAATTTAAATACAGGAGTAAAACAATAGTAAGTACCGTTAAGGGCACCACATAGGCCAGCTTTTCTTTGGCCCGCATCATGTATTCATGCTGCCCAGCCCAGGTCAGCGAATAGCCTGGGGGCAAGTCTATTTGTTCATTGACCACCTGCCGTGCACGCTCCACATAAGTACCAATATCGACATCTTTAATATCGATAAAGGACCAGCCATTAACACGGGCGTTTTCGCTTTTAATACCCGGCGGCCCATCTTCAATATACACCCGCGCCACATCAGCAAGGGCAAGCCGTTGACCCTGTGTTGTGACGATGGGCAATAGCGCCAACTGCTCAACAGAATCGCGATAAGCCTGAGGATAGCGAATATTCACCGGATAGCGCTCCGGCCCTTCAACGGTTTGAGTAACGTTAACACCGCCAATGGCCGTGGCAATAACTTGCTGCACGTCGGCAATGGTCAGCCCATGACGAGCCGCCCGCGCTCTATCAATATCCACTTTAATATAGCGCCCACCGGCGACACGCTCCGAGTACACCGATGCCGTACCTGGCACAGTCTTGAGAATTGTTTCAAGTTGTAAACCAATAGCCTGTATTTCTTTTAATTTTGGCCCGGCAATTTTAATACCCACCGGGGTTTTAATGCCGCTGGCCAGCATGTCGATACGGGTTTTAATCGGCATCACCCAGGCATTAGTCACGCCGGGGAATTGCAGGCGTGCATCTAGCTCCTGGCGGAGCTTTTCTGACGTCATACCCTCGCGCCATTGCGCCCTATCCTTAAACTGAATAAAAGTCTCTATCATGCTTAAGGGGGCTGGGTCGGTGGCACTTTCCGCTCGACCCATTTTACCGAATACCGTTTTCACTTCGGGCACCGTGCGAATCAGTTTGTCTGTTTGCTGCAGAAGCTCTCGCGCCTTGCCAATTGAAATGCCGGGATAGGTGATGGGCATGTACATTAAATCCCCCTCATCGAGGGCGGGAATAAACTCACTGCCAATTTGACTGGCCGGCCACAAGCCCAACAGCGTCACCAATAATGCCGCCGATATAGTGGTTTTAGGATAGCTCAACACTTTCTGTAGCAAGGGTGTGTAAATCTTGCTACAGAAACGGTTAAGTGGGTTTTTATGTTCCGGGCGAATGTTGCCACGCACGAAATAACCCATTAGTACCGGTACCAGAGTAATCGCCAAAATAGCAGATGCCGCCATGGCATAGGTTTTGGTGTAAGCCAGGGGCGCGAACATACGCCCCTCTTGCGCCTCGAGGGTGAACACCGGCAGGAAACTGACGGTAATAATTAATAAGCTGAAAAATAATGCCGGCCCTACTTCTGTGGCCGCTTTGGCGACAACTTGCCAACGATTTTTATCATCGAGCGCCTCGCCCTGCAAATGCTTGTGCATATTTTCTATCATCACGATAGCGCCATCAATCATCGCGCCAATGGCAATAGCAATGCCTCCCAAGGACATAATGTTGGCGTTCAGGCCCTGAAGACTCATAACAATAAAGGCACTTAAAATACCCACTGGCAAACTAATGATGGCAACAAGAGATGAGCGGATATGAAATAGAAACACCATGCAAACTAGAGCCACCACGGCAAATTCTTCCAGTAGCTTATGCCATAAATTACTGACTGCGCTTTCGATCAACCCCGAGCGATCGTAAACAGTGATAATTTCAACACCTTCAGGCAGGCCGAGTTTTAATTCATCGAGTTTGGTTTTGACTTTATTAATCGTCTCCTGAGCATTATCGCCGTAGCGCATTACCACAATGCCACCAACGGTTTCGCCCTCGCCATTAAGCTCGGCAATACCACGGCGCATTTGCGGCCCTAAATTAATATCGGCAATGTCTTTCAGCAGTAAAGGCGTACCCTTTACATTCAGCCCCAGGGGAATACTTTCCAGATCGGCTCTTTTTTGTAAATAACCACTGACGCTGACCATATATTCGGCCTCACCCATTTCAACCACCGAGGCGCCAATTTCCTGATTACTGCGCTGCACCGCTTCTTGAATATGGCTCAGGGGAATGCCAAAAGCGCGGAGTTTTTCTGGGTCGACCTTGATTTGATATTGTTTGACCATCCCCCCCACGGCGGCCACTTCTGACACACCCGGCACGGTTTGTAATTCGTATTTCAAAAACCAGTCCTGCAAACTGCGCAGCTGACTAATGTCGTGTTGACCGCTTTTATCGGTCAAGGCATAAATATAAACCCAGCCTACGCCCGTGGCATCGGGGCCGAGTTGCGGCTTCGCCGTGGGCGGCAGGGTCGGTGCCACCTGACTGAGATATTCGAGCACCCGGCTGCGAGCCCAGTACAAATCCGTGTCGTCATCAAAAATCACATAAATATACGAGTCGCCAAAAAAGGAGTAGCCGCGCACCGTCTTCGCGCCGGGTACCGACAACATTGCAGTGGTCAGTGGATACGTCACCTGATCCTCTACCACCTGGGGGGCCTGGCCCGGATAGGTGGTTTTAATAATCACCTGTACATCGGAGAGATCGGGGATGGCATCAATCGGCGTATTTTTAAGGGCGAATAAACCCCCACCGACTAAGAGCAAGGTTCCTAGCACTACCAGGAAACGATTGTTAATAGACCAAAGAATAATTGTTTTTATCACGTCGCCACCCTCAGTCTCTGGACATACGCTGAAAATCCGAATCAATACTCGATTCGGAATCCAGTAAAAAGTGCGCTGAACTAACCACTTTATCGCCTACCTCAAGGCCCTGGAGAATTTCAGCTTCACTGGCGCCGAACCGTCCCAGAGTTACCGCCACGGATTTAAAACGACCAGCACCCAATGCCAATACCACCCTATTTTGACTGCCGGTTCGAATAAGCGACTCCCTCGGCACCTGTAAGGTCGCTTGAGATTCATCGCTATAAATATTCACCTGGGCAAACATATTCGGTTTTAGCAGGGCATCGGTATTGGCAAAGCGTAAACGCACCCGCACGGTTCGCGTTTTATTATCAAGAATGGGATAAATGTAATCGACCTGCCCCTGCCATTGCCTACCCGGTAAATAATCCAGTGACATGGTCACCGCATTGCCCACTGCTAAGACACCGGCCTGGCGTTCAAAAACCTCAGCTGTAACCCAGACTTCATCCAGCGCACCCACCGACATTAACGCCGTACCGGGTTTAACAAACATGCCTTCACGCACACCCAGATTGGCGATAACACCGGCCTGGGGAGAGTGTACGACAATAGTTTTTGTCGGCTTGCGAGATTGCTTTAAGGCGTTAATTTGCGCCTGTGCCACCTGCAGAGTGAGCAAGCGCTCTTCAGCAGAGCGGATCAAACGTTGATTGCCCCGCTGCAGCGCGAGTACAAACTCCTCTTGAGCAGCCACCAGTTTTGGCGAGTAAAGTGCATAAAGGGGCTGGCCAGCCGTCACCGATTCACCCTCCGATTTTACATAGAGCTGCTCCAGCCAGCCCTCAACTCTGGGGTGGATATGAATTAAACGATCTTCATCAAAACCCACATAGCCGACCGTATTAATCGTAATATTAAGCGGTCTAAGCGTAACTTCAGCCGTGCGCACGCCGAGATTATTTTCAACCTGCGGAGATATTGTCACCAGGCCCGCACCTTTTACCGGCCCCTCAGAGAACTCAGCAAACACCGGTACCAGGGGCATACCCATCGGCGACAGGCCCGGTTCATCGCGCCGATAATTGGCATCCATCGGTGCTTGCCAATAGAGGGGATCAGCGGCAGGCCCTGCAGTTTTAGCGGGCTGCGAAGACTGCCGATTAAAATAGCTGGTTGTGCCAATAACGCCCATTAATAAGGCCAGGAAAAAAATACCGATATTTTTCATTTTATACCTCTTTTGAGCGGCTCATTCACAGCGCTAGCCGTCACGAAATAGTGCATGCTTGCTAGTACTTTCTGGCGTTTTACCCGCAGCTCCAAAGCCATGATTTTTGCATTCAACTCAGCAATACGCGTTCGCATCACTTCTGCAAAGTCACCGCCGTCTGAAGTGTATGCCGCCAATGCCGCATCGGCCTGGTCGTGCATTTGCGGCAACAGATACGCCTGATAAAGTGTCAGGCGTTCATCAAGGCGATGTAGTTTGGCCTTTGCCCCTTGGTAGCCCGCGAGCAACTCTCGTAGCACTAAGTCACGCTCAGTTTGCACAGAGGCCCGCCGATGATTTGCCGCCGACAGGCGCTGATCCTGCCTGTTGGTCGTAAACAGCGGTAAATCAACGGTAATAGCCATAGAGACAAAATCGGCACGATCATTGCCACCAGGCGCATCATCACGATAAGCGTAGGCGGCATTAACACCCCACTCGGGTTTATATTGCTGGCGAGCTAGCTCCAGCCCGGTAGTGACGGATAAAATTTTTCTATCAACAGCCTGCACTCGAGGGTGCAGAACAATATGACGCATAACTTGTAGATCGCTTTCAAAATTAATCGGCGGCAGGCTATTATTTTGCAGTGTGTCGGGTAAGACCCTATTCAGCTGTTCTAGCGACAACCATTCCCCCAGTGCCTGCCGCGTGGCATCGTGACCTTGCCAAAGCAGGCTCAGGCGGTCATTGAGTTGGCTCAACTCAAGTTCGGCACGAATAACATCTTGCTGGCGCGTAGAGCCGGAGGTGGCCGTGTAGTTAGCGTGAGCAATATCAACCAGCTGCTCGAATAAATGACGATTGTTTTCGATTAGAGCCACGCTCTGGCGGGCCAGAAAAGTGTCGAGCCATAGTCTACTGACCTTTAAGGCGACCCGCGCTTTTCTGTCTGCACGCAAAAAGGGATAAGCCGCGCTTTGTTGACGTTTCTGGCGGCGCTTTAATTGCAGGGTATCGCCACGGGGGAAGGTCTGTGCAAGCGCAACTTTAAACTGACTCATTGGCTCCTGATCAAAATCAAACGTGTCCGTCGCCAGGTTAAGCAGCCCGACACTTAAGCTTGGATCAGGTAATTCACCATCGGCAATACTTTCTGCAAGCAGAGCTCGCTCGTTAAGTTCATTGCCCTTTAACCAGGGGTCGTTGTTGACGGCATAAGTAATGGCTTGCCGTAGACTCAGTGTTTGCTGAGAGACAGCTTCTGGCTCTGCCCAGCCCTGGCTAATAAAGCCCGATAATATTAGCGCCAAACCAATGACTGCAATTTTCATTTCTGTTCTCGTTATTACTTTTATTTGCCACTACGCCAACTAAAGGAAGAGGAAAAATAGCCAGCAAATTGATGAGACCGCCAGGTAGCGGTTGAAATAATAAGGAACGAAATCGCAGCTCCCACTATCCAGCAACGCCTATGTACAGGCGCAACTATCCTGTCTTAGTGGGAAATGGGGGGACGAAACAAGCGGGTACTAGTGGAAACTTTGCCGAGAAAGGCGGAGTCAGCCAGCGCAAAGTTAGCGGAAAGAAACGTTGATGCAGTCAAGTTGCTCGGCAAACAAACAGAGCACAAGCCCGGGCAACAATCGCAGTCAGACTGACAATCGTCACCCTCACTCATCATATGGCCAGAGTTATCTGTATTAACCAAGTTCTGATTTAGTAAACCGCCATCAATCTCAATTGCCGGATCAAAGCCAGAAGCGCTCATATCCATAGCAACATTCATCATACCCTGCCCCATCGTCATACTCGCCTGAGCCGGGTTGAGGGAAACAAAGACAAAAAGTAATGCCAGTACATAAGACAAGCACTGCCTGAAAGAGGGCAAAGATGCACTCCTCGGCTTGTGGCTTGTTTTATTTACGCTAATCATAGTTAACAAGTAGACCACAATAATTAACAGCGGCTCAAGACAATCGCTATCAGTCACCTGCAAATTTGCGCTGTTAGCACCACAGAACCAGGGCTTACACGCTGGTTTACTGACTACCTGCAGCATACTGACGCCTTGACTATATTTGGCCATGCAAATATAGTTGCGCGATGAATAGTGACGAATACGCCAGCCTGTTTAAATGTCTCTCAGAGCCCGTGCGCCTGCGCATCCTTTTTCTGCTGCTCGACAGGGGTGAGCTTTGTGTTTGCGATATTGTCGATACTCTGGGCCTGTCACAAAGCGTGGTGTCCCGTCATCTTGCCTACCTGCGCAATAATGACCTGCTCAGCACGCGGCGGGAAGGTGTGTGGATTTACTACCAGGTCATTAAAGTGTCACCTTTTATTGATAAGCTGCTAGCCTTATTTCACCAATCCGGTGAAAGCTCCGGCTCGCTACAGGCTGATCTGAAAAAATTCAGCACCTGCGCCAATAGAGACTGTAGTTAGCACATTTAACTGACCGTAACCCACTGAATACATCAGCTTACATTTATCGACAGACACACCTTCAAAACAAGACATTTGTTTATGCGCATATACATTTTTAATAAAACTAGCGCTCAATCAAGCTATCAAAGGACAACTCAATGACAATCAAAATTGGAATTAATGGTTTTGGCCGCATGGGTCGCCTAGCCCTTCGTGCAGCCTGGGATTGGCCAGAACTAGAGTTCGTACATATTAATGAACCAGGCGGCGACATTGCCACTGCGGCTCACCTGTTGAAATACGATTCCATTCACCGCACCTGGCCCCACGATGTTTGCGTTGATGGCGACAACATTGTTATTGATGGCAAAGCCATTACTTATTCACAAAATACCGAACTAGAGGCCTCCCCCTGGGATGGCGGCGAAGTCAATCTGCTACTTGAATGCTCGGGCAAATTTAAATCAAAGCAAGCCCTGGCTCCACTATTGACTTCACTAGATAAAAATAAGGGCATAAAAAAAATCGTCGTTTCCGCACCCATCAAAGATGGCACCCTGAATATTGTCATGGGCGTAAATGACCACCTCTATCGCGCGCAAGAGCACCACATTGTCACGGCAGCGTCCTGCACGACCAACTGTCTGGCCCCGGTGATTGATGTCATTCAAAAAGAGCTGGGTATAAAGCACGGCAGTATTACCACCATTCACGACATCACCAATACCCAGAGTATTCTCGACGAATACCACAGCGACCTGCGTCGCGCTCGCGCCAGCGGCCTGTCGCTAATACCCACCACCACCGGCTCGGCCACGGCCATTGCCGAAATATTCCCCGAATTAAAGGGTCGCCTTAACGGCATCGCGGTGCGCGTACCCTTAGCGAATGCCTCGCTAATTGATTGCGTATTTGAAGTTGAAACCCCAACCACTGTCGAATTTGTGAATAAGGCCTTACAGCAAGCCGCAAACGGCAGATTAAATGGCATTCTGGGTTATGAAGAAACACCCCTGGTTTCTGTCGATTACACCGATGACATTCGCTCCAGCATTATAGATGCACCATCAACCATGGTCGTCAATAAAACGCAGGTAAAAATTCTCGCCTGGTACGACAATGAAATTGGTTACGTTAATCGCATGATGGCGCTGGCGCTAAAGGTAGGGTCTTCTATTAATAAGCCAGCCCAGTGTTGATTTCATTCTAATGAGCCACGCCCTACGCCAATACAGCCTGGTCACCCTCAGTTACTGGGGCTTTACCATAACCGACGGTGCCCTGCGTATGCTGGTGGTCTTGTATTTTCATCAGTTGGGCTACAGCCCCTTTGAAGTCGCTGCGCTATTTTTGTTTTATGAATTTTTCGGCATGGTGACGAATTTATTCGGTGGCTGGCTGGCCGCCCGTACTGGCCTCAATACCACTCTGCATATTGGCCTGGCCTTGCAAATGATGGCTTTAGCGATGCTGTTAGTCGAACCCACCTGGCTTTCAGTTATTTATGTGATGGCTGCCCAGGCACTCTCTGGCATCGCCAAAGATTTGAATAAAATGAGTGCAAAAAGCAGTATTAAATTACTGCTGCCCGATAATGCCCAGGGCAAACTTTACCACTGGGTTGCCCTGCTCACCGGATCAAAAAACACCTTAAAAGGCGTGGGCTTTTTTATCGGCGCACTACTGCTTTCCAGCATCGGTTTTCGCGCTGCCATTTTGGCGTTATTCCTCGGCTTAATGCTGGTTTGCGTCGCCAGCTTTCTGCTCCTTGAGCGCGGCATGGGTAAAAGCGAGTACCAGCCAAAGTTTCGTGAGTTATTCTCAAAAAGCCCCACCATCAATCGACTCTCAGCAGCACGGTTTTTTCTTTTTGGCTCCAGAGATATCTGGTTTGTCGTTGCCCTGCCCGTCTACCTGCAAAGTGTACTGGGCTGGAGCCATACCGCTGTTGGTAGTCT
>Ga0209121_10006690_pt1 | contig 10056 bp, 14 predicted proteins | sample Cruoilmetagenom3_FD_187292 | JGI IMG/M metagenome (GOLD analysis project Ga0209121, IMG submission 187292) | Oil polluted marine microbial communities from Coal Oil Point, Santa Barbara, California, USA - Sample 3 (SPAdes) (version 2) | ecosystem: Environmental > Aquatic > Marine > Oil seeps ...
GTCTGCTGGAGAGTTTAGAAAGGTCATATATTTAATTACAAGTCCGAAAACACTGCTTCATAGGGGCAAACAGTTTCTATGTATTACACCATTGAAGAATAAGCCTGCAAACATTTCGTTTTCGAAAGACGGAGTCTTGAACAAGATAGGACAAGGAATATATAGTAAAAAACAACTGAAAACTTTCCTCAGCCTTCCAATCAACCAAAAATGGGACTGGCTATTCAACTATCACACTAGCCATATAACTAACAATCCACTATTGTTTAGACTTCAACCACTATTAGACAAGAGCGAAATTCAAGAGATAAAACGTTGGGACTTTGAGCAGTTAGAAAAGGATTATTTCTATGAAGGACTGCAAAAGAATGAGACTCTAGTATACGTTTACAGACCACAAGTAATTTCGTTTGGCATAAACCCCTACCAAGATGAGGATACTTGCACAAGGATACAATCATACAATTCGCATAGCTTAGTTGTTACACCAACAAAATATGGAAAAACATATCTTGGCTACAAAATTGGGCAGTTATTTACAAATGCCAGCGGTTCGAGACTTGTTGGCTATGCCACCGCAGACAGTGTAGCAGAAGGGGAATTAAACGGTGAAAATAAACCGTGTTTCCTAGACAATGTGCATAATTATTCACCGAAGATTTTAAGCCATATATTGGAGCTTCAACAACATGGTAGAACTCGGACTGGAAAGGGAAAAGAAACAGTTGAAACAAGGTCAACATCACCGATAGTTTACATAGCGAATCCACCAGAAACTAAAGAACCTACAATATTAGCGCAATCTTTCAACCAAGTAATCAATTTATTGGTTATTTCAAGCACTGGTGCTGTTGGTTCAAGGTTTGCACAAATATATTTCACAACAGACACAAAGAAAAAAGCTGTTAAAGGAAACCCTCTGTCTCACGACATGGTGAGAAAGAACAAACTTGTTTTCGAGCACATTCTAAGTGTAGTCAATAAAGAAACAACATTTACAATATTTCCAAACGAAAAAGTGCAGGAATGGCTTAACCAAGAAATCAGCGGTTTTTACCAACTAGTAAGCAAATTTATCTCCGATACTACTCCGTTTTTGCAACGTGAGGTTGCTGAATATTGGATTGCATATGCCAGAGAAGCCTATCGGTTTATACGTGGAACAGCTTTGAAGCATTCAATATTGGATAATTTAAAGGATGTTTATCTAAAAAACTACAGCATCGACGACCTCTTACAGGATGCAAACAGCCATGTGAATAGAATAAAGAATATGGCGATAAACTCCTTACAGAAACTACTTAAAATCATTGGAACAAAACCGTATGAAGAATGGATTTACACAAAGTATCAATCAATAACAACGGATAAAGCAAAGGCAGTTGTGTTGGCGGTTGTGGCTTACATCAAACAAAATCCAAACGTTGTTCAAAAAGGAATAATGATTTCATTAAACCATGTCGAAGAACCATATAATGATTTAGATAGCAAACTTAAACCGAAAGGATACAGCTATTTCACCGATGTTACAAGAAATTTGCCCAGAAAACTTGATAAATTTAATAAACGGCTTGGGGATTTTGGGTTCAATCTTGTTAGAATTGGTAATCCAGCTATTGTAAACATTGTCTTCACCAAGGATAATAAAGAATTAACGGTGCTTTCTCAAAAAATACTGTAGTGAAAGGTTGTATGGACTATGATTCAAACAATGATTTCCCCAATTCAATATAGGATTAGACCGATATCCTCTAATATAATCTTTAATCGAAACGGTTGGGACGGTCGAAACAATCGAAGGGCAATTTTCCATTGGCGTCCGATTAATTCAATAGATTCGATGGATTCGATTAAAGATTATATAAGGCTATCACTTAAAAAAATCAAAATCCAAACTTTCAGACACAAGATACTCTATCATAGGTGAATCAGAGTGAAAACAACCTATCTTCCCCATTTTTTCTTATATTCTGTTTAAAATATTTAGTGAGCTATTTAAAAAAAATCGGTGAAGCAATGGTAACACCACACTATCTCTATCTCTCTATCTATGCTAGCCATGCCGCCAGCAGCTATAGTGAGTACAGCTATTTTCCAAGGTGATTTTAGTATGTTGAAAGCAAGACCGTTCCCCTTACAAAATTGATAAAGAAGGACTTCCTACCATGTTCCACCATTTAAAATCGAGTTCCATAAGGTCACATTATGTAAAACTATTTTCAATCATGGAGTTGTAGAAAATATGTCCGACATATGGATACAAGAACCAACAGGAGAAGAATTTGAATTTGAAATGAGAGAAGATGAAGAGGAGGATAAAGAGCTATCACATAAAGCTAAAGCACTAACCAAGCAGATTTCACGGCGTTTAAGTATGTCATTGATAATAAAATGGTTGTATGCTCATGGAAAGGAACCCCATGGACAAACAGAAATTTCTGAAGCGTTAAAGTTGAGCCAAGGCACCGTATCTTTTAATCTAAACCGTGCATCCAATGTTGGTGTTGTAAAAATCATCAGATTAAAAGGCTTAGATATCCACCCACTTTATAGTGTAAACCGTACAATTGGAAGGTTAGTTACTAAAAGATTTCTATGGCTTGTTTCTTTCAAACTGTTAAAAGTACTACCGAAAACAGAAGACATATCCTTAGAGGAGCTGAAGTCAAACGGTGAATTTATCCAAATAATGAAGAAGTTTAGACTTAGTTTTCCAGAAGTACTTGAAAGTTTGGGGCTGAACCACTATGTCGAAATACTACTGGACAGGGAAAGAGAGCCATACGGTATTAGGTTGAAAGACCTGCCACTGCAATATTACAAACAAGAAAAGGTGGAAGCTGAACAAGCACCAGAGGAGGTTATGTAAATGCCTTCTGAAGAGTTATCAAAATTGGTGAAAGAAGGGGTTATAACTCCAATTGGAGCAGGAGATTGAGGCTAGATTAAAGGATGTTTGATTTAATCGTTTACAACTTAGAAGACGGAACTGACATTTTACAACACTATTACCACCTATATGAAATTGATAAGTTTACCATAAACTTCGGTTACAACCGAAACTAAACTAAAGTGATGTTACATAGTTTAAATTTGAAACATCATATTCGGTGATAACACATGTTAGATAAGATACTGAAGATATGCTTTATGAAATCACCTGAATCAAGAAAGATAGCATTGGAACTGCTAATTGAGGTGAAGAAAAGAGAAAATACTGATAATCCATACACTAGCACTGATATGCATGAATTCTGCCGTAAACATGGATTTAGTGAAGGTAAATATTCAGATATGCTTTCGGTCTTGACTGGTCGTGGGCTTATCCACCGTGAAAAAGGTACAAGAATATTTCGGATAGATTATACTTTTATCCATCAATTAGAGGACGAATGGATGGATTTTCTAAGGTTTTGGGTGTAGCGCGCGCGTGAGTTTGCTCTACTCTTTTCTATTCAAGCGCGCGCTCCTCTAATCTGAAAGTTTATTTCCTCTATCCACTTCTTTGTTAAATTCTTCTGTTTGGATATCAAGAAAATTCCCATAAAGCTCCTGACACCAATACATTGGAAGATTATTGAAAGGGCATCTCCACTTTTAAGTTCCAATCGAAGGTAGGGGTTACCAGCGAATCCTACAGTATCGGGAACTGCTTCAATGATGTCTTCAAGTGGAATTCCATAATCAATCTCCTTATCTTCCAAGAACACGACTCTTTGATTGGTTAGAACAAGTTTTCTTAATAGTTCAAATCGGAACATGGATTTTGACCACTCAAACTTTCTACCATGTCGAACCACATACCAGTCTTTCTCTGTTTCTAATGTTTTAATAACCACTTCATTCTCCATTGGTTCAAAACTCAATGCCTTCACCTATTCCATTTATTCTGGAGTCATCTCTTTTTACTGTTCTTATTAATTCCCTTGGTTCAAGGTTCTGTCAAGTTGTCGGTTGATTGGGTTCCTTGTAAACTTTCGATTGATAGGCTATTCAACTGCATGGACTTCGTCTCTTGCACTTTAGCTTGTCATAGTGTGGTTCAATGCGTTTCAAGTACTCTCTGATTATTTCAACAAGCCTTCTTTCATTTGTTTCGTACTCTTTAAAATGTAGATATTTCCATTTACCCCGTATCCCCCATACGCCTTTGGTCAACACATCTCGTGGAACATAATCAAGAAACCTAAAATAGACATAGATGTTTGACCGTCGAACGTCAAAATGTAGAATGAAGCAAATTTTCTCCTCTCGAGTATGCTCGAAACTCACATACCAGCAGGTGTATGGATGAGGCTCCTCACCATGACATCGTGCTTCATATGCTCTCAGGTTATCAAAGTTACTGAGAAGATTCGCACATTTAGTAGCGTATTTACGATGGTCATGGTCGCAGAGGTACTCAGTTAACGATTTTTTAGGGTCAATTTTCCAGCAGATGTTAGCCATAAGATTCACTGTCAAAAGTAGAAAGTCAAACTATGTAACATTTTCGCACTCGCGCTAAGCTTCTTATCGATATATACATTTGCATGCATGCAGTGTTACGACCACTAGTGTTAAGTCTAATATATAAGCTGAAAGCGCGCGCACTTGAATACAAAGAGAAAGCTCGAGAATTTCGTTTTCTATATACAAACTCAGAAAGATTCCATGAATGGCAGATTCCTCAGTCGTATCGTTTGATTCTCGCCTTTATTCTATATACATGTTTTGCGAAGTTAACTTAAAAAGATGGAGTTCGCTTCATATACACAACCGCAAGGTTTTTATTCCAGATTATGGTTAGATTGATGATCTATATGTCTGAAAAAATGCTCATGAGCCTCTATGACGAAATAGTCAAGATACGACAGCTTCTAGAGATTACTTTGAAAGACGATCTTAAGAAAGAACTAGAAAGAGTCCTTACCACAAAAGAAAGAAAAACAGTTTGGGCATTAAGTGACGGTTTTACAGATACTAGGACAATAGCAAGGAAAGCGGGAATCTCTAGAAGAACAGTTCAGATCACCGTTAGAGAGCTTCAAGAAGCTGAGCTATTGGTTGTTGAAAGAAGAGGCTTTCCAAAGAGGAAGTTTGACTACGTACCTTTTGAGTGGGAGCCAAAGGAGATTGGATAAATTTGAGTGAGCAACTTGAAACTCTGAAGGAAATTTCTCGCAAGCTAGATCAGTTGATCATCCTAACAAAGCTTGGAAACTTAGATATTATTGAAGAATATAGGACGAGGATTCGTGGAGACAAGGTTGCCGCTAAGATTCTGGACTGCTCTGATGGATCTATGAGCTATTCCGAGATAAGTGAGAAAATCTCTAGCGAGCTCGGAGTTGCTGAGATAACGGTGAAGAAGAAGATAACTGATCTCAGAGAAATGGGTTTCTTGGTTACAGAAAGAAGAGGAAGGCAAGTGTACTATGACACATCAGGACTTTTTGAGTGAGGCGTAATGTTTGGATAATAACAAAGAGATTAAAAATATCCTGAAGGAGATTTTGAAGTGGACAAAGTTTCAAGGAATGCAGAAAGTAAAGCAAGTATTAGAGACTGCATTAGATACTGATACGAAGAAACTAATTTATGAGTTGAGCAACGGAAATTCTAGCCCAAAAATCGCAAAGACCGCAAGTGTCGACCCAACAACTGTTCGTGATCATTGGAAGGACTGGACTATTATCGGAATAGCTGAAATTCACCCCAACTACAGGAAACGATGTCGTAAAGTCTTTTCACTTGAAGAAGTTGGCATTGAAGTTCCAGTAATAAAAGAAGCGACTGCAAATGAAGATGAGGAGGAGAATGAACATGGAAGATGATGAGTTCAGGAAGCTTCTGATAAAGAAACTTGATGAACTGAGCATGAAAATAGATGCACTTATTCAGGTGATAACTATCACTTCACGAAAAGAAAGTATGCTAAAAGGAAAATCGAAAACCGATCAAATAAAGTTGCTGTCTGACTTAGGTCTACATAGGACTGTAGTTGCTTGGATAGTCGGAACAACTCCAGAATCAGTTAGGGTTACAATGAGTCAGATAAAAAGCAAGGCGAAAAAAGCCAAGAAGAAAAAACTGAGGAAATTGTAGGAGGGAAACTTGCTGACTAGATCAACTGACGAAATCTTGAATGATATGCTGCGAACCTTGGATGAGATAAGATCGGTGTTAATCTTGGCTAACAAAGATACCTTGAAAAAGGGAAAAGAAGAACTGCTACCAAAAGATTCGGTAAAGAAGAAGATATATGATCTTTGTGATGGAACAAGAACAGCTTCTGATATAGCCAAAGCAATAGAAAAGGGTAACACCTATGTTGGGTCTTATCTGAGTATCCTTCGTAGGGAAGGATTGATCAGGTCGATAGAGAGAGATGGAAAACTGGCTCATGAACAGATATTTTAGGTGCTGAAATTGCCAGAGACCCCTCAGACACACAAAGAAATCGTCAAGATTCGAAGGGAAATCGAGGATATAAAAAGGTCACAAGAAGCAGATATGCAATTGAACAGAGAGAAATATGAGCGGCTGGTTTCCCTAACACTGGGACGTAGCGAAATACGAGCTAGAGTTTTTCTTGCTGTAGATGGTCTAAAGAGCAGAAAAGAAATTCAGGATGAAGTGGGAGGGAGCCAAACAGCAATCTGGTTCGCCCTAGACACATTGGAACGTTATGGGTTAGTTATAAAGCTTGAATCGAGTAAAAGAGGAAGCCCAGTTTACGGGAAGCCTAGATGGATTCACGTCCTAAGGATAGACGATTATGTCAGATCGCAATTTCCAATCGAACAAGAATCTTAGTCAAAATACACAGATAGCAGTTCTCAATATTATCCTAAATTTCGTTCTGCCCAGAGGCTGGACTGACTACGATGATTTCTCCTCAAATTTAACTAAACAAATACTCAGGATTAATCCCTCGTCAGAAAAGGACATTAGAAAAATCCTACGGAAGACAAAGGGTGCATTTTTCAAGCTCAATAACATTGACAAAGGTAGATTCATAGAAGCATTCCCATCTAAGGAAATCATTCGAGTTATTCAAGAACAAATCCCTACTACGCCACTGACCTTTGTTGATGTTTTCCAAGAAACAACTGATATCTCAATTTCAGAAGGAAAAAGATTAGTTTCTTTACTTGAGAAGCTACCTGAACGCACCATTCAAGATGCGTTACTGGACTCTTTAAGAGAAAAGAATGCTACTAATCCTCATGAAAGACAGCGTGACACGGTTCTTGAAATCGCTGATCTCGAACATTTTATCCTGTCTGTCAAGAATAGACACTTTTCTTTTGCTTGTGTAGTTAAGGGGTACAAGAGCATATCACGTAAAACTGTTACTTGGAAGGATATCTCGCATCAAATCACAAAAGCGTACCAAGGCACTTTTCCAGATTACCTCTTAGTCGTGTTGGCAAAAGACCCCGCAGATGGACTTATTTCAAAATTGACAAATTATGCTAAATCAGTAGGAAATTCTGATCTTATCATCATGTGTGATCCTGTAAACCTTGTCAGATTTCTCCGTGCTAGGAAAGTGGTTTAGACTCCCTAAGAGTTCTTCTGGGCAAAGCGCGCACCGTGCGCATATCGACATAGTTTTAAGCTGTCAGCATATACGGAGTTATGAAGGGGAATAAAAGTCATGTCATCAATCACTCGCTATCTCGATGTTATGTTGAAGAATGTGCCGCTAAAAGAACTGAAAGAGACATCCAAGGAGTTGCCTCTTAATGACATAGCCACGTGGTTGAAATATTGCCAAGAGAATGCTGGACAAAGTGAGATTGGGAAAAAATGCGGGTGCCTCCATCAGGACCTTGTAAATGTGTTAGGAGAACGGTTGGGTTTCAAAGTGCGATTCGGAGATTACAGAAAAGGACCTGACGGCATATGGCTTCACAAAGATGACAAGATCATAGTCGAGAGCAAGACTTCGTCGTTTTGGCTGAAGATGGGTCAAATAGATGGATACATAAAAAATGGGAATGCCAGTTGCGGAATTGTCATTTCCTCTGAGTTTAATCGAGGAGACCGAGCGAAAATAAAAGGAGGTTTCCCAAAAATTAGACTTCTTACCACGGATGGTCTGCGTCGACTTGCGGAGTTGCAGGAGAAGGAAGTTCTGTCGACTAAGCATATTGTGAGGATTTTGAGTCCTCAAGAAACTGTGGAATTAGACGGGCTCGTCGGCTTGATCTATGGGATAGTTGAAGGAGCAGAAGCTACTGAAGTAAAACCTCCAAGCAAAGATCTCTTTGACATAGAAAAAGTTCCAAATGCGATAAAGGACCTTGGCAACGTCGCAAAGGCTATGTACATTGAATTGAAAAGAGAACCAGAGAAATGGTTGGAGGCTGACGAATTGTCGCGGAAAATTGAAAGGGATTTCCCGCAAGCTTTCGCAAGCCGAAAATCTCCGATAGGCTCTGGTATTTCGTTTTCGGGTATCCACCTACAGAAAAGGGGATTGATTGAAATCGAAAGTTATCAACCTGAACCAGACAAGTATCCTGACTGGTATGCGCGAAGATACAAAGTAAAGGTGTGACCAAAGGGCGAGGGAAATTATTGTCAGAAAAATGCATGCATCCCCCTTTTTGGTTAGCGCGCGCGAAAAACGTGACTATTCATGGTAACATATCTTGCACAATTCCAATTCCACTTTCATGCATTTTAGTAAACACCTCTTCAATAGAAATGTACTCCACGTCTTTCAATCTACTGTGTGGAGGTTTCACTTTTTTAGGACCAAAATACACCAGAACAAGTTTCTTTGAACCTTTATACTCTTTAGCATAGTTTCTTAACAGTTTGATCTTATCAGATATTACTCTCTTGTCAGTACTAAAGCTGACCTGAGCCAGAATGTTCACATCTCCTAGTTTTTCTTTCCTTGCCCCAGCTATGTCAGTGCCTTTCATCGTTCTGCCTACTGGACTCAATAAATAATCTAGTTTCACATCTTTTGGGGCTGACTCTATTCGGAGAAATTCAGAACAGAGTACCTCCAATTGACTATCGGTAAGCAGGTATACTGAAGGGGAAATTTCAATAGAACTACCGTATAGAGATTTCTTGTAAAGAGCTTTAAGATATGGCTCTATTCTTCCTTTGCTCCATCTCACTAATACTCCTCCTCTCCTCGGTTGCAGTCCTTCTAACAATCGATTTTCGGCATAATCCAATTCAACAACATCTTCGAGCTTGACAATTTTATAGACACATCCTTTGGGAGTTTTCTCACATGGTTTGAATCTTCGATGCTTTATCCGTGAATTGGGTGGAATTTTTCCAACAAGCATTCTCGGTGAAGGATCATGATATTTGCTGTAATCGGCTGCCACTAGAGCCCCAGTTTTACAGAATTTCAACAATCTTCTAATTTCGTTTCTTCCTTTCTCATAATCCTCTGGATTTGTGCTTGCGATATCCTTGTAATGTAGGGCAATTAGATTGTTTTCTATTAGATATCGATATATTTGTGGACTTGAAAGCATTTTATGTCTTATGAAGATAAGAGGTAAGCGATTCAGCTTCAACTTCTTTTCCTCCATTCAACTGTCGTCACTATTTGTATTGGTTCTTTTGGTTATGCTATAACTTTTCCGCATTTCTCATTTTGAGATTTTCAAAGGCTTTTCTTAGAAATTTTGCTTCAGATTGGTAGGGAAGTCAATTTCGCTTTTTGCTTAACCCCCCAAAATTTTTAATAACACCACATCGTAAACTAAAGGAAGGTGAAAAATATGGCTGAGCCAAAATTTCAAATATTCAAAGATGTGGCTGGAAAGTTCAGATTCAGATTGATAGCTCCAAATGGAGAGATAATAGCAGCAAGTGAAGCCTACGAGTCAAAAGATGGGTGCAAGAACGGAATAGCGTCAGTTAAGGAAAATGCTCCAAAAGCAGTAATAGAAGACCTCACGGGATAGAAAACCGCACATCCGTTTTTTGTCCTAACTCTGCTTTGGCATACGTTAAACGTTACAGAATCTTTCAAAACGCCCTGATTTTCCCTTTTTTTAAGAATTTTATATTTCAATTAGTTCTTTT
>Ga0209121_10006692_pt1 | contig 10050 bp, 8 predicted proteins | sample Cruoilmetagenom3_FD_187292 | JGI IMG/M metagenome (GOLD analysis project Ga0209121, IMG submission 187292) | Oil polluted marine microbial communities from Coal Oil Point, Santa Barbara, California, USA - Sample 3 (SPAdes) (version 2) | ecosystem: Environmental > Aquatic > Marine > Oil seeps ...
TAAACTATCTGACCTAAAGGACCATTTCTCTTTACTTTTTGGTGTCGGTATCAGTAAATGGCTAGTCAAATTAATGGTGAGTGGAACTCCCCCCTGTATTGTTACAATAAGTAGAGGACATTGTTATCGAATAAAGAGTAAATCCCCAAATATGCTTTCCCTGTGTTTTTTAATGATCCCCATAGCTACTCCCAGAGTTGATCCGGCAGGCATAGTTAACGAACAAATTCAGGATGATACTACAAATGATGATTATATTACCTCAGTGCTCGAAGTAATAGAGAAATTCAAAAATCTTGGAGATATCGACATAATGATGAGGAATAATAAAACTTTGTTTGATGAAATGGTACAATCTACCATATCCCTCCTTGAACAAGCTAGATATGATACAACGAATTATAGAAAATGGGTCGAAGAAATAATGCCAAATTCACTTTTGCCCTCTTAAATAACCCTTTTATTTATATGCGCTATAAATAACTCAGAAACAGGACCGAAGACAGGAGACAGAAGACCTCCCAGCTTCCTTCCGACAAGACCGAAGACTCAAGACAGAGGACCTCAAATCCCAACCTCGGCGCTTGCTTTAACTTGGCGTAACTGCGCCGAGGTGTCTGTTCACCTGTTTGCCGAGCTTGGCCAGCTAGGTGAACATCCCAACCTCGGCGTTCATAATCGGTCTACTGTCAAGAGTCCCGGGTCTTCTGAGCCGAGTTCACAACGGAGCCACCTCCCTACAAGACTGAAGACCGAAAGCTTTTAATATTATCAACTGATAATATTATATCAAAAATGCAAACGCAATACGTAAAGGCCCCACAAGCCTTCGAAAGCAAGACCGCACGGTCGCCCACCCTCCAGACCGTCCTAATGGTAGAGAGGTTCATAGAAGAGGAAAGCGGCGAATACAAAAAGACCGGATTATTCAAGAACCTGCCGAAGAAAGTGATGTGGCCTACCTTCCAAGTTATAATGTATTACCTCGAGAGCATAAACAAGATAGCCTATGACAAGGACGGCTATGTCGTTTACATCTGGAGCCCGGAGCTTGGACAGAAATACAAGGACAGAACTGATTTAGCATGGAAGGCGAAATAAGGTTTGTTGACGCCAAGCTCAAAGCAGCGTTCGAGGAGTTGGAGAAGTCTGACAAGGAGCTTTACAAGCAAGTAGGGTACGCGTTAACAGAAATAAGCAAGGATGTCTTCTGCAGCAGGAACGTGAAGAAGAAACTCATTCCGAAGACGCTAATTCAGAAGTATGGTATCAACAACCTTTGGATATACAATCTTCCGCGCGGCTGGAGACTCATCTACTCAGTAATCAACCCTAGCAAAGTCGAGGTCCTTGCGCTAGTTCTTGACTGGATGGATCACAAGGACTACGAGAGGCTGTTCAAGTTCTAAGTTTTTCTTTTTGCAAGTTCTAGCTAAACAGAACAGGATGCGGGGTTCAGATAAACTGAACCTGCGCCCAACTTGCCAAAGGCAAGCTCGGGCCGAAGACTTCAGACAGAAGACTTTTGGCTTCCTCAAGACAAGACTCAAGACATGAGATTCGGAAGAACCGAACCTATGCGCCGGTTCACAAAAAGTGAACCGTGCGCCGAGGACGGGAGACCTCAAATCCCAACCTCGGCGCTTCATAGTCTAAGCAACGCATCGCGCCGAGGTGTCTGGCAAGGTCATACGCCCAAAGGGCGTCTCCACCTTGCCATCCCAACCTCGGCCATAACAGAATGAACCGCGATATGCTTTTACAATTACTCCTCCTCATCACACTCGCACTCTTAGCACTATGGGTCCTGACCATCATGTCTGGCCAGTGCCCAAGCTGCCTGTTGAAATAAAATGGCCATAATAGCTGAACTGAGCACGTTCCCGATAGGGAAGGGGATGAGCCTGAGCAAGTACGTCAAGGCTGCCGTCAAGGAACTTGAATCCTGCGATGTCAGGGTCACGCGCGGCGCCATGGGGACAACCATCGAGGCGGACGACCTGGACACGCTCTTCAAGGCCGTGAAGCTCGCCCATGAGGCCATCCTCAAGCTGGGCGCGAAGCGCGTCTACACCACCCTGAAAATCGATGACCGCAGGGATTTCGACCGCAGTGCCGGGGAAAAGCTCGAATCCATCTCCTGATTCTGTTTTTCTAAACAGAAGCAGTAATATCTAAGACCAGCCATGTACTTTTACCCGAAGAAGATTGCGGAGACGAAGCTCATAGCCAGAGACGTCTCATTGATAGGCTTCTGGTTCGGCATGCTCATGCTGATTCCCATGCTGGTCGGGATAATCTACGGCGAACCGGGCTGGCCCATGTATCTGCCCATAGTCCTGTTCACCTCCGGGCTCTCCTATATACTCATGAGGGGCTTCAAGGAGGATGAAAAGCCTTTCACCCACATGACGATAGTCACGCTCGCAGTCATCTGGATTATGTCCTGCCTCTTTGGCTCCCTGCCATTCGTAATAGCTGGTGGTATGGGGCCGCTCGACGGGCTGTTCGAATCCGTGTCATCCATATCCACGGCCGGCCTCACGACCATCCAGGGTGTGGAGAGCATACCGCACAGTGTCCTCTTCTGGCGCGCGATGCTGGCCTGGCTAGGAGGGATAGGCATAACTGCGATAGCCTTTTACTCCATACTCCAATCGGAGTCGATCTCTAAGATAGTGCTGGGCGAGGGCTACGACCGCCTCAGGCCCAGCCTTGTCAACTCTGCAAAGGAGATATTCAAGATATACGGCTTTTGGACCCTATTGGGCATAGTCGGGCTGTCCTTGATAGGTACGCCCGTATTCGACGCCTTTAACATATCCATGAATGCCATCTCCACTACGGGCGTCGACGTTCACACCGAGGGCTGGCAGTACTACCAGAGGACCATGCCGGAGACTTTCGGCATCATGACAGCCATAGTCGCACTCCTCATGATAATGGGCGCCATTAGTTTCATAGCCCACTACCGGGTACTCAAGAATAGGAAGCTCAGACTGTATCTGGAGGACAGGGAGACTCTCGCATATCTAGTGATACTCGTGGTCGGGATGCTCATCGTCGGGGTCTACGTCGCGGCAAGCGGCCAGAACCCGGGTCCCATGACGTACGAAGCGATGTCTACCTCTACCACGGGCGGCTTCGAGATATCCCCCTACATGACCGCAGGGGCCAGCCACTTCATAATGGGTATATTGATAATACTGTCCCTGATAGGCGGCTGCACTAACAGCGCTGCAGGGGGCATAAAAGTGAAGAGGATATATGTGCTTTTCAAATACTTCTTATGGAAGGCAGGCCGGCAGATATCCCCACAGGGCGAGATAAGCCACTTCAGGTATGAAGGCAAGAAGATGGCGCTGGGCCAAATAACCGATATAGGCGTTTATGTGTTCATCTACTTTGTCGCCATAGTCATAATCGCTTCTCTCATGATGGTGTTCGAGTACGACGCCGTAGACTCGGTCCTGACTGTTGCCAGCGCGCAAGCGGGTGGCGGGGTGTCGGCCATACCCGGTTGGGAGCTGAACGCGCCCGTCAAGCTGGGCCTTATCGCGACGATGCTCTTCGGCAGGCTGGAGTTCATCCCACTCTTCGCGCTGGGGGCGTATGCGCTGAGGAGGTACTGAGCCTAGTCCTCAAAACTGAAGCTATTGACGATCTCCTTGTAGAAGGCATCACCATCAAACCCAAACTCCTCGCACGAGAACCTGCTTATCCTGACGAGGAACTCATTGGAGTAGAACTCCAGATAGTCCCAACTCCCCTTCTTTGGGACATAGTCTTTCACATATAAGGACAAATCGTGGACATAGTCGTACAGCGTGCCTTGGGGGTTCTTCTTAAAGGAATCGCTCAGTACGACGGGGCAATCCATCCTGTTGACCCTTATCTGCGGGGGGACCTCGAAATCGATGCTATCCGGCCAGTTTATCCATATGATATGCGCGTCGGCGCTCTTCTTCTCGACTGCCTTGACCTCCCACCCCCTGAAGACAGGGTATTTGAAGGAGAAGGCGCCCTTGTCGGGGCAGGAAAACTCCCCCCACCCCACCACGCTGCATTTCCTCTTGCTTGACAGCCCAAAGGCCATGCATACCTTACCAAATCCCCTTAATAAACAGCTCCTTTTTATCCCGCTACCCAAAATATACCCGAGATGTACATCATAATAGCAGGTGCGGGAGTGCTGGGCTTCTACACGGCGAAGTTCCTCACCAAGAAGGGGAACGACGTAGTCGTAATCGAGCATAGGAAAGACCGCGCCGAGGAGATAACCGACAAGCTCGACGCCTCCATCATAAACGGCGACGCCAAGGAGATAAAAACCTTGCAGGAGGCGGGCGTCGAGCAGGCGGACGTCGTCCTCGCGATGACCGGCAGCGACGACTCCAACATACTCATCTCCATACTCGCCAAGCAGATGGGCGCGAAGCGGGCCCTCTGCCGCGTCACACACATCGAGTACAGCAAGACCCTGTTCAAGAAGCTGGGCATCGACGCGGTCGTCTACCCGGAGCTCTCCATCGCCACTCAGATAGAGGAGATGGTCAACGACCCGGACATTAGCGGCTTCGCCATGCTGGATGACGGCGAGATAGAGCTCATCGAGTTAAGCATCAAGCCAGGCTCCAAACTGGACGGCGCGAAGGTCTCAAAGGTCAAGATGCCCAAGAAGTCTCAGTTCATCACACTCATCCACCCAGACGGCGCGAAGGAGCCCGCCTACCCAGAGAGCATCATAAGAACTGGCGATAAGGCTCTGGTCCTGACGAACAAGGACGAAATAGACGACGTCGAGAGGGTGTTCTCCAGCTAATTATCCTCCCCGCATAAGTTTTCCTAGCGCCAACTATTACTCTCCCATATGCCTAATATAGACCTAATCCTCCTGATTACAATCTCATCCTAACCCTCCCGCGTCCGCAGAAACAAAAGGGGGTGAAAGATGGAAAGCAACCTGAGCAAGGTGGGCGCTCTGTGGCAGAACACGTCCGCGGACGGCAAGCCGTACTTCAACCTAGACATGGGTGGGAAGAAATATGTGGTCTTCCCGAACGGCTTCAAGTCCGAGGACAAACAGCCCGACTTGATAGTCTACGAGCGCGTAAAGGAAAAGAAGGCGGAGAAATAGACAAAACACAGCCCAGCCCCTCTTTTTATCCCATTAGCATCAAAATAGCGCGCGGGACCGTAGGGTAGCCAGGTTTATCCTTCAGGCTTTGGGAGCCTGTGACCCGAGTTCAAATCTCGGCGGTCCCACTTATTCTCGATTTGAACTCGTTCCTAACGACTCGAGTTCAAACACGAACCTCGCCTCTGGCGAGGTTGTGCACAGGTTCGCCAAAGGCGAACCTCGTGTCTCGGCGGCCCCATCGAACTTCTTTTTACTGAGGTTATTATGATATTCTGGTCCCGACACCTCAGCAATTGTTGGTTCCAACTATTCTCGATTGTGATTAACACCGTTCTTGTAGGTACTGTGCATGGCTACCACACCCTCTATGTACATGCCAGCCTGCTTTTCCATGCCTAGTGCCCTAGCCTCCGCCGCGTTGTGGATGCCCTCATTTATCTTGGCCGCAAGCCATCTTATCTCCTCAGGCTTTAGGGGGCACTTCCCCCCAAACCAAAACATCTCACTCCTATCCATGTCTGTCCTGTCGACCTGCAATACCCCCTCCAAGTCTCTCTGCTCCTTTCGGAACCTGCGCGCTAAAGCCCTGTGATGCTCTGCCTTTTTAACATCGCCCAACCTTCCTCTAGGGGCTTTGAACTCCCCCCACATCCCGGGGGCGTGTTCAGGGGGTTTGTCATCACTTACTTACCCTTTAAAATCAAGTATTCCACCGGTCTATCTAACCGGTGGTCTGGTGGAATACTACTGTCAAGCTCAAGGTCCTCTTCATCACGTTTTTAGACCTTGAGCGTTTGGCAAAGACTTTTGTCTTTGCCATCAAGAACCTCTTGACATGCCCCCGGTCTGTGACCGGGGGTTCTTGACATTATTAAATGTGCGCCCATATCTTTACCGTGTTGCAAATGAAGGCTACAACTTTGCTTTTTTATTCCACCAGCCCTTTATTATACTATGGCAGACCTAAGGGAGAGTTTATCCGGCTTCTGGGAGACCATCAATGACAAGTCGTGGCCCCTCCTCGACGCTGTGCATATCGGCGAATTCTTCGATGAACACAACATCCCCCCGGTGCTCTTTCCCATTGCCATTGTAGCCATTATCCTACTCCTGCTGATGGCCTCCGCTGGGGGGCCCCAGCCCGTGTGCGGCGACGAGTTCTGCGACCCGTCCGAAGAGAAAAGTGGGCTGTGCCCCACCGATTGTGAGGTTTCCGATGGCCCGCAAGTCTCCGGCAAGAGGGTAATCGTTAGCCTGGACAGGACACCGTCATGCGAGTTGACTGTGAGGCTATACGCCCAGAATGGAGAACTAGTTACTACTCAGAGGGGGACGAAAGACGAGTTTGTCTTCGACGGCATAGACCAAGAATCAGTCTATGTCGAGATATTCGGGTCGTCCTCCCAGAGCCAGCGGACCCTCAGCACATCCATACAAGAGGATGAAAATACCCTTTCTGTGACCCTGTCCTCTACAATCTGCGAGAGCCAGCAGTCGCAGAACGGCGTTCTAAGGCTCTCGGTAAAGGACGCTTCCACCGGCACCTCCCTGAATGGTGTCACTGTTTCGATATCTGAGCTCGAGAACGGCTTCTCAGTAAATAACGTCATCTCAAATGCCATAGTCAACGGCCTGAGGGACTTCCCGCTGCCCTCAGGCAAGCCCTATGCAATCTACGCCGAGAAGGTCGGATATGAGCCGTATGACGGGACAAGCGAGCAGGTGATGGTCTCTGCGACCACACCCGCTTCCAAGGCCATATCCTTGACGCCGCAGGCAACAGGACCGAGCGACCCAGACACGGGTGACCTCGAAGTCTGCGTCAAGAACGGCACGATGCCGGTGACCTCAGGAATCGTCGTGGTCCAGGGAGTATCCGACAGCGCATTCCTGCTCCCTGGCGACCTCTCCGAGATAGACCCTTTGACCGAACCGTCCGCCGAAGGCTGCTATGTTTTCGAGGGCATACCCGCGGGCAAGCTGGTCTCCGTCTCCATGCCCAACGCCCCTGCAGGATGCATCCCGACTGCATCCCCCTCCTCGGTGGAGATTGCCGCAGGCGGCAGGCGCATCGTGATTTTGGACCTCAACTGCCAGCCGTCGGATGTGGCCTACCTGAAGATAAAGGTCCTGGGGGACGGCAACCAGGTCCTCACCCAGAACGCGACCATAACCATGTGGACCGAGGACGCCGATATCATACCTGGCTCCGGCCTTGCGAACTCCCTCGCCATAGGTAGTGGGGGCTACACTGAAGAGGTGACCGCACCATCTGATGAATCCCTCTACGTGTGGGCTCGCGGCCTCCCATTGGGCTACTTGGACTACCGCTCCGAGCTCATAGACCTGTCCAGCGGCGAGCACAGGGCCCTGACCATATACCTGAACTACACGCAACCCACGGCAAGCTCGTTGGAATTCACCTTCAGCGGAGTGGCTGTACCGTCCCCGGTGGCGGTGAACCAGCAGTTCCAGGCGACGGTCAGCGAGATAACCTTCGACCAGACCGAGCTCACAGGCACCTCAGCCACCCTTACCGCGACTATGGCAGGGAGCGCATGCGGTGTCGTCTATGACGGCGCCTGGAGGGCCAACTGCACAGCCCCCAACACGACCGGGGAGCACAACCTCCTGTTCTCCGTGAACTACGATGGCAAGACGGGGACCAACTCCATGCCCGTCGAGGTCCGCAGATATGCGCCCGGATTCGGGCTGATAACAATAACGTCCCTCTTCTCGACGCATGAGGACCCTCCACTCGGGCTCTACTATGACATACAATTCAAAGGAGACCCGGTGACCAACATAGTGGACCAGAGGATGGAGGTCACATATGTTGATTCCCCAAGGGCATATGCCGGCGAGATAAGTGATCTCGTCCAGGAGGACCAGTACTGGACCCTCGATGCTAACGTCCCATTCAAGGGTGATTATCGGCTGAGGATGTATATAGAGGTCTTCGAGAACGGCACATTTTACAACACCACCTACACCGCCACATTCAGCGCGAAGTCCAATTCCGACGGTCTCTCGGCTCAGGTCTACATAGCCGAGAAGGTATTGAATGTCCTCGAGAGCTTTGACGTAGAGCTCATACTATCCTTTGAGGGGACGCCCATACAGGAGCTGGAAGTCTTGGAGCTCTATATGGAGAAGACCTTCTACAGCATACCCTGGGTGCGGGGCAAGCGCCTCTACGCCCTCCAGTTGGCTGCGCCCTCATACGAAGCATGCATACTGGACTTGGCCTTCCTGATAAAGGGCGAGTCCATAGCCCAGAAGGAGAGGGTGCACGTCATAGACACCTCCAAGACCAAGTCCGCATTGTGCCCGCTGGAGCGGCAGGCCCCCTGCGACAGCATAGAGGATGTCAGGAGGTGCCTCTTCAACCACGACTCCAAGACTGCCTATTACCCAGAGCAGCAGCTCTCAGTCTGCATAACCTCCGGGTGCTCCTATGCCATACCGCCGGGCTGCCCGACTTCGAACAAGGGCGATCTGGCCATGGATTGCTTCCTCGACGAGGATGACGTGGCCCTGGCTGAGGAGTACTTGACCACGATAACCTCACAAGCCGACCGCAACGTCTTCGCCCCGTGCATGGACATGGACAACGATGGGGATGTCGACAGGTACGACTTGCTGTGCCTGAGGAACGTAGCTGCCACCAAGTGGTATGGGGATATTGGTGAGGAGAGTGCCATAGCCAGCGGCGGGACTTGCCCCACCCAGATGCGCGGCGGCTTCTGCTTCGACATGGACACCGACACCATACTGCCCGGCGACCTGGAGATGGACGGCAAGCTCAACAAGGACGACGAGCTCATCATGAGCAAGATAATACTGGCAGTGGGCGTAGGGGTGACGCCCCATGAGGACATCCTGGCTGTTGCGGACTTCGACCAGGATAGCACAGTGGACCCGGTTGATATGGACTGCCTGAAGAGGTTCTATGCCATCAATTTTGATACGGGCGAGGTTGCTACAGCCACAGGCCAGATACCTCCGGCATGCCTTGCCATATTCAATCTTCAGTGCACGGGCACTAAGGGCGACATGAACGCCGACGGCGAGGTGACAGAGATAGATTATGTCATAGTGCAGTTCATAGCCAACGGCCAGCTTACTGGCTACCCGGAAGGAATCTTCACCTGCGCGGATGTCAACTCAGACGGCATCGTGAACGAGGACGATGTCCTCTGCATGCGCTCCTTCCTCACGGGCGACAGGGAGGACTGGCTCATCTGCCTGGACTGCCAGGGCAACATGCCGCCGGATGCATACGGCGCCGAGATATGCGGCGACGGCTACGACAACGACTGCGACGGGGAGAAGGATCCGGACATCTGCAGATGCAGCGATGAGACGCCCTGCAATATGAAGATGGACTCGGACGGTGGGACCTCGCCCGGCATCTCCGATGGCAACTACAAGCTCTGTAGGGACCTCAGCTGGGACCATACGGGCTATAGGTGGGTGAGTGAGGGCCAGATATCCTGCGCCAGCGACAGGCAGTGCGAGACCGTGGCCTGCAAAGGCTCGACCAAGACCTGCAGCTCCGAAGACGGAAGTGAGGGCAAGTGGTTCTCCGGCGAGCTGCCTGGGGAGAAATGCGGCGACGGCTGGGATAACGACTGTGAGGGCGGCGACAAGAAGTGCAAGAGCAGCGACGGCGACAGCTGCTTCCCAGCTGGCACGCCAATCACCATGGCGGATGGCTCGGTGAAGAACATCGAGGACGTCGGTGTCGGCGACGTAGTCCTCGGCTATGACCTCGATGCGAAAGCCACGGTCCCGGGCCTGGTACTGGAACTGGAGTCGCCCATAAGGTATCATCTCTACACACTCATCTTCGAGAACGGCGACACCCTGCGCCTCACCAGCGAGCACCCCCTCTACGCCAGGGGCAA
>Ga0209121_10006693_pt1 | contig 10049 bp, 8 predicted proteins | sample Cruoilmetagenom3_FD_187292 | JGI IMG/M metagenome (GOLD analysis project Ga0209121, IMG submission 187292) | Oil polluted marine microbial communities from Coal Oil Point, Santa Barbara, California, USA - Sample 3 (SPAdes) (version 2) | ecosystem: Environmental > Aquatic > Marine > Oil seeps ...
CTTTGGGGGAAGGAGTTCCTCATCCACGGAGTTATGGTTCTTTCCCCAGAGTGTTAGGCCGGTTTGTGAGGCAGAGAAGATTATTTACCTGGAAAGAAGCAATTAGAAAAATGACCTATTTACCGGCAAAGTTCCTAGGTATAAAAGATCGTGGTATAATTAAAGAGGGGATGTATGCTGATATAGTCATTTTTAATCCGGAAACAGTCATTGACAATTCAACTTTTTCTAAACCTCATCAGTACCCTACGGGGATTAACCATGTTATTACAAACGGGACTGTTGTTATTCAAGAAAGTAAACATACCGGTAAATTACCTGGAAGAGTTTTAAGACATAATAATTGAATTTTATCGCGGATATTGCATATTTACTTAAGGATATAAGCTTAATTTAAAATAAAGAAAAATTAATAAAAAAACAATCATCGTGTTGAGCTAAATATAGAAATTAAAATAAAGGAGAGAAAATATGAAAGATAAGGTGATAGTATCTGCTGTACAGATGCGAACTAAATGGTTAGATTTAAAAGAAAATTTTGATTATATAAAGAATTCTGTTGCAAAGGCAAAAAATGAAGAGAATGCCGATTTAATCGTTTTTCCGGAATTATCCAATACAGGATATATAAAAGAAAGAGATAAAAAGTTTGGGAGACAATTTATAAAATTTGCAGAAAAAATACCAGGTCCATCTACTGAGGAATTGGGAAAGCAAGCAAAAAAATATGGAGTATATCTGGTAGTAGGTCTTGCTGAACAACATCCGGAAATTCCGGGAATGTTATACAATGCTGCTGTACTCATAAATCCAAAAGGAGAATTAGTAGGCGTACATCATAAAATGCATATTCCCGGTGAAGAGAAGCATTATTTTATGCCAGGAAGTACTTGTGATACTTATAAAACTGATATTGGAAATATTGGTATGTCGATATGTTATGATGGTCAATTTCCGGAGTTTACCAGAAGCCTTGCTCTAAAGGGAGCAGAAATACTCTGCATGATTTGGAATATGCCTTCGTTTTCTAATCCACCGGAATTATTAGAACATATAACTGCAACAAGAGCTGCTGAAAACAGAATGTTTGCAGTTTCCTGTAATTGTTTAGGTGTGCAGGGCAAGATTGATTTTTTTGGACATAGTGTTATTTCTGATCCCGTTGGGAATTTTCTTGCTACGGCAGGGACCAAAGAAACGATTATTTCAGCAACTTTAAAAGAAAAAGTGTTATTAGAGGAAAGAATACAACAACCAGTATTTAGAGATAGAAGACCTGATATGTATTCCTATTTATTGAAAGGAATGTAACAGAGAATATAATAATATAAAATATAGTTAAACTGGTTAATTAAATTGATGGCCAATAGATGAACTCATAATAGATTTTAAATAGTAGGAATTTAAGGAGAAAATGATAGATATGACAATATTGGAAGAAATGAAAGGTGCTCGAATTCTGGTTGACATTTGTGGTGTAGTCGGAATTGGAGAAAAAGTTGTAATTGCCACTGATACAGATAAGTTACAGATTGCTGATATCATTGCTAAAGCCTGTATCGAACGTGGGGCTGAACCGATTACACTTAGTATGATTCCCAGGAAAAATCATGGTGAAGAACCGCCTATACCCTTTGCTGCGACTCTCAGAGAAGCTGACGTTGTTTTTGCAGTGACCTCATTTTCGCTATTTCATACAAATGCAAGGATTGAGGCTTGTAAAAAGGGGGTTCGATGGGTGAATCTTCCGGATTTTTCCATGCAGATGCTGCGTGAAGGCGGGCTTTTTGTAGATTTTCATAAGCAGAGGGTGAAAGCGGAAAAGATTGGTCAGATTTTGTCTTCCGGTTCGTCGGTGCGGGTAATAACCGATAAAGGTACTAATATTCAGTTTTCAATTGCGGGAAGAGATGCAATTGTAGAATCCGGTATTTCCGATAAACCCGGAATGGTTAATTCTCCCCCCGATATTGAGTGTTCCATCGCACCTTTAGAGGGAACTGCAAAGGGAAAGATTTTAATTGATGGAAGTATTGTCTTACTAGGTTTGGGGCCATTAAAGGAAAATGTGATTTTACGTATTTTAGGGGGTTCTGTTACAGAAATTGAAGGTTCTGAAGAGGCTATTCTGTTTAAAAAAATTTTAAAAAGTGCACAAGAGAAAGAAGTCTATAACATAGGAGAATTTGGTATTGGATTGAATCCTAAGTGCAAAATTTGTGGGAGCATGCTGGAAGACGAAGGTGTTTATGGAACCATCCATTTTGGTATCGGAGATAATCATACTATGGGCGGATATGTCGAGGCTTCAATGCACACTGATGTTGTTGTAAAAAATCCTACTGTTTTTATTGATGAAAGAATGGTTATAAAATCTGGGAAACATATTTATTAAAGTAGGTATTGATTGGTTAAAAAAGTTAATAGAAAATGGGAAAAATATTAGCAAGCACTGAAATTAAGGTGGCTCGGACGTATCTTTCAATAAAAAGCATAATATAATCTTTCAGATGAATTTAAGGATTATATAGAAAATCGTGGAGTCGAATCATATCAAATATTCTGTAAAAGAACTGAAAATGAGAATTTGCTTTGAGGTCACTATGTTATCTTTTTGAATTCATAGTATCTAATAGATATACTTTTTCTTGCTTAGTTAGATTAAATATAAATACGAAAAATATTGATACAGAAAGGAGGTGAAAAATTTACAGAAAATTTAACCAAATAAGTAGAGCAATTTGGTTAATTAAGAAGGATAACAAAGAAGGAGGTGGTAATTTATTGATTTTAGAAATACAGTATCAATATAGAAACATACTGTAATGTAAATGTAGGAGAAAAATAAATTTATTTAGTAAAGGAGAAAAAATAATGAAAAAGTATTTAAAGTTTTTTACTATAATGCTGGCAGTGCTGGCATTCATGATGTTCTCTCTTTCAGTAAATGCAGAAGTAGTCAAATGGGATTTACCTACAGTTTGGTCAGCCACGAATTATCAGAGTAAATGTCTCAAAATCTTTGCTGATGAAGTAAAGGAGGCAACGGATGGCCAAGTAGAGATCATTCTCCATTATGGAGGAGCTCTTGGTTACAAAGGTCCGGAAATGCTCTCTGTTGTCCGTGATGGTCTTGTCCCAATCGGAGATATACTGAAAAATGCGCAGACAGGTGAAGAAAAGTTTTTCGGTATTACATCCTTACCTTTTCTAGCCCCCGGTGTAGTTGAATTGCGAATGTTACAATTTTTTACACGTCCGGTAGAGGATAGAATTGCAGAAAAACATAATCAAAAGATACTATACGTGGTACCCTGGCCAAGCCGGAACGTTTATACCAAAAAAGAGATTAGTACTTTGGAGGATTTAAAGGGTTTGAAAATTCGTACGGTGAGTAAAGAGGATACTGATTTATTTACTCTCCTTGGAGCAAGCCCTATTCAGATGCCCTGGGGTGAAGTGGTAACCAGTTTGGCAACAGGTGTCATTGATGGTGTAGCAACTTCCAGTGCATCGGGTGTAGATGGAAAATTTTGGGAATTTACCGGTTATGCTAGTAGATGGAATTGGCACAGTTCATGTGATATGGTCAATGTGAATCTTGATGCCTGGAACAAGCTTTCTCCGGAATTGCAAAAAATTATTGAGACAAAAGCACGTGAACTCGAACCGCAATTCTGGAAATTAGCCGTTGAAGAAAACAAAGAAAAGGAAAAAATATTAATAGAGAAAGGTATTAAGGTTTATGATCCGAACCCGGAACTTAAAAAAATATTTGCAAAACTTTCCAGTCAAATTTGGCAGGACCACATGAATGAAGTTCCTGAATCCATAAAGGTTATTGAAGATTACTTGGCATTAATGGAATAAGGGAAAAACGATTAATTTACCGTAATTACTTGCATGGATTTGAAAATCTAAGAAATGAAAATAGGCAGGTTGATAATTTTAGAGCTTTATGTTTTTATTTATTAACCTGCCTTGAAAGAAGGCGTCTCAGGTGAAAGAAAAAGTTATTGCTTTAGCAAAAATTCTTGATAATATTACCTTTAAATTAAATGGGTTGAGCGGTATTTGCATATGTATTATCACAATATTTATTTTGGCGGAAATAATTGCAAGAAAATTTTTTAATCACGGTTTTCTATTTGTATTGGAAGTGAGTTCCTATTTACTAGCAACATCTTGGTTTCTTTCAGCAGCCTATACTTTGCGTACCGATGGACATATAAGGATCAACGTTCTTACAAGTGTTCTAAAAACCGATCGTGCAGCCCGATTTGTTGATATATTCGCCACAGTCTTAGGAATTGTTATATCCTTAATTTTTTTTAGAGCTGTACTAATACTTGCTAGCGATTCATACTTTTTTAATAAAACTTCTTTTAGCCCCTTACGGGCTCCTTTGTATATACCTCAAACGTTTATCGCTATCGGTATGTTTTTCATGCTGATTCAGATGATTGTGAGGTTGATGCTGCTGCTGATTAAGGAGAAACCGGATATTAACCTAAAGAATAAATGAAATATGAACTGAGGAGAAAGGAGAGAGAAATGATTGCAGTTTATGTTATTGTGCTATTTTTGATTGCTATTCTTGGGAGCACTGTGTGGGTTGGTTTGGGTCTTGCCGGCGTTGGTGTTGCTGCAATAAGTTTGTTTCGCAGTAGTATGCCATTTATTAAACATTTAGGGTTTAGCATATGGTCTACGGCTACAACCCCGACTATGATGGCATTAGTGCTTTTTATTTTTATGGCAGAAATTTTATTTAGGACAAAACTTTCAGAATTAATATTTTCTGGTCTTGCGCCATGGGTGAACAGTATTCCCGGTAAGCTGATGCATACCAATATTATAGGGTGTACTCTTTTTGCCGCTGTTTCAGGTTCTTCTGCGGCAACAGCTGCTACTATAGGTAAAGTTACTCTTGTAGAGTTAGAAAAAAGAGGATATGATCATGCAATCTCTGTAGGCAGCCTTGCGGGTGCAGGAACTCTGGGTTTTTTAATCCCACCCAGTACTATGCTTATTATCTACGGGGTTCTTGCTGAAGAATCAGTGCTTAAACTTTTTCTCGCAGGTTTTGTGCCAGGACTTATCATTTCAGGGCTATATATTTGCTATATTATGTTCTATTCTTCATTTATAAAAGAGGTAGCTCCCAAGAAAAAGCTTAATTTCACAACTAAAGAAAAATTGCGAAGTATAATTAACTTGGGACCGATAGTTTTTCTAATACTTCTAATTATGGTTGCCATGTATGGAGGTTATGCTACACCGACTGAAGCAGCCTCGGTTGGTGTATTGGGAAGTCTCTTGATCGGTTTCTTTCAGAAATCTTTAAGTTTTAAGGCAATAAAAGAGGCGTTAATGTCGACTACCCGAACTGGTTCAATGATAGGGTTGATAATAATTGGAGCAGTTTTTCTTTCCGAAATGTTTGGTTTTCTTGGAATTCCCAATCTATTGGCCACAACAATAGCAGCCATGAATCTATCTCCATTAATTTTAATTGCTATACTTCTTATATTTTTCATATTTCTTGGATGTATCATGGAGGGAATGGCTATATTGGTTATGACATTACCCATAACACTTCCATTGATATTACAGGCTGGTTATTCCAAAATTTGGTTTGGTATTTTTATGGTCATTGCGATTCAACTTGCGCAAATAACTCCACCAGTAGGTTTTAATCTTTTCATTATTCAGGGTTTAACTGGAGATACAATAGGATATGTTTCCAAAGCAGCTTTACCTTTTTTTATTATTATGGCCTTATTCGCTATAGTAATTGCTGTTTTCCCTGAAGTTGTTACTTTTATACCTGACCTCGTCTTTTCCAGATGATTTTGTCGTACAGAATTATTTTTTAATGAAGAAATATTATGCCAATATTCTCTATTACTGTAAAAAATATAACATCGCCCACAACTAAAAATATATCTTTTTAGATAATCAATTGAGACACCATAAAATAGAGTTGATAAGTTTTATCCTGTGTGTACCGATTTTGATGCAACCGAGTAAAATCATGCTCTCGGATAAAAATAAAATTGATAGAGTTAATACAAGATATACCGATGTACCGGGGATGCACAAATTTCGTGTTACAGTTCCTGATAAATTTAAATGAAAGATAATAGTGACAGCAGTCTTTCCAATTTGGAGGTTTATATGTTTGGTTTAGGTGGAAAAGTTGCCTGGATTAATTTATCGAATAATCGAGTGAAGATTGAATCTACAGGCAAATATAAAAAGTTTATTGGAGGCAGGGGGGTAGGTAGTTACCTGGTTTTTAAAGAAGTACCAGAAGCTGCTCACCCGTTAAGTCCGGAAAATATAATTACCTTCAATACTGGTCCGTTGACTGGAACTTTGGCTCCAAGTTCTGGAAGAATTAATATCAGTACAAAAAATGTGGCCACCCACGGTATCTCTTTTGCAAATGCTGGTGGACATTTTGCTCCAGAGATGAAATATGCAGGTTTTGATCATCTAGTTATTCAGGGGAGAGCGGAGAAACCAATTTATTTATTCATTCATGATGATAAAATTGAAATCAAGTCTGCAGAGTACCTTTGGGGGAAAGATGCCTGGGAAACAGAAGAGTTAATAATGAAGGAGCTTACAGATAAAAAAATCCATGTTGCAGCTATTGGTCAGGCAGGGGAAAATCTTGTTACGATGGCATGTATTATGTTTGATCGTGCAAGAGCTGCTGGTTGGGGCGGATGTGGTGCTGTTATGGGCTCGAAAAATCTTAAGGCGGTGGCAGTAAGGGGGAAAGGTTCTCTTCAGGTTTACGATCCTGAGCGTTTTTTAAATTTCACTAAACAAATTTGGAAACGCCTGCTTCAATCAAATACCATTCAGCTTTTTCGTAAATATGGTAATCTTGGCACCGCAGGAGCAGGAGGAGTATACGGTACTTTAGCCCAAAGTGTCAAAAATATGGAAGATGAAGTATGGGAAGCAGAAAAAACCTTGCAGGTACGAGAGATAATTTTTAAAGAAAAATATGAGGTCAGAAGAATGGCTAATTTTGCTTGCCCAATTAATTGTAGTTGTTTTTATCATGTTAACGAGGGAAAATTCTCTGGACAAAAACTTGAAGCTCTTAAAACAAATGTATATCGAGCTTTTGGAACAAATATTGATTTGCCAAGCAGAGAATATATTCTCATGGCGAATGAGATGGCTGATAGGTATGGTATGAATTGTGATTCTCTTTCTGCAGTAGTAGCGTGGGCTATTGATGTTTATCAGAAGGGACTTATCGGAAAAGATATAACAGATGGATTGGATCTTCATTGGGGAGATGGAGACCTCCAATTAAAATTATTTAAATTAATTGCTTATAGAAAAGGTTTCGGGGATATACTTGCCCAAGGAGTGTATTGTGCATCACAGATTATCGGTAGGGGTACTGAGAAATATGCAATGCATGTTAAGGGGCATGGCATGTGTGAACAAGCAATTAGGTCTCATAAAGGATGGGCATTAGGTATAATGACGAGCACTATAGGTGGTGGTCATCTTGCTGGAGCTCCAAATACGGAACAGAGAAGCTTATCACCTGAAGAGGGTATGCGTTGTTTTGGAGTTCCCACAGCTGGTGAACCAAAAGTATATGAAGGAAAAGGAAAACTAGTTGCCTGGTTTGAAAAATATAAAATAATCGCTGACATGGCTGGATTATGTTCATTTACAACTTATTGGATTGATACTTCCCTTATAGGGGCTGATGATTTTGCTAAACTTATTTCACTTGCTACTGGTTGGAAATTAGAGGGAAAAGATTTACTTAATCTTGGGGAATCTATTTACAATATCGAAAAAGCTTTTAATACACTTCATGCTGGTTTTAGCAGAAAAGATGATAGACCTCCATATAAATTAACTGAAATTCCAGTTTCTTCAGGAGAATTTGCTGGAGAAAGACTTCTGCCTGAGAAATGGGAGGAAATGCTGGATGATTATTATATTGCCCATGGTTGGGATGTTACAACAGGCTGGCAAACCAGAGAATGTCTTTTAAAACTTGGACTTAATGATGTAAAAGAGAGACTTGAAAAAGCTGGAAAATTTCCACATCAAAAAATTCTCAAAAAACAAAATAAAGGTGGGAAATAAATGAATATAAAATTAAGATATTGTTTGAAAATTGACGAAAAAAAATGTACAGGTTGTCAAGCTTGTGTTTTAGCCTGTTCACATCATCGCTCCAAGACTTTCTCTGTAGAAAATACGAGCTGTATTGAGGTTTTCAGGAATAATAAAAATGGTGATATCAAAATAAACCTAAATCAATCCTGCTGTGATATGTGTGAACAAGAGGAGATGCCACTCTGTATTCAATTCTGTGCCTCAGAAGCTATTAAGATCGTTAGAACAATTTAAAAAATGCATTGTCTTAATAAATAAAATAGAATATTATTACACGAACTGGAGATTTTTTATGATTAAAAATTTAATTTCAAAATCAGTAGCAAATATAAGCCCTTCTGCCACAGAAGCGACTTCGTTTTTGGCGAATCAACTGAAGAGGCAAGGTATAGATGTAATAAGTTTTGCCCAGGGAGAACCAGATTTCGATACACCAGAAAATATTAAAAAAGCAGCAATAGAGGCCATTAATAAGGGTTTTACTAAATATACGGATGTACCTGGCATTCCAGAACTCAGAAAGGCTGTTGCGGATAAGTTTAAGAGAGAAAATGGAATAGACTACGAACCGGATCAAATTATAGTCTCCAATGGTGGCAAACAGGCGCTTTACGAAGTTTTTAGGACCATCTGCGAGGATGGAGATCAGGTATTAATTCCTACTCCCTGCTACGTGAGCTATACTGAACAGATTAAGCTTGCCGGAGCAGAACCAGTCTTTTTTAAAACAAAAGAGGAAAATAATTTTCGTCCCACTCTTGAGGAAGTTAAGACAAATTTTACTCCTAGAGTTAAGGCTTTTATAATAAATAGTCCCAATAATCCGACTGGCTCTATCATTGAAAAAGAACAGCTGAAAAAAATCGCAGGGTTCCTTGTAGAGCGTGGAGTATTCATGATCACAGACGAGGTATATGAACATCTTGTTTACGATGGTAGGAATCATATAAGTGTCGCCTCTTTGGGCAAGAAGGAAAAAGAAATGTCCATAACTATAAACAGTGTGTCGAAGACTTATGCTATGACGGGTTGGAGAGTAGGTTATGCTGCAGGTCCCCGGAACATTATAAAAGCCATGAACAATCTTCAAGGTCATGCAACAGGAAATATAAATTCCATAGCTCAGAAAGCGACTATTGAGGCTTTGAATGGAACCCAGGTGCCAGTTAGGAATATGATAAAGGAATATGGAAAACGCAGAGAATATATGGTTAACAGGCTTAACAAAATAGAGGGTATAAAATGTAATTATCCCGATGGCGCATTTTACGCCTTCCCGAATGTTACTGCTCTGTATGGTAAGAAATATAATGGGAATATAATTGGAAACGATGTTAATGTGGCTAAGTTCTTTTTAGAGAAGGCACATGTGGCAGTTGTCCCAGGAGTTGCTTTTAATTATTCGGGTTATGTCAGATTTGTATTTGCCAAATCTATGGAAGAAATAAATGAAGGTTTAGACAGAATTGAAAAGGCAATAAAAGAGCTTAAGTAAAAATCAGGAAAACCTTGCATGTACGTTTCAATGCCATCATTCTTTGTGACGTTTTGGTCTTAAAACCTTATGACCATATTGGAGTAGTTACTTTCTTCAGTGATAGTGCAGTGGTTGAGAGATCTGTCACTTATTACATAATTTGCTTATTTCGATTCGAGCAGGTAAATCTTCCAGTACAATCTTGAATTTTTACTCACTGCCACATTTATGTTTTTTCATGGAATTAGCTCCTTATTATTTGAGCTCATTCTAACTTAAAATTGTCCATTTGTTGAATTGAAGCTGGATGATTCTTTCTGTACCGGAAGCAGTATTATGCCTCAGAAGAAAAATCCTGATGCTGCAGAATTAATCAGGGGAAAAAGCGGGCGGGTTTACG
>Ga0209121_10006695_pt1 | contig 10047 bp, 13 predicted proteins | sample Cruoilmetagenom3_FD_187292 | JGI IMG/M metagenome (GOLD analysis project Ga0209121, IMG submission 187292) | Oil polluted marine microbial communities from Coal Oil Point, Santa Barbara, California, USA - Sample 3 (SPAdes) (version 2) | ecosystem: Environmental > Aquatic > Marine > Oil seeps ...
TTCTTTGGCTGCGACAATAGCTGAAGCAACCGGACCATAGCCGCACATGGTACAATTAAGGCGCTCACAGCGCTCATATAGCTCTTCCTCATCAAGAGCGACTATGGCTTCTATCACGGAGCCATCTTTTTCCACAGCTACAGAGTGGGGTTCATAATGCGTGAAATCGCTACTGGCTATAAGGATTAAGTTACCATCTGCCTGGGAAATAACCTTGCCTACCGTCCGAGCTGTTTCTATATCTTGAGTCAGCATTGTTATGGGCACAATTTTCACCTTCTTATAGAGGTGTTGAAGCCAGGGCAATTGCACTTCAATACTATGCTCATGTATATGAGCTGTTTCGTCGGCTTTGATTACTCCCCCTAAAAGACTTTGGGCAAGTGTCTCGTTTATTTCTACCTCACCCAGGGGCGTGTTCCAGGCAGCTCCCGCCCATACGGAAACGGGATATCCATAGCCGGTGTGATTAGGACCAAGTATCACTGCGGTATCGAATATGCCATCATCAGCAAGCTCCTTATAGGCATGGGCTGCTACTGGCCCAGAATAATAATAGCCAGCGTGCGGGACGACTATAGCCACAATCTTCCTCAGCCCTTCGCTGTTCACCTGGGGCATAACTCCCGGTCCAAGTTCATGTTTATAGCACCATTCAATCTGCTCTTCTAACTCTCTGGCAGTACCAGCATAAAACATGCCGGAAACAGCAGGTTTTCTTGTCCTCATTAAATATCCCCGCAAATAAGAGCTACTACTATTTAGGCTTTCTTTTCGCCCTTTTTCCAGTTCTTTTCTGGACCTCCCCAGTTTTTCTCGCGGGTTTTTCTTTGCTCCCTTGTGCTAACTTCTCTCCCCCCAGACTAGCTTGGTCACGCTGCCAGCGGTGTATCTCATCCAGGGCTGGCGGAAAGACACTAAACACCTCTATATCAACAGGAAATTGCACCGAGTGTCCTTCTTTAATAAACAGAAGCCCTGCCTCATCCTCCTTAAGCGTCTCGCTTATCCTCTTGGCCATAGATTCGTTTCTCTTCTTGGTCGCCTCAATATAAAATTCAGAAACTTTATTTGCCACCTTCTCACTTATAAACCCAAACATCAGGCATCTTTGCCAATCCATAACCTCTTCAAACAGTTCCTTTTCTTCAATTGCCTCAAAGGTAGCTTCATTATCACACTGGTTTTTAGCAATTTGATAACTGCTTGGATTTAGCCTCTCTATGGCCTTCAGGCCATCCTCGCCAGCTTGAAAGATTGATTCATGGTAGACCCGATTTACCATCCCGATCTTCGACACTAAATTGGTTAGCTGTTCTGCTACCTGTTGCCAATAACGACTACATTTTTCTTTATATTCATCAGGGGCATCCTTGTGGGAATATACAAGTGGGACGAGGTAAAGCTTCTTGCCCTGTTTAAAGCGCTCAGCCTCAAGCCTCTCTATTTTGCCTAATTGCTCTGGCATGGAAATTTAGCTCCCGAAAAAGAAATCCTCCAAAGCCTCAGTGCACTTTATATCGAGATGGACTTAAGGGGAAAAGAGCAAAGCAAACTTTTCATGGTTGCTACCTATTAGGATCTTCTTCTTTTCCCCAGTTTTGCATCATCTCCTTGATTCGCTGGGCAAGTTTAGGATCCTCCTTGAGACGTTGAGTAAATATAGGGCAACTCTGAAGAATCATCTCCTGACTCATAGAGGCTAAACTTTCCATAATCTGGTCTAGTTCGCTTCTGGTCTGTTCAGGGAGGTTTGTCCCCTGCATCGCTATCCTGAACTGCGTAATATCTTCAGTGCTAACCTGGACCGGAGTCACACAGTTCTTGTACCAAGCACATTCCCGGCATCTGACAATCGCTGTAACTTTATCTAGAATATCACCCATTGTTAGTCCTTCTGATTAATCTAATTTTACACCTTTTCCCGATATTATAAAGGAAATCAAACTCGATCTCAAATCGCTTGTTTTCATAATTGATTCTTTGTGCTATAATACCAGAATAAATTAATGCCAGTGACAGCAGGTACCCTGAGGGTTTAAATAACTTGCCTGCCGAGGCTTAAAGTAGCCCTGTGTTATCTGGCACGGGGATTTTTGTTGTAGATTTCTCCTTCCATGACGGGAGAGAGTTAAAGAGAAGGTAAATATGTTAAGAGAAAAGAAGGTGCTGATAGTAAGCAATCTAGCCGATGATTTGTCGCGAAGCACTATTATCATCGCTACTAACTACCAGGGTCTGCTTGCTAAACAAATGGCCGAGTTGCGTAGTGCTTTGGCAAAAGCAGGTGTCGAATATCATGTTGTCAAAAATACTTTGCTCTATCGTGCCGCTGAAAAGGTAGGTAAGCCACAACTGATGAATATAATCGGAGGACCTGTGGCTCTAGCCTTCGGCTACGATGACGTAGTTAATGCAGCTAAAGCCCTTAACCAATATATCAAATCCACGACGTTGCCTTTACAAATTAAGGGAGGGTTATTAGGAGATCGAATTCTGCTTCCAGAGGAAGTCATAAGCTTGGGTGATTTGCCACCTAAAGAAATTCTCATCTCCAATTTAATTCGGCAATTGCAAGCCCCTGTGGGAAGTTTACATAATATTCTTAGCCTTCCCTTACAGGGACTATTGAACGTGTTACAAAACAGAGCTCAAATTACTAGCGAATAACAAAGGAGGATATCATGTCACCAGAAGAAGTAAAGAAAGAAAGGGAGGAAGGAGAGGTAAAGAAAGCTTCAAGGGTGAAGAAAGGAGTTAAGGAAGAGGAGGCAAAGGAAGCTCCAAAAGCAAAGAAAGAAGCTAAGGGTTTGACCAAAGAGGAAATTGTCACTGCCATCAAGGATATGACGGTGCTGGACCTGGCTGATTTGGTCAAGACTCTGGAGAATGAATTCGGGGTTAGTGCTGCCCCTGTAGCAGTAGCAACAGCGCCGGCATCTGCTACTGGCCAGCCAACAGAAGCACCTCCGGCGGAGGAGAAGACAGAATTCACCCTCAACTTGAAGAACTTCGGCGAAAAGAAAATCGAAGTTATTAAGGCAGTGCGTGAGGTAACCACCCTGGGATTAAAGCAAGCTAAGGATTTGGTGGAAGCTGCTCCACAGGTAGTAAAAGAAGGCATCTCCAAGGAAGAAGCCGAAACAATAAAGCAAAAATTAGAGGCTGCTGGAGCGACTGTAGAGATTAAGTAGGAACACCTCAAAATTCTCCGAATTCTTGGTGGGGAGGTTGAGTGACATGTCTTTAGCTAGTTACCAAATTATCTTAGTGATGGGGGGATGTTTCCTTCTTCTGGGGATCATTTTTATTCTTTGGAACAAGAGGGAAAAGAAAAGATATTACAATTCTATTTTGTTAACCCAAAGAGATATCAAGGAGACTATAACCCATGAACATGAGCGTTTCTGGCTACACGCCTGGCAAATAGGAGGCAGGATTTCCCTTATCATCGGTATTATGCTGCTGATTATTGGCGGGATTCTGTGGTTCATTGCGCCTTAAGCTTGTCGTGGCATTGGAGAACAGAGCAGGAGATTTTTGTCAAGGCGACTCATACGAAATTCCACGGGTGTTTAATTCTCTGCACCCAGCCTATCAGTGACCTCCTTGAGTGATACTTTGCCGGCAGACAAGACCATTTTCAACGCGTCATCAATTGATATATTGGTCCAGATAATGTCATTTTCCCTTACTATTTCTAGATAGCCAGATGTTGGATTGGGAGACGTCGGTATAAACACGTTGAGCAGCTTTTCACCGGACTCGACGCGTGATTCACTCGTTACAAAGCCCAGAACTCGCATACCCTTCTTGGGGAACTCTACTAGTACTACCTGTAGGAATTTGGTCTCGCTAGGGGCGGTGAAGCTTACCATGATTTGCTTGATACTTGTATAGAGATATCGAAACAATGGCACTCTTGCCAATAGAGACTCTATATGACCAATCAGCCTCTTGCCAATAACACTGGTTGCTACAAGTCCAGTCAAGTAGATTAAGGCTAATGTTAAGGCAAATCCCAGGCCGGGAATCGTGCGCCCTAATAGCGATTTGGCTACGGGTTGCGCAATGTTGTCAATATAGTTGAAAAGCCAGGCCAGTATCAATATAGTAATAATAATCGGCACAATAACGAGGATTCCTGCGCCGAACTGTGTTTTTAATTTCTTACCTACCCTAATCGGAAATTTCCTCTTGCTCTGCTCCATTGCCTTTAACCTCCTTGTTGCACTAGGTGTACTGCTCGTTCATAGTAGCGCTTGATAACCATTTTGACACTGACGCATTCTATTTCTGACCTGACGCGTATACCGAATATGTTTCAGGTTTAGATTATTTCCTTGTGCCGGTATTGTAGAGCTTCAGCCATATGGTGTGTCTTGATGATGTCGCTATGCTCTAGGTCGGCGATGGTACGGGAAAGCTTGAGGATGCGATGGAAGGCACGGCCGGTGAGATGAAGCTGCTTCATGGCGGCGCGAAGCAGGCTCTGCGCTGCCGGTTCCACCGTACAGAATTCCTTCACCTCCTTGGGCGTCATATCAGCATTGCACCTTAGCTTCGTGCCCCGAAAACGCGCAAGTTGTATTTCATGCGCTGCCTTGACCCTGGCCCTGACTTTATCCGAGCTTTCCCCCGGCTTATCTTCAGTGAGTTTTTCATAATCAATATGGGGAACATCAACAAAGATATCAATGCGGTCCAGTAATGGTCCGCTTATCCTTTTATGATAGCGAGAGATTTCTCCTGACGAGCATTTACATTCCTTAAACGGGTCGCCATAATACCCACAGGGGCAGGGGTTCATAGCTGCAACCAGCATAAAACTAGCAGGGAAGGTAACACTGCCATGAGCACGGCTGACGGTAATTGTTCTGTCCTCTATGGGTTGGCGCAGCGACTCCAGAGTAACATGCCCAAACTCAGGGAATTCATCTAGAAAAAGCACCCCATGGTGCCCCAGACTTATCTCCCCGGGCCTTGGCCATTGTCCTCCTCCCACCAAACCAGCATGGGAAATAGTATAGTGAGGGGAGCGAAAAGGACGCTCTACAACGATGGGAGTGTCTTGCGGCAACAATCCACTAACGCTATAAATCTTGGTTACCTCGATAGCTTCCTCCATGGTCAACTGGGGAAGTATCGAGGGCAAAGCACGAGCCAACATAGTCTTGCCGCTTCCCGGTGGACCACACATGAGGATATTGTGTCTTCCTGCCGCCGCTATCTCCAGAGCTCTCTTGGCATGCTCCTGACCCTTAATATAAATGAGGTCGAAGGTGTAACTAGGGCGAAATTCCTGCTCCCAATTTAGCTCGCTGTGATACTCCGGGATGCCTACTTCGCCTTGAAGATGAACAACCAGTTGCGCTAACGATTCTCCAGGGAATATATGTATATTATCTATAAGGGAAGCCTCTTTAGCATCATCCCAAGGCAGGAATACAGTAGATAAGCCTTTATCACGGGCTAAAGCTACCATGGGCAATACCCCATGGGTATGGCGTAGCTTGCCATCCAAAGAGAGTTCCCCTAAAAAGATACTATTGGAGAGGTCAGCGTTTAGCTGTCCTGAACTAATCAGTATGCCTATGGCCATGGGTAAGTCGTAAGCAGGGCCTTCCTTTTTTAAGTCTGCTGGAGCCAGGTTGACAGTAATACGCCTGTTGGGGAACTTGTAGTAGGAGTTTCTTATGGCTGACCTTACTCTTTCTCTGGCTTCCTGGACTGCCTTGTCCGGTAGTCCGACGATAGTGAAAGAAGGTAGGCCTGGTGATAAATCCACCTCTACTTCCACTACAGCCCCCTCCAGACCCACCACAGCAGCACTTTTTACCTTGGCTAGCATCTCAATAGAACTTCCTTCATCTAAGAGAGGCTCAATCGCTTTCTCTTACAAATTCCTCAATTTTTTTAATTAGCTCTCCGTTCTCTTCCTCAGATAGCGTAAGGTTGCTTTCCAACCTGTTAATATAATCATCGACCTCAGGAAAAAGAGACCTTGCCCGTGCTAGTTGTTCATTCTGTTCCCGAATCTCCTGATCTACGTCACTAAAATCAATTTTCAGGTCTAATCTTTTATTCAAAAAGCTCAGGACTTTCTTTTCAGCTTGAGGGTCTTCCATCGCTGCCAGGTAAAAAGGTATTGGCACCCACAGGCTTACTCCGGGAATATTCCTCCCCTTAGCTACCCACAACAGAAAAGAATTCAAGGTTGGTCTCTCACCCGGCGGAGTTTGATAATCCATGTCTCCGACCAGGTCGTGTTGATTCAAGGCTTCTTTAATTTCTGCCGAATTGACTACGGTAAACAACTGGCGGGGAGAAGTATGAGCACCAGAGGTAATCATTGCCCCAATGATATATAGTTCTTTTACCTGACAATGATGCTCTGCTACATCCAAAATTGAGTTTAGAAATTTATACCATTCAGCTCCTGGAGGGGCGCTCCGGAAAACCACCAATTCAAGTTCCTGGCAGGCATAGAACTTGCTTTCAGGAAATTGGGCTAGATTACCTTCTATGGTGACTCCACCAAGGGAAAAGAAATCTTCTGGTTCAATCTCGGCAAATTCTTGCCCTTTCAGTTTCCGATTCAAGTAGTCCGTGACTTTTCGTCCTAAATTTCCGGCGTCTTCACTCCAGCCCAGCACTAAAGAGGATTGACTAAGGTCTGGCTCCCTGTAGATTTTTATAGGATACCCCTGGCTCATCCTCCTTGGCCTCGCTTTTTGAAGAACTTTTCAACATCGTCCATGATTTTTTTCTTTTCTTCCTCGGTAATTGGTCCAGGCCCGGCTGGTTTGTCATAAACCACATGCCTTAATCTATCCAGTTGCCCTCTTATTGCTAAAGGGATTTGTTGGTAAAATTCTTCAATTCTTCGTTGTGCCCTTTGGTCTAATTCATCCAATTTATCTAGATTAACCTCTATTTTTAGGCTACGGGTGAGGACTTCCAGTACGGACTTCGAAGCTTTGGGGTAGGACAGAGGCAATCCTTGGAGATATACTGGTATCTCGCCCATCAGGCAAATAGCCTCAAAACCTCTCTTCTTAGCAACTCCTAGCAAGAGTCCATTCAAGCCGGTGATATTTCGCTGTTCACCTCTCCCTTCGATGTCGGACGTGAGCACGGTGTTTTCGTATCCTCTTATTTCCTGGATTAGTCTCTCACTATTAGGCACGGCCCAAACTCTCGGCTTCATAGTATGGTGGGTCAAAGCTACGGCTGCTCCCGAAGTATAAATTCTGCGACATTTAAATTTCTCGGCTACATCCAGAACAAGCTTAGCCATATGATAGGCTTTCTTCCCCTCGGCATAGACCCTATCCCCTTCAGTAGGCTGTTCTTCTCCAACAAAAAATATTAACTCCTTTCCCTGTATTACTTTAAAATAAAATTTATTATCAGGTAATTCCAGGTATTCTAACACTCCCTTGTGAATCACGGCTCGTTTGGGGTAAAAGAAATCCCAAGGCTCAATTTCTCCAAACTCCTCTGCCTCTAACATCCCTCTCAAAGTATCAACAGCAATTATCCCGATATTTCCTATTCCTGGCCAACTGGCTACCAAAATCGGGTTTTCAAGATGTGGCTCCTGATAAAGTCTGATCCCCATCGCTCTCCCCAAATGCAGCTTTATTATATACTATATATACTATTCCTTTTCTTGTCACCGGCAAAATATTTATGTGAATTTTAGTAAATAGCTTCGAAAATGGGAGGTGGTAAGCAATGACGAACTGGGACTGGGAGAATGACCTTCCGCCAGTCGCTAGAGAAAAATTAGCCAGAATTGGTGAATTGACCCAAGAAGAGAAAGAGAAGATGACGGTTTCTGAGAAGGTGAATTGTCTACTGTCGGAATTCTACCAAGGTCAGATTGACCCCGAAGGCTTATGGAAGAGGTTGAAGGAAGAAGGCAAGCCATCCCTTCTGAGGGAAGCCCAAATGAGACTGATAGATTCTCTTAGTTTTGGGAGTACCCCAGCCGAATTGCAAAGGAGAAGAGACGGAATTTTAGCCATAGAGACCCTCAAGGAAGAACAGAATACTTCTGTAGTCGAACTAAATTTAAATCTGGCGGAGGACTTGCAAAAGAGGTATAGAGCAGAAATAGAGCAAGCCTACAATGGCATAAGAGCTGAAGTAGAAAGAAATCCTCAATTAAGGGTAAAACAAGTTCAGCAAGGACAAAACACCGTAATTATTCAATTGACTGTGGATGAGGCGATAAAACAGCTTCCTCAATGGCAAGAATTTCTTTCCAGGCACGAAAGAAGGTACAGCCAGGAATTTGCCCAGGTGATGGGTAAATTGACAAAAGAGTTAAAATGAAGGGCTATATGCCTATAGCTACAGCAACGGCATGCTGCTTACTGTCAGAAAGGCTAATAGAAACCTCGTTTAAGTTTAATTTTGCGGCTTTCTTCAAAGCTTGCCCGTAAAGTTTTACCGATGGTCTGCCATCGTCGCCAGCGAGAATCTCAATCTCACGCCAGCCAATACCTATCCCACCTGTTCCCAGGACTTTCATGACTGCCTCTTTAGCAGCAAATCTGGATGCTAAGGACGAAGTTCCATCCTGGCAAGTCCTGAGTTCTGCCTCGGTGTAAATACGGTTTAAAAAGCGCTTTCCCCATTGCTTGATTGCCGTTTCAACACGCTCCATCTCTATGATATCAACGCCAATAGATACCGCTCCGTCTCCTTTTGGGTTTCAGTATTACCTGGACAATTTAGCCGCCATAGTTGACATAACGTCAGGCCATAAAACGGGCAAGTATCGCTTCAGTTCACAATTCTCCAATAGACAGCATAATGCATGATCTCGCAAAAGCAATATAGCGTCCCGGCAAAAGCAGGGAATGAGCCTCCGGAAGGACTGCTGAACACGAAGTTGTCCGACACCGAGCTCAATTTATCGGCAAGCGGACTGTTCGGCTGAGCTCACGCCGAAGCTTTGTAGAAGAGCCAAGCCCCGATGAAATCGGGGCGCCTACCAAAATCTGGATGTCAGTCAATTTGAAATCAGACCACTTTCACTGCTGTCCCATACACTACCATCTCAGCAGCTCCGGACATCACCATCGAAGTTACAAACCTGGTGCCTACTATGGCATTAGCACCCATTTTCTCAGCTTGCTCAATCATTCTCTGCATTGCCTCTTCTCGAGCCTGTGCCAGCATTACGGTGTAATCCTTGACTTCGCCACCGACGATGTTGCGCAAGCCAGCCATAATATCGTGCCCCATATGCCTGGCTCTGATAGTGCTGCCTCTAACTAAACCCAGAGTTTCTTGTATCTTTTTGCCCTCTATTTGCTCTGTGGTAACCACAATCATTTTTCTACCTCCTTGAATTTATCCTTTTCTTCCTTGGATGCTCGATATCTTTCTCGCCCTAGCGATGCCAGAAGAATGATAAGCCCTACAGCTATCGCGGCAATAGCAATCTTAACTGGCAAGGGTAGCCATGGGAAAGCTAAGCCGAAGAGCAGATAAAGGCCCCAGCCTATTAGAATACCCAGGCCCACTGCTAGCAAGATACCACCGAGTTTCCTCATGTTATTCCTCCTTGAATTTATTGGTGATGGGGAGTCTCCTATCCCGGCCGAAGTCTCTGGGAGTTATCTTTATGCCAGGGGCAGTTTGGCGACGCTTATATTCGCTCCTATCTACCATGTGAGCTATCTTTGTAACTGTGTCACGGTCAAAACCCATGTCTGTAATCTGGTCAATCGCCAGGTCATCCTCCACATAGGCCTTTAGGATGGGGTCCAGTGTATCATATGGAGGCAGGGTATCGGTGTCTTTTTGGCCTGGTCTTAGTTCAGCAGATGGTGCTTTGGTCAGGACAGAAGATGGTATCACCTCTTCGCCTGCCTGGCGATTCTTATATGTGGCTAATTCGACGACCATCGTCTTGGGGAGATCTTTCAAGGGAATAAACCCTCCAGCCATATCCCCATAAAGGGTAGTATAGCCTGTAGCTGTCTCGCTTTTATTGCTGCAAGCAAGCACCAACCAGCCGAACTTATT
>Ga0209121_10006696_pt1 | contig 10043 bp, 6 predicted proteins | sample Cruoilmetagenom3_FD_187292 | JGI IMG/M metagenome (GOLD analysis project Ga0209121, IMG submission 187292) | Oil polluted marine microbial communities from Coal Oil Point, Santa Barbara, California, USA - Sample 3 (SPAdes) (version 2) | ecosystem: Environmental > Aquatic > Marine > Oil seeps ...
CTTAATGGAGCGTAAAACGGCTGAGCAGCGCGGGCTTGAACCCCTGGGGATCTATCGTGGCATGGCAGTCGCTGGTTGCGGGCCAGAGGAAATGGGCATTGGCCCCGTATTCGCTATCCCTAAACTGCTTAAAGCCAACGGCCTGAAAATGGACGACATCGGTGTTTGGGAATTGAACGAAGCTTTCGCCGTGCAGGTTATCTACTGCCGCGATCAGCTGGGTATCCCCAACGAAAAACTCAACATCAATGGTGGTGCCATCTCCATTGGCCACCCCTACGGCATGAGCGGTGCGCGCATGGTTGGTCATGCCCTGCGTGAAGGCAAGCGTCGAGGCGAGAAGTACGTTGTCATCACCATGTGTGTTGGTGGTGGTATGGGCGCTGCGGGTTTGTTTGAAGTGGCGTGATGAGAGTGTAATGGTTGATAGCTGAGACACAGCTGCTAAAACAGAGCTACTACTAAATAAGGGGAGTGCATTAGATTGATGTGCTCCCCTTTTTTATTGGGCTGTACTACGCAGGGGGGGGTAAAGGTTTCTGATAAGATCTCGTTTGTATTCTTACAACGGTAGTGTAAGTAGAGAAAAAGGCAGTACGATGAAAAGTAAAATATCCTGTCGCTTGAAAAAATACTTTGTATGCTTCTTATTACTCGCAAGCAGCTTCCCCATTACCGCGTCCGATGAACCTGTGCTGACATTGGTGACAGGAGATATGGTGGCTGGGCTTTATCACTCGCCGGAGCAAACAGGCCTGGTTGATGAGTTGCTTGAACTGGCATTAACAAGAATGGGTTACCGCCTGCGAGTTTTGACAGTGCCGGGAGAAAGAAGCCTGAAGATGGCTTCGGCAGGTCTTGCCGATGGCGAGCTGTTGCGTACGGCTGCTATTGAAAAGTATTTCCCCAGTTTGTTGCAAGTGCCTGAAACACTCGTTGAAGGTGAGTTTGTGGTTTTTTCTCATGAGCCCATTGACTTAAGTGAGGGTTGGCAAGCCTTGTCGGGGAAATCCGTGGGCATCGTTATTGGCATGAAGATTATTGAAGATAAAGTGCCAGCAAGTGCCTTGGTTACTAAGGTGAAAGATGAAGAGCTGCTATTTAACTTGCTGAAAAGAAAAAGAATAGACTACGCTGTTTTTCTCAAAGATATGGGGCAGTTTTATTTGCATAAAAATAACATCAAGGGTTTGCTCGTAAATAAAGTGTCTCTGGATAAGGTTCCTGCCTATCTCTACCTTCACCCTAAACACGCAAATTTAGTACCACGCTTGGCAAATGCTTTGAAAGGAATGAAACAGGATGGTTCATTTCAAATGCTGGTTGAGAAACATCTACCGCCAATAGATATCGCTTACCCTGAAAGAGCATCTGAATATTAATAAATAAAATAGCGGTCCTTAAATAGCTGTATGGGCGTTGAGTTAAAAATTTAAACTGCTGGGGGCCTTACTGGCTATGAAAAAAAATCATTCAGAACTAACTGGCCCTTTGGCCCGGCGCCTGGGTCTATCTGTTTTTTTCGCGAGCATAATTATCACTATCTTTACCTCAGGTGTGTATCTTTATATTGGGCTGAAAGCTGATATTAAGAGTATCGAAACACAGCTTGAAGAGGTGGAAAACCTTTATCTGCCAAGTATTAGCGCTCGGCTTTGGGTTTCAGATATCGACGCACTAAAGCTTGATTTAGGGGGTATGCTTAATTTGCAGTCGATTGAATACCTTGCTCTCAGCGAGGATGGTAACCTGCTCGTCGAGGTTGGTAAGCAGCCCTTGAAAAATAGAACCACTCGCAACACCCCGATTTTTTATAATCACGATGGTGTGCAGCAGCAAATAGGACTCTTGACGATTGAGGCATCCACTACGGATGTCTATAACATGTTTTATGACAATGCCCTTTCTTCCATCGTTATGGTCGCTTTTCAAACGTTTATGGTTGCTGGTTTTGTGCTGTTGCTAGTTAGTCGCCGTGTTACCCGACACCTGGGCACGATCTCTGCCTTTGCAGGTGAACTTGGTTTATCAAATCTAGGCCAGCAATTAGTTCTTAATCGTCCGCGCCAAACTGGTAGAAGGCCCGACGAACTGGATGTGTTGGTTGACGCCTTAATGACGATGCAAAAGCAATTGGGCGAGTCTGTGAGGGCTTTAAGAGATAGTGAGGAAAACCTGACGCTCACCCTGAACTGTATTGGTGATGGCGTCATAGCAACGGACCGTGAAGGCCTGGTCACTCGCATGAATCCCGTGGCTGAGCAGATGACGGGTTGGGCCTTGAGTGAAGCTACAGGTTGCTCTGTGCGTGATGTTTTTCCCATAGTCGATGCCTCAACGCTTGAGCCAATTGCCAATCCCGTTCATCAGGCTTTGACGACGGGTGAAATTGTCACCCTCAGCAACCACACCACTTTGCGGGCAAAAAATGCAGTGGAATATCAAATTGCCGATAGTGCTGCACCAATAGGCAATGGGAAAAACATTATTGGTGCCATTCTTGTGTTTCACGACGTCACTGAGCAGTACCGAGTGCGTCAGCAATTAGTCGATAGTCAAAAGCGTTTAAGACTTCATATTGAACAGACGCCGCTAGCCGTTATTGAATGGGATCGAAAGCTTGTAGTAACAGGCTGGAATCCGGCAGCTGAGAATATGTTCGGATACAGTAAAGAGGAGGCTATTGGCCAAACTTCCTCCGAGTTGATTGTTCCATTTGAAGAGCAAGCCGAAGTTGATGGTGTATGGCAAAAACTCTTATCCAATCAGACAGTAGCCCATCAAATTAATGAGAATACAAATAAAGCTGGAGAAACGCTGGTCTGTGAATGGTACAACACCCCGCTAGTAGATGATGGAGGGCAGGTTATAGGCGTGGCATCATTTGTTGATGATATTTCTCAGCGCGTACGGGCCGAAGAAAAAAACCGCGAGCAGCAACTCGAGCGGCAACTCCTCCTCGATAATCTATTGGATACGGTTCTTACCGTCGATGAAGATGGCATTGTTTTGAGCTTAAACCTGGCGGCAGAGAAGCTTTTTGGATACTCCACTGAAGAGCTTAGTGGTAAACACTTTCAGTTCATTATGCCGCCAGACGTTGCACAGGATTATCAGCAATATCTCTATCAAAGTGCCGAGGGCCTGGATGTTGAAATAATTGACCGAGCCCATGAAACTTTGATGAAAAATAAAGCTGGAGAGCAATTTCCGGTGCGCTTGTCTGTAAAGACAGCTTCTCGAATTGATAGCGACAAGATGATTTTTATTGCCTCTATTCACGACTTAAGTGGGGAGAAAAAAACTGAAGAGCAGTTGCGCCGTAGTCAAAAAATGGATGCCCTGGGGAAATTGACCGGCGGCATCGCCCACGACTACAACAATATGCTGGGGGTTGTGCTGGGCTATGCCGAACTGTTGCAGAACGCTCTGGCCGATCAGCCAAAACTGCTCGGTTATAGCGAGCAAATTAGCCAGGCGGGTGAAAGGGGTGCAAGTTTAACGAAAAAGTTGTTAGGTTTTTCTAAGCAGCAAATGGTTGAGGCCGTAAAGCTTGATGTCAATGCCTTGTTGAGAGATCAGCGGTCGTTATTGGAAAAAGTAGTCACCGCAAGAATTGCCGTCAAGATGGATTTACTAGAGAATTTGTGGCCAATCTGGGTAGACAAGGGCGACTTTGAAGATGTACTAATGAACCTGTGCATCAACGCCATGCACGCTATGGATGTGGGTGATGGTGTTTTATCGATTGAAACATCGAATCAAACCTTGAGCGTTCAGGATGCTGAAAGCCTGGGTATTGTCGCGGGTGATTATGTCAGGCTTTGTATTAGCGATACCGGTAAAGGCATGAATAAAGCCACCATCGAAAAAATATTCGACCCCTTCTTTACCACCAAAGGCGAACAGGGGACAGGCCTGGGTTTAAGCCAGGCTTACGGTTTTATTGAGCGCAGTAAAGGCGGAGTTCAAGTTTATTCGGAGCCGGGTATAGGCACTCGATTCAGCCTCTATTTCCCCCGCCATAGCGGGGATTCATCAGTTAGTGACGCATTTTCAGCTGTGGATATGGCTTTATTGCGTGGTGAGGAGAGCATTCTCGTTGTCGATGATGAGCCCAGCTTGCTGGCCCTGGCCAGGGATGCCTTAAGTCAGCAGGGCTATAAAGTCTTGTGTGGAGCCAATGGGGACGAGGCTCTGAGTCTATTGCGCAACAATACGATAGATTTAGTGATATCTGACGTTATTATGCCCGGTATGACTGGCTACGAACTGGCCGAAAAAATACGGCTTGAGTTTCCAGGTATGAAGATTCTGATTGTTAGCGGTTTTGACGAGACAAGTCATGCCGATGAGGTTGATCAGGTGCTCAGGTCGGAGGCGCTTGCCAAACCCTACAAATCTCGAGATTTGTTAGGGCGGGTGCGACAGTTATTAAACGGGTCTCCAGACAATACTGTCGGTAAAAATTAGTTTTATAAGTTCTATTAGTTTCGTCCTAACCTTACCCTTCTGGTTGAATAGGGTTTTATAGCGCGGGTTAACGTTGCGATCCTTAGCTATATAGCAAGCAGTATGTTTGATGGCGAGATTGTTGAAGTCACGGCATCCATACAGGTGAAGAGTGCGGTAGGCTTGTTCGAAGCTGCTGCTGGCCCGATAGTTGATTTTTATAAGGCATTAAAGAGAAAGTTTTGGTCTGGCTGACAGACCCTACACAGTGGAGTATGAGTAATGGACAATATGGATTCAATCGTTGCAACCATCATTGGGTGGTTGACCTTATATGGGGTGAAAGTTATTGCCGCCCTAGTGATATTTGTTATCGGTAAATGGGTGGCAAGAGAGTTGGGAAATGCCACTAAAAAAGTAATGGAGAGTCGAGAAGTTGATGCTGCGTTGGTTAATTTTACCTCCAGCCTAGTGTATTACGCGCTGTTAGTCTTTGTGGTGATTGCTGCCCTGGGTCAAACTGGTATTCAAACGGCCTCCTTTGTTGCTATTGTCGGTGCTGCAGGTTTGGCAATTGGCCTGGCCATGCAAGGCTCGCTGTCCAATTTTGCCGCAGGCGTGTTAATTATTATCTTTAAGCCGTTCAAAATTGGTGATTTCGTCGAAATGGCTGGCACCGCTGGTGTGGTAGAAAACATTATGATCTTCACTACCGAGATGAAAACCGGTGATAATAAAAAAATTATCGTGCCGAATTCGTCCGTTTTAGGTGGGGTTATCACCAACTACTCAGCCAATGACACCCGTCGTGTTGATTTGGTTATGGGTATTGGTTACAACGATGATATTGACAAAGCCAAACAAGTACTTGAAGAAATTATTAATGCCGATGAGCGTATATTAAAAGATCCTGCGCCACTGATTGCCGTCTCTGAACTGGCTGACAGCAGCGTTAATTTTGCCGTTCGCCCCTGGGTAAAAAGCGCCGATTACTGGGCTGTGTACTTTGCCTTAAATGAAACAGTGAAAAAGCGTTTCGACCAGGAGGGCATCTCTATCCCTTATCCCCAGCAAGATATTCACTTGCATAAAATCGAAAGTTAGGAGAACGACTGATGAATAAGAAGCTTGTTTCAAGTGTTTTTATACTGGCTGTAGCGAGTGCTACAAGTACTGCTGCCTGGTCAAAAGGAGAGGGCAAGGGTGGCGGAATACGCGCCGATCACCCCAAGGGCCAGATGGGCCGTACTCACGATAGTGAAGAGAAGTATCGCAAGGAAATAAAAGAAAAAAGACGTGAGCATAGTGACGACGATGATGCCAAAGAGCGCCGTGAAGAACATGAAGAGCGGCGCGAGCGCGAAGAAAAAGCTTATCGAGAGCACCGGGAAGATGGCGGCAAACCTGCAGGCCTAGCCAAACAGCGGGAGAAAAAAGCCACTCAGGAGCAAAAGGAATTAGGTCGGGGCTCGGAACAAGGGCAGAAAGCCAGAGAAGAGCATAGCCGTAAGTGGTGGAAGCTCTGGGGCGAATAACTGCACAGAAATATTTGCAGGATTTAAAAAAAGCCGGGGCAGAGAAACTTCCCCGGCTTTTTTATGTTCGGCTTAGTGTCGTCGCTTATATTAGACGGCGGTGGCCTGGTAATCTGCGTGATCCCTCAGTTTATTAAGCGGCGCGCACATCGGCCAGAAAACCTTCAATATCGCGTTTTAGCCTTTCAGAAATCTCGTTGAGCTCAGTGGCAACACTCAGCACTTGCTCACCAGCGACACCGGTTTGATCGGCACCGTCTGCTACTCCGGTAATATTGCCCGAGACCTCGGAACTGCCCTCGGCAACGTGCAGAATGCTCTGTGAGATTTCGTTGGTTGCCTCGCTCTGTTGCTCAATGGCTGTGCGAATACTGGAGGTAACTTCATTAGATTTAGCATTTACCTCAACAATCGCTTGAATACTTTGTACCGCACTCTGGGTCAGGTTCTGCATTTCCTCAATTTGAGAGGTGATGTCATCGGTAGCATCACTGGTTTGTCCAGCGAGGGTTTTGACTTCGCTGGCGACTACGGCGAAGCCCTTGCCAGCATCACCGGCACGAGCCGACTCAATGGTTGCATTCAGTGCCAGTAGGTTGGTCTGCCCGGCAATATCACTGATTAGCGCCATTACATCATTGATTTTCTCAGCGGCCTTGGCCAGTTCGATGGTGGCTTGCTCGCTTTGTGCTGCTTCCTTTACGGCTTCTTCTGAAATACTGCTTGCCATAGCCGTTTGGCGACTAATTTCCTGTACCGAAGTCGATAATTCCTCAGCTGCTGCGGCAACCATGTTGACGTTTCTGGCAGTTTCTTCGGAGGCCGTGGCAACAATTGATGAGCGTTTTTTAGTGTCTTTGGAGGTGGTGACGAGTTGTTCGGCGGTGCTGCTCATTTCTGTGGATGAGGCCGCCATAACATTTAATGCATCGGTGACTTCCTTTTCGAAGGTGGCAATGAGGCCATTGACCCGATCGGCGCGGGCCTGTCGTTCGGCGACTTCAGCGCGTTCGCGCTCAGCTTCGGCCTTCTGTTGAGCTGCTGCGGCCTCTCTTTCATTCTGCACGCGTTGTAATTCAGCCCGCTCGGCAGCTTTGCTTTCCTCCTCAAGGCGGGTGCGCTCTATGGCATTAAGCTTGAAGACATTGACTGACTCCGCCATGGTGCCAATTTCATCTTTACGATCGAGGCCGGGAATGTCGATTGAGCTGTCGCCAGATGCGAGTGTTTTCATAGCCTGGGTCATGGCTGCTACGGGCTTGGTGATGGAGCCAGCAGTCAATAGAACAATAACCACCGATAGGCCCAGGCTCAGGAAGAGCAACAACCATAAGAGTGTTATCAAGCCATTGGATCTTGATAGCGAGTACGCAACATCCTTTGAAAGTAGTTTGCGCTGGTTGGCAACCATGCCACTTTTGCCGTCGGAGCCGATCAAAATGCTAAGCAGGGCACTGGCACGAGGGGCAGCTTCTTTCATCAACAGGTAGTTGGCCATATTCCATTTTTCAGAGGCGCGTACTTTAAACATGCGTGCGGGAATGGGGTTAAATAGAAAGCGCTTTTTTGAGAAAGTATCAAAGGCAGCTGCTTGTTTGGGGCCTAGTAAGCCAGCGGCTTGCTCCAGATCCTCAAAGCGACGCTGGTTTTTGGCCCAAAGGGTGTTGAATTTTCTTTGGTATGAGGCCTCGCCAGTCAGTAAAAAAGCGCGAATATTGGCTAGCCCAAGACCTAGTGTACCGCGCACATCGGCCATAATACCCAGCAAGTTTTTCCGTTCAGCAGTGGCGGGCATGTCCGCTTCCATCTCAATCAGCGCAGTGATTTGTGTCGACATAACGGTGGCAAGCGGTATGGCTTCGTTAACCAATATAACGGTAGCGGGATATTGTTCCGGACTGTTGGCGATAGCTTCAACACGGGCCTGAGCGTCACGAAACTCCTCTAGAATCACTTTATAGTCATTCCATTGTTTGATGTTTTGAGGGTTGGTCCAATTGCTGGATAAGCTATCCATACTGGCCTGTCGTTGATCAATATCGGCCCAGATATTAGCGCGCCGTTCTTTGAAGGCATCTTTTCCGGTGAGCATATAGCCCCGCAGGTCGGCCAGGGATGCATAAATGTCTTTGACCAGCGCGGAGCTGGCGGTAGCAGTGGGCACCCGCAACTGGTCAATGCGGGTGGTTTGTTGATTAATATAGTTCAGCCGGTAAATACTTAGGGCAACAACGAATATTAGTATCAGGCCTACAGTCCCAAAGCCTAATAGCAGGCGGTTTCTAATGTTCATGCCGCGTAGGGCATTGATGATATTCCGTATCGAGGTCATCGCTCGTTATCCTGTGTGGTTTTTTATTGCAGAAATAATAACAGTTTTATAAATAAGACTATAACGCAGGTGTAAAGGTGGTGATGCGTGACACATAAATAGAGGGGTTAGGGGCAGCAATCATTGATTTGAAACAATGGCCGCTGGCCTTAGCTCGTGATAAAGATTGCATTTGCTAGCGCGGCTACTTTTGGAAAATACTGCTTGGGCTTGCGTTGGTGAATCGCGAGATTAGATGAGATTCGTGCAGATACCGTGTGTATAAAAAACTTTGTCTGGAAGCGCTTCGTCGAGTTTTAGCTCTAGCCCCTGGCGATAGGGACCGTATTTTTAAGGCTTAGAGGCCGAGCAGGCAGAGTGACTACTACCTGCTCGGTATTAGGAATGCCTTGCGCTTGGCTTTAGCCTGCCATCGAGACACCACCACTGACAGAAATGGTTTGCCCGGTGATATAAGCCGCATGTTCCGAGGCAAGAAAGCCAACAGCGTGGGCGATGTCTTCGGGTTGGCCCATGCGGCCCAGGGGCAGTGACTTTTTAATGGCGTTAATACCTCTGTCGGCAATCGGGTTGATGGCAGTGATTTCGCCAATCAAGGGTGTGTCAGTTAACCCGGGGCACACGCTGTTAACGGTGATTTGATTGCGTGCGTATTCTCGGGCGAGGGTTTTTGAAAAGGCGATTAATCCACCTTTAGTGCCGGAGTAAATAGCTTCAAGTGCGGAGCCGATGCGTCCGGCATCGGAGGCGATATTAATAATACGGCCACTACCGTTGGCAATTAAGCCGGGTAAAAAAGCACGGCAAACACGAACCGGGCCAGCGTAATTAATGGCGATGACTTTTTCCTGAAAGTCTTCGTCGGTATCGAGAAAGGGCATTAAATTATCCCAGCCGGCATTGTTGACGATAATAGTTGGCTCACCAATTTTCTCTTTAATACTCTCTGCCGCTGCGTTAACCGAGTCGGCACTGGTAACATCCATTTCCACCGCTAGGCCGCCGAGTTCATCGGCCAGACTTTGTGCTGCGCTGACAGAAATATCGGTGACGACGACCTTGTGTCCGGCTCCGGCCAGTACACGGCAAATAGCTTCGCCAATACCTCTGGCGCCACCGGTGACTAATGCAATTTGTTGTTGGCTCATGATTTTTCTCCGTAGTTAATAATAGTTTTGTTTGAATTATTGTTGAGCGTTTTTTGATCGAAGGCTCCCTGGTGTTTATAAGTCTAACTTTTCACGCAGCGCCTGCATTTGTTTTAGCCGCTCTTCTTTCGACTGGGGTTTGCCGGGCGGGGGCAATTCGGGCGGCACTTCTATTTTTAGTTTTTCACCACACAACACTTTGCGACGCAGCTCTTCGTAGTGGCGTTTAAAGATGGGCCAGGTGGTTTTTTCGTTGTGATTTTCAAGATCAAACCAACCGGTCTTTTGGCCAGCGAAATAAACGGCCGGGTGTGACCAGCGTTGTGCTGCCTTGGGGTGGGGCGCTAGGCAGGCCTGTAAATAAGCCTCGTGTGGGGTGGGCAGGCCAATGCGTGAGCCCTGTTCGTCGCAGCAGCTAATCATTTTTTGCAGGGTGGGCAGGTATTCCGACTGTTCAATAATTTGCCGTGCGCCGAGCAATATATATTCCAGGGGATAATCACGCAGGGCATCGAGCCACAAGCGCTTAGCTTGATTAAGCAGGGAGGTGTCGTTAAAGGCTGCGTAAAACTGGTT
>Ga0209121_10006697_pt1 | contig 10042 bp, 8 predicted proteins | sample Cruoilmetagenom3_FD_187292 | JGI IMG/M metagenome (GOLD analysis project Ga0209121, IMG submission 187292) | Oil polluted marine microbial communities from Coal Oil Point, Santa Barbara, California, USA - Sample 3 (SPAdes) (version 2) | ecosystem: Environmental > Aquatic > Marine > Oil seeps ...
TCTTGTGTTTTTTCTCACAAGAGCATACCGCCTGCAGCACGCAGGTCAGAAGGAGGACCTTTTACCACCCCTTACCTTGCCTGGAGTGTGAGGAACCTTCTTTTCTTTCTCGATCGTGTAAAGATCGAGGAGCTCGTGCGAGGGGTGGTGAGTGAGGCATCCCGCCGCCAGGTGATGGCTATCATGAAAGATCTCATAACCCAGGGGGCCCAAGGAGTGATCCTCGGATGCACTGAGCTTCCACTCCTCATCCGACCCGAAGACGTCCAAGTGCCTCTCCTGGACACCATGCGTATCCACGCCTTGGCCGCACTCAATGCCGCCGAGAAGGAAGGGCAATGACGGGTAAACTTGGGTGTGTCAGACGCGAAATCGGAAAAAGGCTCAGGCTTCAAAAAGTGGGATTTTACCGCAAAGCGATTAGGAGATCATTTGGCAGAGCCAAAGCAGCAGCTTGAGAAACCGCCCAAAAGGAGACCAAGTGACTGATAGAAGGCAGGTTAATGGAAGCATTACGTTCTTTTACTACAAGGATATCGAAGCCGCAGCCAAGTTTTACGATGCCGTAATGGGTTTTGACATTATTGATGACCAGGGATGGGCAAAGATCTTTCAGATCAACACCAGCGCTTATATGGGAGTGGTAGACGGGGAGAAGGGTTTCTACCGCGTTCAGGATAAGAACGCTGTTCTGTTAACCCTTGTGGTGAATGACGTTTGGGAATGGTATGAGTACCTCAAAGGCTTTGGGGTTAAGCTGTTGACCGAGGTACAGGAAAAGGAAGACATCCAGGTGCGCTGCTTCTTTTTGGAGGATCCAGGTGGCTACGCTTTGGAGATTCAGCAGTTTTTGAAGCCTGAGCTTGCGCGTACCTTCAAAGCGCGATGAGCTTGGCGCACCTAAGCGGTGTCGCTATAACTATTGCGGCGCTGATCCCTGGTTAGAGCTGGTAGAGTTGGCTGTACTTGTCGGTGATATAGCACATGAAGTAAGAGGGGTTAGGCTCCTTGCCGGTGATCAGGGTCATAAGTTCCTTTGGCTCGTAGATCTTCCCGAAGCGATGAACCTTCTCTCGCAGCCAACTAAGAAGGCTTGCTAGGTCACCGTGCACTATGTGCTCGCGGAGATCGGGGATCTCCTTTTCAACTTGCGCGAAGATCTGTGCGCTGTAGAGGTTACCCAACATGTACGAGGGAAAGTAACCGAACATCCCGGCAGACCAGTGAACGTCCTGAAGTACCCCGTGTGCGTCATCCTCCGGGACCACTCCCAAGGTACGCTCCATCGCCTCCTGCCACAGGTGTGGGAGGTCTGCTACGGAGATCCTTCCGTTAATCAGCTTTTCCTCGAGTTCGAAGCGGAGCATGATGTGTAGGTTATAGGTTACCTCGTCGGCCTCCACCCGGATGAGAGACGGCTCGACGACGTTGGCCGCCCGATAAAACGCCTCAATAGGGGTCTTGGCGAGCTCGGGGAAGACCTCGGCAAGAATCGGCTGGAAGAAGGTCCAAAACGAGAGGCTTCTGCCGACCATATTCTCCCACATGCGCGATTGCGACTCGTGGATCCCGTAGGAGGCTCCCTCATCGAGCCCGCTCCAACGAAGCTTTGGTGCGATTCCCTGATCGTACAGGGCATGTCCTCCTTCGTGCATTGAACTAAACAGCCCGGAGAGGAGATCGTTTTCGGTAAACCGGGTGGTGACGCGAACATCGCCTGGACCGGTGGTGATGGTGAACGGGTGAACTGTGGTGTCGAGCCGACCGGCGGCAAAGTCATATCCCATCGCTTTTAAAGCACGTAGAGAGAGCTCTCGTTGCCTGTCGATGGGGAAGGTACGCTTGAGGAATCCGGTCTGTGGGCGCTTGCCTTCCTGCAAGAGACGTTTGATAAACGGGACGAGTTTAGCCCGCAGTGGCTCGTTAAGCGCGTTAAGCTCGCTTGTTGTCATCCCAGGTTCATACTCCTCGAGCAGGGCGTCGTAAGGGTTTTTCTCATAACCGTAGTAGTCGGCGAAGCGACGCGAGAAATCGATCATCTCTTCCAGATGTGGTTGAAAGTGCTTGAAGCCAGACGTTGCTTTCGCGTGTTCCCATGCTGTCTCGCTTCGAGAACGTGCGATGGCGAAGCGTTCATAAAGCTCGGGCGGGATCGCCTTGTGGCGGCGATAGGCCTTCCCCACTACGCGGACGCTCGCGCGATCCTCCAACGAGAGGTCGTCTTGTCCTTCGAGCTCCTTAAGGTAACGGCCGAGCTCATCACAGATCGATAGTTCAAAGACCATCTTGGAGAGCTTTCCGATCACCTCAGCCCGGGAGTCGTGCCCCTTTTTAGGAAGATAGGTACGTTGATCCCAATGAAGCAAGGCAAGGCTCGATTGCAACTTGCCTATCTCTTGCAGGTGTTCCTTATAGGCGGTGAGTGTGCTCACATCGATCCTCCTTTAAGTCTTAACGGGCCCTCGGCGCGCCTTAAAAGGGATTTAGCCAAAGAAGGAAGCAAGGTGGAAGTTTGGCTAGATCCCATTAAAACAGAGGCTCGAGCACGGCATCGGTGAGGTAGAATGGGTGGCCGACGTAGCGAATGATCCCTTGACGGTCGATGACAAACGTGTGTGGGATTCCAAAGATTCCGTAGAGGCGAGCCACTGCCTGCGATGCTGCGAGTGACTCCCACATGGCAACAAGCTCGCTATAGCCGTTCTCAGTGAGGAATCTTTTGGCATCCTCCTTCCTTCGGTCGAGGCTCACTCCTAACATAACTAAACACTTGTCCTGGTATCGCTTTCGCAGGGCCTCGAGGTGCGGCATCGAGGCGCGGCATGGTGTGCACCAGTTTGCCCAAAAGTCGAGGATTACCACATGCCCGCGGAAATCGGAGAGAGAAATGTTTTTCCCATCGAGCCCTTGAAGGGTGAAATCCGGTGCGGTCTGCCCCACTTTGGTCCCTGTGGATGCAGGTTGAGTGGACGTCTCCTCCCTCAAAGGGGGCGCGTCAGTGCTTGGTGACCAATCGTGAAAGAGGCCGGCATAGATCGCTCCCCCAGTTACAAAAAACACCACCACGATAAGAGCGATCAGCCAGCACCGATGAGTCTTTTTGCGCACTACCTTTTTCCCTTTCACCCCACTTCCTTTCCTTGCATAAAGATCGCTAGCGTATGACAGTCGTATAAGATGCGGGAATACGATCCTATTATCAAGTGGGGATACGAGATATGAGGGTCGGTTTTCTATCTAGCGCTTTACACCTTACCTTGAGTGAGTAACCTCGTGCGTTGTGGCGGACTATGACTGGTAAACGCCACGCCAGATTTCGCAGTCAATATCCGCCGCAGTTGCGGAAAAACCTCGTAAAATTAGAGTAGTTGACCCAATGTAAGGGCTGTCGTATTATGGAGCGGAGGTGTTCAATAATCATTGTTAGATGGTCAAGACAAGAATTATATGAGGCAGCAGGAGACAATCTGAAATGACAAAAAAGGAAACGAAGCAGGATCAAGTCAATCAGACGGGTCTGTACTGGCCTGGCAAGCGGACGGAGGTGGAGAGGGTTTTTCTCCCGTTCCAGACGGTAGAGACCGTCAATGAATCCAAGGCGGACAGGGAGGAACTGGCGCTTTTCAGGCAGAGGGGTGAGCCTGTCCCTGGCTGGAGGAACAAGCTCATCTGGGGTGATAACAAGTACATTATGGCAAGCCTTCTGTCCGAGTTTGCAGGCAAGATTAACCTCATCTACATTGATCCGCCGTTTGCTACAGGGGCCGACTTCTCCGTAAAGATAAAACTCGGAGATCTGGAATGGACAAAAGAGGCATCGGTCATTGAAGAGAAAGCCTATCGGGATACCTGGGGCAGAGGCTTAGACTCCTACCTTCAGATGATGTATGACCGGCTAGTCGTAATGCGAGAGCTTTTGGCCGAAAGTGGTAGCATTTTGGTGCATTGCGACTGGCACGTTGCGCACTACCTAAAATTGGTTTTGGATGAAATCTTTAGGCAGGAGCAATTCACGAACGAGATCGTGTGGTACTATAGGAATGTGGGACTAAAGGTTAAGGCAAAAAAGTTTCATGCTGTGACTGAAAACATATTTTGGTACACGAAAGGGGCCAGCCATACCTACAACGAGGTCTTCGAAGAAAGAGCGGAGGTTTCTCGGCAACCAGAGGTGGAATGGGATCCTGTAAAGCGAAAAACCGTTACAAAGAAGGATGCGTCTGGCAACGTAATATACCGGAACCTTATTGATCGTCGTGTCCAAAATCTTTGGGATATTCCTCGAATCGCACCCACCTCAGGTGAGCGACTGAACTTTCCTACGCAAAAGCCGGAAATGCTTCTTGCCCGAGCACTTACGGCTATGTCGGATGAAGGCAACCTTGTTTTTGATCCATTCTGTGGTTCAGGAACTACCGGAGCGGTAGCAGAGAAGCTCGGCAGACGCTGGATAATGGCCGACCTCTCCAAGTTCGCCATCCACACCACTCGCAAGCGGCTCTTAGACATTCCCGACTGCAAGCCCTTTGAGGTCCTGAACCTGGGCAAATACCAGAAGGCAAAGCTCAAAGAGAACGGTGTCACCCGCTACATCGACTTTATCCTCAAACTCTACCGAGCTGAACCCATATCAGGTTACAGCACGATACACGGCAAGAAGGCGGGCAGGATGGTGCATATCGGAGATGTGGACTCCATCGTAACCGAGCGGGAGATCAGGGACACGGTTCAGGAGTGCGCCACGGCAGGGACGAAGTCGGTGGACTTCCTGGGTTGGGACTTCGAGATGGGGCTTCACGATTTGGTGGACAGGATCGGCGATGAGCATTCAGTTAGGATTCGGCTCGTGCAGATTCCAAGAGAGGCTCTAGAGGTGCGTGATACCGCCAGAGAAGAGATTAAGTTCTTCGACCTGAACTACCTTGAGCTGGAGCACAAGCTCAAGAGCAAGACCCTGAGCGTTGCCCTCAAGGACTTTGTCATCTCGAATCCCGAGTATCTGCCTGAGGAAGTGCGGGAGAAGGTCAAGAAGTTCACCGACTACGTTGACTACTGGGCGGTGGACTTCAACTACAGGGAGGACACCTTCCACAACATATGGCAGTCCTTCAGGGCGAAGAAGCATCCCGCCCTGGATACGAAATGCTCCCACACCTATGAGGACCCGGGGAGGTATCAGGTCCTGGTCAAGGTCGTGGACATCTTTGGCAATGACACCAACAAGCTCATAGAGGTGGAGGTCTCCTAATGGCGACTATCGAACTGGACCACAGAATTAAACAGGCTGTCCAGACCTGGCAGGAGCAGAGCTACGAAGGGGCGAGCCAGGTCACAAGGAGGCTCCTTGAGTTCTGGTTCAAAGAGGAACATATCCTGCCCGATGGTTCACGCTTTGAGTTCTGGCGATGTCAGCGGGAGGGGATGGAAGCCTTGATCTATGTGTATGAGGTTTGTAGATACCAGAGCCTTTACGAGCTTGCCAGGGGCTTTTCGGTCGGCATTCCCGTTGATCCCACAAGAGACCTCTGGCCCAAGTATTGTTTCAAGATGGCCACTGGCTCAGGGAAGACCTGGGTAATGGCCCTGGCGATGGTCTGGCAGTATTTCAACAAGGTATTTGGCACCGATAACGGCGTCCGTTACTCCAACCACTTTCTCCTCATTGCCCCCAACCTTATCGTCCTGGACAGGCTGTATGGCTCAGCAGAAGAGGGTAAGGTTGATAAGAGCGGCTTCGCCAACAACGCCATCTTCTATAACTTCCCGTTCATTCCTCCGGAGTGGCGGGAAGACTTTGACCTGGAACTAATCAAGCAGAGCGAGGTCATCCCCCGGACGGCCAGGGGCATCCTCCATGTGACTAACATCCAGCAGCTCTACGAGAGAGAACCCGAAGGGGCGATTAACCCCATTGATGAGAAGGTTGGTCCCAAACCGAAAAGGGAAGAAGAGGCTATCTACGATTCCCTGCGGACACAGCTTTCTCACTATGATGACCTGATGGTCTTAAACGATGAGGCTCACCACGTCCACAGCGACGATTTAGAGTGGAATAAGTTCATTGCCAATCTGGATTCCTCACCCAAAGAACAAGGCAGAGATGGCCTTGTTATGCAGTTAGACTTTACCGCTACCCCGAAGGACCTCCAGGGCAAGCTCTTCCCCCACATCATTTACGACTATCCCTTAGCCAAGGCTATAACGGACAAGATTGTGAAGCGTCCTCGCATCGGGGAGATTGAGAATGTCCCCGAGCCCCGGGGAAAGGACTTTGTGAAAAAGAATCGCCTCCAGATTGATACCGGGGTGGAGATCCTCAAAGAGTTTCAAAAGGAATTTCAGGATACGGGCAAGAAGCCTGTCTTATTCATCATGACCGACATCACCAAGAACGCCGACAGGGTGGGTCAGTATTTGGAGCGTCAGGGCTATGGGGGTAAGGTCCTGGTCATCCACACCAATACGAAGGGCGTCATCACGAAAAAGGACCTTGACAAGGCAAGGGATGCGGCCAGGAAGATTGACAGCCCTGAAAATCCTTATGAGGTTATTATCAGCGTCATGATGCTTAAAGAGGGATGGGATGTAAGGAATGTCTGCGTCATCGTTCCTCTAAGGGCCTTTGATTCACCGGTCTTGCCGGAACAGACCTTGGGCAGGGGTCTTCGGAGAATAGCCCCTCAGGATAAAGATTGGGATGAAAGGTTGATTGTCATTGACCATCCCCGCTTTCGCCAGCTCTGGCAGGTAGAGATTGATAAAGGAGAGCTGGTCGCTGACTTTACGACCGCTAAGAAAGCCTATGAGCCAAGTAACCTCGTTATGGTAAACCCCGAGAAGCTCCAGTTTGAGATTGAGGTTCCGGTTGTAGAAGGCGGGCTCACCAGGACGGTCCCGGATCTGGCAAAGCTGGATATCGAACGGCTCCCCTCTGGGCTTTTCAGACTGTCTGAAATTGAACTTCCAAAGGTGATGTATCGGGAGAGAGACTTGCTGGAACAGAAGATCGTCAGGGAGATGATCCTGGCCTTTGATTATACCGAGAACTTCTCCTTATATCTCTCATATATCTGTAAGGCCATTACCTCAAAGACCGGTGCCTCCAGCGTCTTTGTAGACCTTGTTCCTAAAGTAAGGGCATACATAGAGAATTACCTTTTTGACCAGAGAGTGGACGGCGGAGATCCCAAAATAACTAAGAAGCTCAACTATATCCCTATCAGGGAGAAATTGGTGGAGATTTTCTCCAGGGAGATCAATACCCTCGCCAGGAAGGAAGAGAAAGTCAGCCTTCAAAGATACTTCAAGGTAAGTGAAACTCAGCCCTTACACACCTCCGAACCGGTTACCAAAGTGACAAAGTCAGTTTTTGAATCTTTGCCCTATCCCAAACGCAGTGCTTTTGAAAAGGAATTTATGAGCTACCTTGACGAGAAAGACGGGGTCCATGCTTTTACCAAGGTACTACCCAGGCACCCGCTCCATATCCCTTACTACAATCAGGAAGGATATCTCCGCTACTACCTGCCTGACTTTGTGGTGAAGGAAGAGAGAGCGATGTATCTGGTCGAAACGAAGGGAATGGAAGGGGTTGAGGTGCCCGTGAAGGACAAAGAGGCGCTGCGTTGGTGTCAGAATGTGGAGAGGTTGTCTGGGAAACCCTGGGCGTATTTGAAGGTCAGACCACAGGACCTTGAAACTTACAGGTCTCATGACTTTCAAACCTTAGCCACAGCTACAGGGATAAGTCACAAGTGATGGTAGTCGCAGGGCGCCTACGCGTTGCACCTGACCCGCTATTCCGCTGCGTTCCATATAGGCAGGTGAGCTTTATCGTTAGTTTCTTTTTGATACAAAAATCCTCTAAAGTAGTTACAATTTGTCGTGTCGATGAGACATGAACAGTCAGGTGCGATCGGCATTCAACGTAAGAAGACCGAGAGATTCGAAACACTAGCTAAGGAGGTGATGGAATACCCAACTCGGTGGCTTAGCTCCCGGCCGTTGGCTGATACGGGAGGACTACCGTATCCAATTGCATCGTCAAGGTACCCGTGCTAAAGTAGGAGTTAAAAGGGAGTCTACAGATGCACAAGATAATAAACGTCAAGGTGTTGGAGGATTACAGGCTGGAGCTGACGTTCGCTGACGGCAGGCGTGGGGCTGTCGCGCTTTCCCACTTGGTGGGAAAGGGGATATTCTCTCTGTGGAACGACTACAACGTGTTCCGTGAAGTCCGGATCGGCTCGTCGGGTGAGTTGGTTTGGGGAGAGCAGATCGATCTGTGCCCCGACGCGCTCTATTTGCAGGCTACGGGGCAAAATCCAGAAGATATCTTCCCCAGCCTAAAACAAAAGCCAGTCCATGCCTGAGATCTCTAGATTCTTCTCAAATTGTGATCAAGATGTTCTTTGATGATCACAACCCACCTCACTTCCACGCGTTTTACGGAGAAGATCAAGCCCTCATCGACATTCGCAACCTTGCGGTGTTTGCTGGTTGGCTGCCTCCACGTGCCCTCGGTCTAGTGATCGAATGGGCAACTCTCCACCAGCAGGAGCTGCTCGACAACTGGCACAAGGCAGAAGATCAGGAGCCTCTAGTTAAGATCGAGCCGCTGAAGTGACTCAACTAACAACGGTTGACGCGATGACAGGCTAGGTTTGCAGGACATATGATCGGCATTAGGCTCCAGTTCTACAGGGGAATGCAACTGACGATTTGCTTTAATGTGAGCTGATGCGCAACCCGTTAACCGAAACGGCAGTCGCGCAATGACATACGCAGAACACTGCTCTTCGGTTAGGGGAGAAAAAGCGAAAGGATGTAAAAATGGAGTGCCAGATAAAGGACCTAAGCGTTCATTACGAGGTTTACGGTGCTGGCCGTCCTGTAATCATATTAAACGGCGCTGGGCCTGACCATCGCTGTATGAGCGGGCCTTTAGAGCCGGTCTTTGAAAAACAAAGTGGTTGGAAGCGCTTCTACCTCGATCTTCCGGGTACGGGAAAGACTGAAGCAAAGGGATGGCTCACAAGCTCCGACCAGATACTCGATATCGTTTTGGGTTTCGTCGACTCAGTCATCCCTGATCAACGTTTTGCCTTGGTCGGTTCATCCTATGGCGGCTATCTTGCCCGTGGGGTGGTCTATCGTAGGCCGGCGTTGGTCGATGGCCTGCTTATGATATGTCCCGCGGTTATTGCTGATCGCAAGAAACGGACTCTGCCTCGACATGTTGCCTTGGTGAGGAATGCGAAGTTTATGGATAGCCTTGAGCCGAGCCAACGCGAACTCTTTGAGTCGTTCGCTGTTGTTCAGACGAAAAGGACATGGGAGCGGACGCGGGATGAAGTAATCACCGGGCTTGATATCGCGGATAAAGAGTTCTTCTCTCGGTTGCAGGCGCATGGCTATGTGTTCTCTTTTGGCGTGGATAATATGCCTTCTTCTTTTGATAAGCCGACGTTGATCCTCCTCGGTCGGCAGGATGCGATGGTCGGCTACAGTGATGCTTGGGGGATTGTTGAAAACTTCTCGCGTGCCACTTTTGCTGTTCTTGATCGAGCGGGTCACAACCTGCCGATAGAACAAGAAGCGCTGTTCACGGCTCTTGTCGGTGAGTGGCTCAACCGTATGGAGGAGAACCTGGCAAGAGCCGCCTAGATACCTTCAGCAAGGACAAGGTGCAAGACAGTGAAAGGCAGGATCCAAGGATCTAAACGGAGTTGGCCCTTGTACCGCTGCTTGATGGAGCGCTGCGTTGTACAAGAGATAACGTCGCACACAAGGTACGACGCTACACAAACGGATGTAGTGTCGGAGTTTATCTCCGACGTTGAGGGGTTTATTCCCGAGGGAACTCATGTAGTCAGTACGAACAACAGGCCAATTCGCCTTCGGCGAATCTTTGCTTTCCTCATCTCAAGCTCGCTTACTTAAGCCTGAATCCGTGAAGTAACAGGTGGTGTGAATTGTCTTTTCTCCAGGCAGGATGCTACACTCCGAGGTGTGAGCGTTCATTCAAAGCATTCACCCGGGA
>Ga0209121_10006699_pt1 | contig 10041 bp, 8 predicted proteins | sample Cruoilmetagenom3_FD_187292 | JGI IMG/M metagenome (GOLD analysis project Ga0209121, IMG submission 187292) | Oil polluted marine microbial communities from Coal Oil Point, Santa Barbara, California, USA - Sample 3 (SPAdes) (version 2) | ecosystem: Environmental > Aquatic > Marine > Oil seeps ...
AAACGCAAACACGCTAGAAACGGGATGCTGTCACCCGTCGAGTTCGAAAGACAGCAGAAAATGAACCAAGAAGGGGTCTAGGAAACTAGGGGCTATTCATAGTCCGTTCGTTATGAAGGAACTTGCAGGGCATAAAAATATCACAACTACGCAAAGATATGTTGATGTTGGTGAGCATCAGTTGCATGCGGCGCTGGAGGAGTAGATGGGTTCGGTTCATATTTTTTTTATAAGGGCGTAATATTATGCCGTTTAAACCATGTATCATTGTTAGACAGATGACCGCCGCCACTGGCGTTATAATTAATCGTTAATTCTTCATCTTTTTTGATGGCACTGGCGGCAATGAAGATGATGGCTTCATCGTTAGGATCGGCTTTGTAATGTAGTTTAGCTGGATTATCATGGTTGTATAAGCTTCCAAATCCCAACGCTAGCGCATGAGAGGGGGTTGTTTTGGCGAGGTTTCCCCAGTTAAATGCAATAGTTTTTATTCTCGGAGGTAGGCTCTCAAAGTGGCGCAATAGAATAATGACCGGGCATTGCTCAACGACCTCTCCTTCTACAAAGTCACGATTTGCAAAAGCGCCACGGCCTTTGATTGTACCGGTTTCTTTGATGTAAATGTCCGGAGAGTGGAATGTGCTAATCATTGTTTTGTCCAATTTTGATGAGGCAACGGTAGAAATACATAACCGCAGTCACTATTCAACAAGACTTTGACGCTCCGACATGGTGGCACTACAGTCAAAGCGAATATTGGGTAAAATCGACGGCCATTTTATTAGCACCTACACCATGCATTTGCCACTACATTCGGAGTTTGTTTGATCTACGCAAATAGACAATCCGCACTGGTTGCTTCTATTGGGTTGTGCTACGTTTGACCTCGAATAATTTGTATTGCGGCATGAATAGTGAGGCTTAGATATTGTTGGAAACATATAAATTGCCAGTAATTAGGGTGGTGATGGCTGGAATCTTGGTCGCATTGTTTGCGACATTATTCTGGACGCAATCACGATACCCAGCATTGAATGACAAAGCAATTATGGAAGGATCTATACAACTGGAAGATCCATTAAGTTTTGAATCCTTACTCTCTGTTGACCCTTCGTTTCCTATGTGGAAAAAAATCATTTATACGACGATTAACTGGGTGAAAACGAATAAAAATGGCATGACTTTTGGCATACTAATGGGTGCGGCTTTCCTCACGCTTATTCGCCATCTCCCACGTAAATCGCTGAAAGGTAGATTTGCTAATTCGGCCGCGGGTATGGCGATTGGGGCTCCTATGGGTGTTTGCGTGAACTGCGCGGCCCCTATTGGGAAGGGCATCTATACTGCCGGCGCTAGAGCTGAATTAACATTATCCGCGATGATTGCGTCCCCGACTTTGAACATTGTTGTGTTGACTATGGCTTTTGGAATAATGCCCATCGAAATTGCTGTCACCAAGCTGGTACTAAGTATTTTCGTTATCCTTGTAGTTGTGCCTGTCATTGTCCGAATGTCTCCGGGCACGGAACTTATGACACCACAAGTAAACGAAAGTTGCGAGATTGACGTGCCTGCGGCATTCGCCAAAGAGAGCATGTTTTCGGCGGCGAAAGGCTTCACCTCGGATTATCTTCGCGACCTCTGGTTTATAGTTTCTAGAACAGTCCCATTAATGTTGGTAGCCGGTTTTTTGGGTGCAATTGTCGGGAACCTTATTCCACTTGAAACATTTGCAGGAGCCGAGGCCTCGATTATTCTGTTTCTTGTCGTTGCCGTGATCGGAATATTTCTTCCCGTTCCAATTGGATTTGACGTAATCGTTGCAGGTACTTTGCTAAGTGCTGGGTTATCTTCGGGGCTTGTTATGGTGCTGGTATTCACACTTGGAATATTCAGTATTTATTCGTTTATTATTGTTGGGAGTACGATTTCTTGGCGAGTGGCAAGAAACCTTTCGGTAGCAATTGTGCTAATTGCAGTTCTAGCCGGTTTTTCTGTAGAAGCATTTCATCAGTATCAAATGCGCCAAAGCCTCGAATTACTTATGAATTTATAATGAAGTCAAACGTGGCTTTCCTGTCGGTTGGTAGCAGAATGTACTATTTGGTATAGTCAGTTCGCCATGTGCTTGGTGATAAAAGACCAATATGCACGTTTTTTGCGATAGGGATTTTAATTGGGTCCATCATTTTCAATACTTCAGGAGGTGTATGGTTGTTTGTCGTAATAGACATGGCTGCGTTGGCCTCAAAAAACAGAAATTGCCCTTGCGAGGAAATACCAAGGTCAATACCCCAAAAGTCTAACCCTACAATCTGATCTATGTGCGCCAACATTTCGATGAACTCTGCATTTTTTGAGAGATTGTCTTGCATTTCAAGTTCTCGTTCAACAATCTGCCTCGTACGTTTAACACCGTGTATCAACCAACTTGAACTCTCGATAAGGTTTTTGAAGTGGAATTGTTTGTTGGCATAAGCCATACGAATTTTACGGTACACTCCATTTTGGTCAGCAAAATCAACATACTGTGTCATATACATTTTCTCGCCGCCCCAAGGAATTGTATGAACTTTTCCCCAGTCGTCTGGATGGTCGATTTTCACTAGTCCAGCACCTGTTTGGGAGCGTGCTGGCCTTACAAGAACCGGGTATTCAAACTCGTTTTCTTGAAACGTGTCCTCAAAAGCCTCAGGCGAGTCTGCGAGGAACCGCACACACTTGGGAACGACAAGATTTGGTATGCCCTTCAGACGTTCTGCGTTGATATCTCGCCGCGTCGCCAGTATTGCATTTGGGTGATTGAAGATGGGGACGCTCTTTCCCTCGAACTCTTCTGCAAGCGCCGTGAGAGCATTGTGATATTCGTCGGCATCGGCACAAACATTGACAATCCACCGAATGTCATCCACCGGTAATGTCGTTTTGGAGGGAAAAACGTAGACTGTGGCAAACTTCTTTATCTCGGACAAGGTATCTAAGGGAATTACGGTGCAGTTCGGAAAAATAGGTTTTACGCCCCGAATGGGATCTGGAACAATCCGAACCTTTCCGTTGTCTGGAATTGCGCGAAATATTAGCCCGTGTTTCGTATCCATTGTCACTCCAGCCAAGATACATTTACGCATAAAAAAACACCCAACGCGTGTGCATTGGGTGTTTTCAAAGTTAGTTCTTTAGAATTTTTGGGTGTATTTCAAGAATGCACCACTATGTATAAGCGAATCAGAGCTGCCGCCTTTGCCTCCGCTGTTATCAAGGTTCGTATATATATCCGTACGGTAACCTAGCGATATTTTGGATTTTTCACCAATCTGGTAGGAAACGGCGACACTTGCGTCGGTGTTGGATACGATCTCGTCGCTATCGTAACTGTAATAGCTGTCACCATCATATGAATTGAACGCATCAGATGATTGCGTTCGAGTTCCAAACAACACGGCCACACCAGCTTCGGCGTCTACACTCAAATTATTTCCGAGTGGAAATTGGCCTTCTACAGCCAAACGTGGCCCTATACCGGAAAAAGAGGTGGTGTATTCGTAATCGGCTTCGTCCCCATCCCAACCGTCGTAGTAATGTCCTTCTGCCGTTGCGTCGTAGCCCAAAGACCTAACGCCTAGGGTCCCACGACCTTGGAAGCTACCAATTCCAATATCCCGACCAATTTCTAAATCAATCGATGTGATCGTTTCAGTAACAGTAGCATCATCGGTGTATAAATATCCATAATTGCGGTACGAATAACCATCTTCGGAAGATGTTGTTTGTCGGATGCCTATCCCGTAAGACCAAACGGAACCCGGTGCGTTGTAACCAACTTCAGCAGCAAACGATACAGAAGATTCTGGGTTTAAATACTGATCTTCAGTGCGAATGCCATCACCGTCTCTGGTCAGCGCTGCGCCTTCAACGCTTGCCCACCAAGTGGAATCTTGTGCGGATACAGAAGTTGCCATAGCCAAGGAAATCAGAGAAGCCCCTGCCAATAACTTTCCCTTGGTGTGAATTTTAAAAAACGTGCTTTTGTTCATAGTGCCCTCGTTAAGTTAGTCTTGTTGACACGACTTAGACTGGATTCAATTTGAAAAGTAAACTTTTTTTTGAAAAGTGAGTGCTTATTGAGGAGGTTAAGGGGTGAAAGTGATATACTGTCACTGATTTGCCACAGAAAATGTATTTCAACTATACACTTGGCAGTAAAGCTGATTGCTACATCATTATACTTCAAGCTATGAAGTGAAAAACTCACCGAACTTTGGAGCAATTTGAATGGCTTTGATGAATCCAAATGCGTGGCTGAATTTCCGCAAATATTTCGACCCAATGGTTCGTTATCTATTTGCTGTGGTATTGCTATTGCCAACTTTTGCAATACCAGACGAGCCTTCCATCCATGTGGTATCACAAACTTTTCAAAACATGTCCGGATCCGACGGGAAGCTATTCACACGATTGGAAGGTCGAGAAATTGGCGTACATCGACCAATGGAGTTTTCATTTAGGGACTTCGCAGAACCTTTCTGGAACAGCAAAGGAATAAGCTCTGGCGACTTTGATAATGATGGTGATGACGACTTAGTGCTGGCCTCAAGCCATCGCGGGTTACTTCTGTTTGAAAATACCGGCGAGGGAAAGTTTTCTGAAGTTGATCTGGACAAAGGAGATTGGGCAGATTTTCCTGGTCTTTTAGCGGCATTTGTCGATCTCAACGATGATGGTTGGTTAGATATTTTTATATCCGGCTATTATGCCGGTTTGCATGTCATTTGGAATGATCAAGGTTCATTCGATTTTTCGAAAATTTCAAATATTGCAAACAGCCTTGATGCGGTACTTAGCCAAGCCACATCATTTGGCGATTTAGACCGCGACGGTGATCTGGATTTGGTTGTAGGAAACTGGGCAGCCGGGCATCTGAGGCACTTCCCTGGCGAGGAGTCACGGAGCCGAATTATTTTCAATGATGCGGGCACGATTACCGGAGAGCTAGGATATGAGCTCGACGGTGTGACTGGTGAGACCTTAACTGTTTTGTTGTCAGATTTTGACCGCGATGGTGATCTGGATATTTTTGAAGGCAACGACTTTGCGCCCCCAGATCAGATTTTTCTAGGAAGCGGCACCGAAAATTTCGAACGGGTGCAGGCTCAGGATCTGTTGATCGAAAGAACGACGACTTCGACAATGTCGATTAAGTCAGCTGACTTTAATAATGATTTGATACCAGAAATTTTCTTCTCACAAATCGCAGGTCGTGCCGATGGGGTTTCCGAAAAACTAAGACTGCGACCAGTCGAACTTTACTGTATTGATCTTGCGGATCCAATCGAAGCCAAGATATGCCAGGAAAATATCGAGGCTAAATCATGGTACAGATCTGGTGGACGTCAAGTGGATGTTTCATCGGCGCCCAACTGCCAATTACTGGAGCAGGAAAGTGCTGCTGCATGCAAAGCCTTGATGATCAAAGATATAGCAATCCAGAAAAATGATGTTTCAATCTGTGAGTTTATCAACAAATCGCAGCGTCGAGCTGCGCAGTTATGCCAAACACACTTCCTGACATCGCTTAAACCTACACCAAAGCTTATAGCTGAGAGCATACCGCAGCATAAAGGCTTCAATGTGCTTCTAGCGCTACATCCTGACGGTGATTATCGCGACATCGCAGAACAGGTTGGCCTCGATGTCGGTGGTTGGAGTTGGGACGTTAAGATTGAAGACTTCGACTTAGATGGTTTTCTTGATGTCTATATTACCAACGGTTACTGGACTATCCCAAATGTTACGCCTTCGAATTTGTACTTCAAAAACATCAGTGGTACGCACTTCAGACAAGAAGCTTTTGAGACTGGTTTGGAAGAGTTCCTTATTCTGACATCCTTAACCAGCACAGATATAGACAACGATGGCGACCTTGATTTGATTGGTCAGGCTGTAAACGGACCGGTTGTCGCGTTTCGGAACAATGTTCAAAACCCTAACCGTATCGCTTTTCAGGTTGAAGATTATTTCGGAAACCGATTTGGTGTCGGGACGAAGATAGAAGTATTTTACGGCGATCAGCAAAAGCAAATGCGAGAGCTGCAAACGGGTGGAGGCTTCCAATCGTATGATTCCTCTAAGGCCTATTTCGGACTTGGAGCGCACACACAAGTTGATAAAATTCACGTATTTTGGTCCACCGGTGAAACCACGGATATCAAAGGGCCATTCGAAGTTGGCCGGATGCACACTATTGTCAGGAAATAAGGACGTATACGATGAACGTTAAGGTGAAAAATGAAGTCCCCGCAGGAATCGTTTGGCTCGCGTCATACCCAAAATCCGGAAATACTTGGGTCAGAAATTTTCTAAATAATTTGCTCGCCGTTCAACAGCATGGCCTCTCTGTCGAAGCGTCAAGCATCAACTCAATGAATAAGCTTACCTCATGGGACATCGCTTCCAGACCATTTGAAGAAGTGTTGGGGAAGAAAATAGCGGAAGCGACGCCTAAAGAAATTGCGGCTGCGCGTCTGATCGTTCAAAAAAACATCTCGAATGAGTCTGACGGTATTATGCTCGTTAAAACCCACAATGCACTCGTTCTGGATCACGGATACCCAACTATAAATATGTCAGTGACCTCAGGTGTAATTTACATTGTTCGCAACCCGCTGGATGTAGCTATTTCATTCGGGCATCACATCGGAAAAGATACGGACACTGCCATAATCAGTATGTGTAGATCAGGCCATACGACCAAGGTATTCAAGAATGCAGCGCACGAAATTTATGGAAGTTGGAGTGAGCACGTTAGTAGTTGGACACGAAAACCGAACCCGTCGTTATACATTATGCGATATGAGGATATGCATTCTGCCCCAGAAAAAACCTTCGGCGCACTCGCCAAGCACATGAAGATGAATCCAAGCAACGAGCAGCTTCAGAAAGCGATTGAACTGTCGTCGTTTGAAAACTTAAAGCAACAGGAAGAAAAAGAAGGGTTCAAAGAGAAACCAAAAGCTGCAGAGAGTTTTTTCCGAAAGGGGGAGGCGGATCAGTGGAAGAAAGAACTCACCCAGGCTCAAATTGGTAAAATTACGCAGGTACATGGCACACAAATGCGAAGGTTTGGGTATATTGAATAGAGGAACATTTTATTTGTTTCGTTTAAACGAATAATCAAATCAAATCGGATTGTACAAAAATTGCACGCTGTATTTCATGCGACGTAAGTAATTACACTTATTATATATGTCACCTCCAACGTTACTATCATAATCCCGTGTCGGGGGTTCAAGTCCCTCTCCCGCTACCAATTCAATAAAAGCCCTTTTTTTCTTGCATTACTGAGCTATAGCTCTCATATCTAGGTATAACTTTAGGTATAAATGGAGCGAGCAGCCATGGCTAATTTTCTCATCAAACAAGGAAATGCATATTCAGTCAAGGTCCCGATTCCAGTAGATGTTCAACCCATATTCGATAAGAAAGCCTTCAAGAAATCGTTGAAGACTTCGGACAAGTCAATTGCGATAGCACGGTCTGGTCCGCTAATAGTTCAGTATAAAGGCTACATCGAAGAAGCTAGGGGCAACCCGACGCAACACCTAGAGGACGCCCTGAGTTCTTCTAGGAGTGATCCGCAGGTCAACCCAGACGCTGTAGCAGGTCTTGAGGGGCTTCTCCAAGATCAGCTTCTAGCCTCTCAGCGTGTGCAACACAGCGAACAGTTGTCGCCGAGTGCAGAAGCCTCAAGCATCAAGGCTTACAAGATCGCCACAGGGCAACTCACGCCATTTGACGCGCCACTCGAAAAGTTCGTGGACAGTCGCAAGGTTGAGCCTAAAACAATTGTGAGAGACCGTCAGGTCGTAGGTAAATTTACATCAAGAGTTCCCACTGTGAATGAAGTCAACCGACGCACCGTCCGAGACTTCGTAACCTGGCTCTCTGAGGATCAAGGCCTTAAAAACAAGACAATCAGGGATAACTTAAGCACACTCCGAGTATATTGGAATTGGATGGAGGCTCATTCGCTAGTGCCTGAGGATCGCCCCAATCCATTCTCCAACGTCTCTCTTCCAGCAGAGAACAGGAAAGCTACCGCAGAACTGGTTCGTCTACCTTTCTCCATAGACGATATTGGCACACTTAACGAGGCGCTCAAATCTGGAAGTAGTGAGACGTTGAATGCCGCCTTCAAGCTCGCCATTTATACTGGGTGTAGGATTGAGGAATTGGCTTCGCTTGAAGTATCAAATGTTACTCAGGACACAATCCAGATTGTAAGAGCAAAGACTGCAGCAGGAAATCGGATTATCCCTGTTCACGACGCGCTCAGGCCGCTCCTCACCCAGTTGCTAGAACGTAAGCATAAATACCTTTTGCCCGACCTTGAAACGGACAAATACGGGGCGCGTTCTCCTGCTCTGAGTAAGCAGTTCGGTAAGCTAAAGACGAAGTTAGGGTTCGATAAGCGTTTTGTATTTCATTCGATCAGAAAGACGGTAACGACCCAACTTGAACAAGCGGATGTTTCCGAAGGTATTGCTGCAGATATCCTGGGGCACGATAAACCAACCATGAGCTATGGATTGTATTCGGGAGGCACATCGCTTGAGCAAAAGAGGAAAGCAATAATGACACTAGATTACAGGCTTCGTTGATCTTCATTCGTTTTCCTGCCCAGCACCGAGTGGGCTTAACAAAGGGCCTTTAGCGGGGAATCTTACCACGAAGAGGCTTAAGGTATCACCTTAATTGCAAGCCTTAAGATATTGTAATCTTTACATAATATGCCTATAGTTGTTCTTGACGCGGTCGATTCCTCTGCGTTATGAGGAAGGCACGAACTAACCTACAAACAAGGAAAACACTCATGCCAATCTCAGCACAAACCAAGACCGATCTAAACGTAATTCTCGGGACGCTCGACCTGCGCATTTACGAGTTAATCGAAGAAAGCTCCACGTCGATCCCCGAGCTAGGGATGCTGCAGACACTTCGGGATCAGGCTGCAAGCATACTGACGAATTTCTGATTGATGAGGGAAATGGGGGCTTTAGCACCCTCACTTCTCTCTCGCTTTTCACCTCTTAGCGTAAAGATGACATTTAAGGGTAACCATCTGAAAACTAAAGATTTTACAATAGCGCCGCCCCTAGAGACATAAACGGAGCAATGAGCATGCAAACAAAGACAGCCAAGCCCAAGGCATCGAAAAGGTGCAAAAGATGTAAGGCCGAGTTCGTTCCGTTCCGGTCGAACGCCCAATATTGCTCTACCCTGTGTCGGATGAACGCCTTCAACCAACGAAAACGAAAGAATGAGAAGGCCCGAGAGAAGCGGAAGGTCGAGAAGTTGATCCAGACGCGCAGGGACACAGTAGCGCATCACGAGCGGGTTCTTGCTGATCTGCGAGAGGAAATCTACAGCGGCTACCTACTCCGTGACGATGCCGAGAGGCGGAAAGCTAAATTGTTGCACAGTATGCAGTTAGCCAAAACCGCACTTGACCGAGAGATCGCCCGCGCTGAATACAAAGGTTTCAAGGTATCGTCATGATCTGCCCACAGTGCAACTCCGAGTTCACCCCGCGCCGTCGAGATCAAAAGACATGTTCGACAAAATGCAGCCGAGCCGTAGCCCGTCAAAAATACAACAAGGCGAACCCAGCGAAAGTCCGAGAGACGCGTCTCAAATCTGACCGGAAGACGAACGGTGTAGATCCACAGAACTATCGGACAGATGATGCCGCCTCTATTATGGCCAAGTATGGGTTCGAATTGAAATGAAGTTATCCTAACGCCAACTACTATAAGTGTAACACTAAGTGTTAATCTGAGTGTTACACTAAGTGTAGGTAACTAATGGTAGATACTCTTATTAATACTCAAGAATAATACTTTAAGTTATACTCAAAGAGTATCTATCTGAGTATGATCAAGAGTAAGCGTCCGGTCTCCCCCGCCTAACGTCGCTGATTTTGGTGCGTTAGTGTCCACTATCGATGGTGGACACTTAGGGGCACTCTATGAGCGAGAAACG
>Ga0209121_10006700_pt1 | contig 10040 bp, 7 predicted proteins | sample Cruoilmetagenom3_FD_187292 | JGI IMG/M metagenome (GOLD analysis project Ga0209121, IMG submission 187292) | Oil polluted marine microbial communities from Coal Oil Point, Santa Barbara, California, USA - Sample 3 (SPAdes) (version 2) | ecosystem: Environmental > Aquatic > Marine > Oil seeps ...
GTTCCTATAGGTTTTATCCAAACTATTCCTGGTCCCCATATTGCTCCTAAAATTGCTCCTAAAACAAAACCGATTAAAACTTTTTGAAAAAGTTTCATTTATTTATCCTCCTTATAAAAAATAAAAATTTAAAAAATAGTTAATTATTATCTCTTTCTTATAAACCACCACCTCCTTGTATCTATAAATTTTCGCCTCTGGTAATTTTATCTTAATTTAATCACCTCCTTTATTGTTCAATACTTAGACATTACATCTAAGGTATATGTGCAATTACTTCCATTTCAATATCTAGACCGTGGTGAATCTCAGAACACGTAATAATGGAACGGGCTGGTGGTAAGGAATTTTTAAAATATTCAGCATATATTTCATTTACTATATCCCAGTGTTTAATACCACTGATAAAGATTGTTGACTTTATTACATAATTCAGCGAAGAACCATTATCTTCTAAAATGTTTTTTATATTTTCTAATACCCTTTTTACCTGTTTTCTAACATCACCAGAAATAAATTTTCCCGAAATAGGATCAACAGGTAATTGACCAGATGTAAATATTAGATCCCCTACTCGAATTGCTTGAGAATAACACCCTCCAGGTTTCGGAGCTCTCTTACTTTCTATTTTTTTAAATACCATTTTTATACACCTTATTTTAATCCATGTCTTTTAACCCAAGTATCTTACTGGTGGCTTTCAAGCCGGAACCAGTTAAAAATAACCACGGTTGATTCATCTGATTTTATTTCACCTTCCATAATTAGCTCAATTAAATTCACTGCGACTTACCACGTGCCGTTATTGGCCATTTATTTACAACCATGCAATCTCTCACCCCGTATAGGTAGTCATACAGATTGCAGGTAGAACAAGCATGATTAGGTATGATTTGTAACTTATCGCCTATCGGATACTCATTAGTTAATGCCGTAGAAAAAACCCCATGCTCATCAGATAAGCTTTCAAGATAAATTGTTGATTTTTCCTTAAGCAAACCAAAACCCTGGGTTCGACAAACGCCCATTCCCCGAACAAATGCTGATAGTGCTTTGGTACCAGCATCAATAACAACACGATGAGGCGTCGGTCGATTTGTTATTGTAGTAAGTACCGTCAAAGCACATCTTTCGTAACTTCGTAGTAGATTCCCTTGAGCAGCATCTAAAAAGATGTAGGTTCCAGGACGGATCTCTGTAATACCATATAAAATATCAGCAACAAGAAATGACGGGGTCGAACCAACACTAACCTCCTCTAGCTGAATACCTGCAAGTTTCAGTATATTTTCTGTCTGGAGCATTTCTTCTTGACTCTTCTTAAAAACCTGCTTAACTTCAAAAATATCTTTAGCTCTATAACTATGGCCATCGTGTGTAAAAATTCCGCGAAGTTTAAGTCCGGGTAATTGAATAATTAAATTGGCAAGTTCCAGTACCGACTGGGCAGGTTGAATTCCAGTACGTGCATCTCCCGTATCCACATCAATTAGAACCTCAATTGGCTTATCTTCTCTGGCAAATTTTTCGGAAAGCGCCTTTGCTTGAATGGGACTGTCAATCCCGGTTGCCAAATGTATCTGGCGGTTTAATTTACAAAGTCGCTCTATTTTTATTTTTCCAACAATTTCGTTGGCTATGAAAATATCATCAATATCTTCTTTAGCCATAACTTCAGCTTCACCCAGCTTGGCGACTGTTATTCCCTTAGCCCCAAGCTTAATTTGTTTCTTAGCTAAGGCAGGGGTGCGGTGTGTTTTTATATGCGGCCTAAGTTTTACTCCCGCACTATTTGCCTTTTGCTGTCCCCAAAGCAAATTCTTTTCCATAACATTCACATCAACCAAAAGAACAGGCGTATCTAAATCTTCTATTTTAGATTTAAATTTCATATTTATATGCCCTTTCTTTTTATAATTGAAAAAGAAAATTTAATTTTAATATTAATATATCAATCCTTATTCTTTAACTCTAGTATCTTATTGGTAGCTTTCAAACCGGAACCAGTTAAAATAACCACGGTTGATTCCTCTGATTTTATTTCACCTTCCATAATAAGCTCAGAAAGACCAGCTGCAACTGTTGCACTAGTTGGTTCTACATAGAACCCTATCTTGGCAAGTTTTTTTAGATTCGGCCAAATTTCATTTTCACTTACTGCTACTATTTTTCCTTTGCTTTCCCTTATCCTCTTTAGGACAGTAGACCCTTTTACTGGTCTAGCAGAGCTTATCCCTTCGGCGATAGTTTCCTTTTTTTGGATAATTTCAGGTTCTGTTAAACCTTTCCTAAAAGCATGATAGATAGGGGCACAATTTAGTGCCTGTACCCCATAAATACGGGGTAAACTTTTTATTTCCCCGGCCATAAGTAATTCATTAAATCCTAAACCACAACCTAATACCAAACTACCTTGCCCTATTGGCATAACAATATTATCAGGTATTTGCCAATTAAATTGTTCCCATAACTCAAAGGCAATTGTCTTAACGCCGTGAGGATAATAAGGGCTCCAATTATGACTAGCATAATAACTACCACTCTCTTTGCCAGCTTTTTCTGCTGCTATAGCAGTATCTTCCCTACTCCCATGGATTTTAAATACATTCCCTCCGTACATACCAATTTGGACAACCTTATCAGCTGAAGTATAATCAGGTACATAAATATCACAATGCATGTTAGCACGGGTACAATAAGCAGCCGATGAAGCACCAGCATTACCAGAAGAATCTTCAATTATTTTATTAATATCCATCTCTTTAAGTTTACTAATCAAAAGTGAGCTACCCCTATCTTTAAAAGAACCTGTAGGACAAAGGTAATCCAATTTAAAATATACTTGCTTCCCCTCCCATTCAGCCAAAACTAATGGGGTCATCCCTTCTCCTAGGGATACTATATTATCATCACTTGATAATGGTAAAGCCTCACGGTACCTCCAAATAGTCTCAGGGCGTGATTTAATCTTCCCTTTAGGGAATATGGCTTTACTTTCCATTTGATATTCCAGATACCCGCCACAATCACAACGTAGAGTAGAAGGACTATCATTATACGATTTGCCACATTTACTACAATAAATCATTCTAATTAATCCCCTCTTTTTTTAAGGATAATATGGCCCTGCTAAATAAGTCAGCTATCATCAGCAAGGCCATATACTAATCCAGGTTTAAACTAGAATTCCTTCTAGATCCCCTTAACTACAGTGTCTATTTCTTAGGGTACTACTACTCCCTCTCCAGTTTCAAATACCATGTCTTCAACACCTATATAAGGTCTATCCCAAATACCCCCCATCTCTCGATCCATTGAAATAGGATAAAGGTACTGGGCACCATTTTTGAAATTCTGCAAACTAACAGTTGCCGGACCCCAGCCTGGGACCTCGATCGGGACGATGGTTCCAGGATACTCTGGGCCACAGAGCTGGGTCTCATAGTATCCCCGGTAGAAGTGGACTCTGGTCTTGTGGACGAAGATATCGAATTGTTTCAAGGGATCATCGAAGCCATACTTAATATGCCATAAAGGGGTTGTGACCTGCCGTAATCTAGCGGAAACCCAAATATGGTTGTTATCACCAAAGCCGAGTACTATATAACTATCATCCATGTACTCGATTAAAGCATCATCTAGGTGGACCGGATCTCCTGAGAATTTATCCGTTGTTCCAGCTACTTCGATAGGGCCAGTCTTATCACCTACTTTAAGACCCCTGCCTGCCAGTTCTAAAATTAGAGCAGGGTCAGTGAGGGTACTTATTGCAAAATTACTTGCCCCCTGTTTTATCAATTCATTAGTGATCAGGGTAGACCCTCCGGTCCTATCGCAACCATCGGCAACGACAACTGGGAGATCGCCATCCTTTACAGCTTTCATGACCCGGGCAACCCCATCTTCAACGTGATAGATCTTTTTAAGTGCTAAAGCTTTTCTATGGGCCCAGACAAACTCGTTCATATCATCTGCCACCCTATCGGCCAGCTCCTGGTCATCATTGGTTAAAACAAAGATGGAGAACCCGTTATCGGGCACATCGGAAAAGCCGAAGCCCATGTTCATTGTGACGTAGAGGTCTTTATTCTGGTACTCCCATTTAAGGCCCCGCTCATAAATATCTCTAGCTGGAGATACATCAGTCCCCTGGAAGAAAGTGGGACTCATTATTCCGGGTTTCCTCACCGCTATCACAGGCTTAAAGTCTCCCCGGAGGGTCCTTATCATGATATCAGCTACCCTCTGTCCTGCCAGGTTGGTATCATAATGGGGGTATGTCTTAGTACCATCGACGATATCAACTTCACCTAAAGGTTTAACCAGCTCCGCATCTTCATTGGCATGGAGGTCGAAGCCACTTATGGCAATGATGGCATCTTCGCCGACCACCGACCGTATTAAGCGTGCTAGTTCGGCTTCGGGCCTTGCTACCCCAGATATCGCCATGGCCCCGTGTATTTTCATAACGACACCATCGAAGGGGCCTTTTTCCTCTAGGTCTTTCATCATTATCCCAGTGACATGATCCCAGCATTCCTTGGTGTTCCAGCTCCTTGCAGAACCCCCAGGAGGACTGCTACAGGATAAAATACCGACCAACTCTACTCCTCCGTAGCTCGCCATACGGGCTTCAAAACCATATCCTCCCAATCTAATTTGCTCATCGTTGGGTTCACCCCACTCTTCTACACCAGCCCATTTCGGACAATAGGTACAGGTCTCTTGGCTCATTCTCAATACAGCAATCCTAAAGGTCTCTTGTGGCAGGGGAAAAACTACCTCTGATACTGATACCCTTTGTGCGGTTACATTAAACGCACAGGACAAAAGAAACACGAATACCATACCAATAACAAGAAAGTTAGTTTTTTTCATAACTTTCTTAGTCATCTTACTATTCCTCCTTTTTGTAAATTTTTTTTTTATTTTACTTAACTTTACAAATTATAATATTCTCTACCTTACTCCTCTAAATCAAAAGTATTTTTATTAACCACCTCCTCTTATAAAGTTTAAAACTAGCTTCACCTCCTCCCTTTTTTTATGTACTACATTCCTTATTTAAAACTATCTTATAACCTCGGCGGCAAGTCGTTTGATCCAAAGTGACTTGCCGCCACTCGGTATATACTACTTATTCCTTCTAATCTTCAGTGTTATTTAGCCCAAAATAGGGTCTTCAACTCACCAGCCAGCTTATTAGCTTTATCCACTGCTAGTAGAGCACGAGAACTTGAGTAGTCAGTTAAGAACTGCCTCGCCAAGGTTTCATCTTCTAAGAATAGCTTAAGAGCAATTTTTTCAACAACCGGCTGGACTGCAAACTGTTCTGCTTCAAAAGGATCCCAGACTGCCCGTACTATCTCTAGGCCTTTTTTATAATTCATATCTACCAAATTCTCCACTGCATTAAAAGCCCAAAACGCAAATTCTGGATCATAATCAAAGGTTCCAGCAGGTGGATCGAAGTGGTGGGATACCTTCAATTGTTCTTCAATCTCCCAGGGTTTATAGTAGATCTCGGGGGTTTCTGTAATCCCTAAGTACCAAGGAGTTAGGACAATAGAACACGGTGCACCTGTAGTCCGCCAGACAAGACATCCAACCTCTTTTGGCATCCAGCTCCTCAACTGGTACACAGCACCTTCTTGTGTACTTTCACCACAAATACTCCTTCCTATACCGCTCATGTCATGAGGAGAACCCAATGTATACTCCTCTGTTACATCAAACTCAGTCCCTTCAAGGTGGCTACTAATAATATCTTTTACGTCTTGTACTGAAAGTTTGTGGGCTGGTTTAACTGAGAATGGAAGCGGTTCTTTAACAGGTAACGTAATCAGTTCGCCGAGGACCATAGATTGAGAATACCACTGACGTGGGTCACAACCATACTTCTCCTGGAAACTCCCTTCACTGGGGGTTCTGTTGTAGGCTTCTCTGAAACTGAATGGTTTACCACTATTAGGATTGTACCAACCCCTCTTTATAGCATAATCTTTAACATCCGCCGGTGAGCCTATAAAATTGTCCGCATCTTTTAAATCGATTTCACCTATTACGTGTACATTTGGCAACAATACTACTTCATCATCTGGACACCTTTGTGCTACCCAGTGTTTACCCCTAACCATTGATAGTACCCAAGCTTCATTCGGGTCCACTATCATAAGTGATCGCCCAGAAGCAGTATAACCGAAACGGTTAAGTAACTCTCCAGCAATTTCTACACCTTCTCTCGCTGTTTTCGCCCTCTGTGCCACTAGCCGTCTGAGCATATATCCTATACCACCATCTGTTATGTCTCCACGTGCTACCAGTTCATCGTAAGAATCTTCCCGTGTACCACAACCATCTGTCCCTGTTGCTACTCCCCATTCGTTAAAATAGGCATCGCTAAATGAAATACCAGGGTTTTCAAGCCATATTAATGAATTGGTCTCTGCAACTTCTGGTAGTGTGCCACCTTCGCTGAGTTCAACTAAATCTCCAGGTTCATGTTTTATTCTTGGTATAACACGATAATTTACGATCCTAAGACCGCCATTTTGCTCATTGTGGCCCCACATCACAGACCCATCTACTGACGCATCTTTCCCTACTAGTACCGTGAAACAATCAGCAAATACAGAAGACGCTGTAAATGTCACAACTAACAATAACGCAACAATAACCCAAAATATCTTCTTTACATTCATCTTTTTAATCTCTCCTTTTTAATTTTTAAACAGTATCTTAAAGTTCCTAATTCCATTTACTTTATTACCTCCCATATTGTAGTGGTAATGTGCTTAACTACAACAAGGTCTATCACCTCCTTCTTAGTTAGTTTTTTCCGTAACTCACACCTGTCCCCAAGGTATCTTATAAGGGATCATAAGCCCGGTCCGAGCGTCTCCAGATATTTAGCAAATTCCATACAGTAACAGGGATAACCGCGGGGGCCCGCGAGCCTAACCGTACGGGTGACAGGTGTAGTAGGACTAGGAATGCTGAATGAAAAGGCTATCTTCTCATCTCCGCCTATCCCCTTGCAAAACCCTGTTTCCCAGAGCCAGCCAGATAACCCCGGGGACATGAGTACCCACCCGGTCCATCCAGGCGGTACGACTAGATTAGTAGTTAGAAGTTTGTCGGGGTTTGGTATATATACGTAGTCAATGAAGTAAGAATCACCATGCAAGTCTTCATTCACTACCTCGCATACATATCTATCGTATCCCTTACCCCGGGTTACCTCTGTGTAAACACGAAATACCGTAGGCCCCTCAGTGGTTATAGAACAAATGTCCTCTGCGATTTTCAATATGCTCTGTTTAGAGAAGTTTGTCTCCACTAATGGTTCTGAGGTAGTAAGAAAATAGCTAGAGCTCTCTTCAGTTAGGTCCGGAATATCATTCCATTTCACGTGTAACATCCCCAAAGCATAGTGGGGATAAGGTGGATCTCCGTCCTTTATCTCGATTACTATATCAGGGAAATCCGCTGTATCAAAATTCTTCCCCAATGCCTTTTGGTACTCCAGTAGAAAACTCGTATCGTAGACATCCAATTTAAACTCTCTAGGGTACTTATTTGAGATATAACGAGCTAATTTCACGACGAAGTGCGGATCGGGGCTCTTCCTTTTGCTATTTGTCTTCATTCGGTCAGCGAATAGATCTGCTAATTCAGCCGTGTCCAGCTCATTTATGCGGCCGTCGTTGTTTAAGTCCGTAAGCAGTCGAGTATAACCGTGGTTTGCAAACCACGCGAGTACCATTGCAGCGCTCCCAGCTGTGTTAAAGCCACCCGACCAGTCTACTTTATTCGTCTGGCTAACTAAGACAAAATGTGGAACGCTGTACGCCGAGGGTAACATCATCTCACCCTGTGCAATCAACGGCCATAAACTAAAGCTTATCACAACTCCAATTATCATTACTGTCCTCAAAAACTTCATCAAAACCACCTACCTTCCCTTTAATACTAACAAAAATTTAAAATATTCTCTATTCTATCCAACCCCTCTTTGATATCTTCCATAGAAGTAGCATAAGACAACCTCAAATATCCTTCAGCTTCAAAAGCATATTCTGGAATTAAAACAACTTCCGCTTCCTTTAAGATAAAATCGGAAAGGTCGAGAGAATTTTCAACTTTTTTGCCCTGATACTCTATTTCTCTTTTTAAAATATCACTGATATTTGGGAAGACATAAAAAGCCCCAGATGGGTCAAGACAGGAAACTCCTTCCATTTTGTTTAGCCTTTCTACCATATATTTCCTTCTCTCATCAAATGCTTTTCTCATCTCTTCGATAGTATCTTGTCTACCGTTTAAGGCTTCCACACTGGCTTTTTGGGCTATAGAATTAGCATTAGAAGTACTATGACCCTGTATTTTAGACATCCCTGAGATAATCTCTTCTGGACCTGCAGCATAACCGACTCTCCATCCAGTCATAGCATAAGATTTAGAAACACCATTTATAATAATAGTTTTAGCTTTTACTTCATCATTTAAAGAAGCAATAGTAAAATGTTCAGCATTATCATAAATTAGTTTCTCATATATTTCATCACATATACAGTAGATATTATATTTCAAAAGAAGCTTAGCTATTCTTTTTAGCTCTTCTACTTCATATACAGAGCCAGTAGGACTATTGGGGCTATTTAAAATGAGTAATTTGGTTTTTGGCGATATTTTTTCCTCAACCTGAGCAGCAGATAATTTAAAGGCTTCCTCCTGATGAGTATTGACAAAGATAGGATCTGCTTGAGCAAATTTAATCTGTTCTGTATAACTGACCAACAGGGAATAGGCAATAATACCTCATCACCTGGATTACAAATAGTTAATATAGCATTAAAAAGACTTTGTTTTGCTCCATTAGAAACTATAATCTCTAAAGTTTTATATTCTACTTTATTATCCTTTTTAAGTTTTTCTATTATGGCTTCTTTAAGCTCAATTATCCCTGAACTGGCAGTATAATGAGCAAAATCACCATTAATAGCAGAAATAGCCTTTTTTTTAATATTTTCAGGAGTATTAAAGTCCGGCTCGCTTGCAGCAAAACTGATTACTTTCTTGCCTTCCCGTTTCATCTTTAAGGCCTGAGCAGTAATAGCTAAAGTCTGTGATGTATTTATACTCTTTACTCTTTCTGAAATAGTTATTTTCTACCTCCCTTTCTTGTAATTTTTGAAAATTTTTTGCCAGACACTGCTTTTATAAGGTTTTAACTACTATCATTAAAAAGCCTCTTTTGAATTACCGGACCCCCCCGTTTAGGTATGGACTAAAGAAAAGTCATGGGTTGTGAGAACTTGGCTCAGCCATGCGGAGACCCGGCCTATTTTCTAGTAACCTCGATTTTAGAGACAGGCTCTAATTTGCCCTCACATCGGGGCAAACCTTGCTTACCCAGTCATAAAAGACCGCTCCACAGTTCCTACAACGGTATTCCGATATCATCTTACCTCTTCTCTATTTGTTTCTTTAGTTCTTTCTTTTTAGCCTGATAGAACTGGGAATGCCCTTTATTAAATCTCTCTTCATCAAGGTCCAAAATCTCAGCAATCTTCTTAATCTGGTTCTCAGAAGGGACAAGTCCTCCTGTCTCAAACTGTGAAACATAGACTTGTGATAAATCCAATAGGAGAGCTAGGTTTGCTTGCGTAAGCCCCTACTCTTCTCTCCTCTTCTTAATCGGATTAATTATCATTTTTCCTCTTGACTCCTAATAAAAAAAAGGCCTGACTCTAATCGGAGCCAAAGCCCTCTATTGTTTTTTTTCCTATATGTGATATAATAAATTAAGAGCTCAAAGAACAGCAAAAAACTTCGGCTCCCGTTCGGGCCCGCTTATCTCGTTCGAAGGATGATAGCGGGCTTTTTCTTTTAATAATACTATATATAAAATTTAGAAGGTTGTCAAGTTTCTACCGTTCTATTATATTTTTACAATCCCTCTCTTGCTATTTGTCTTATTACTAACAAAAGAAAGTATTATTAATATATAATATTTTTTTCTTCTAACTACCCCACTA
>Ga0209121_10006701_pt1 | contig 10040 bp, 8 predicted proteins | sample Cruoilmetagenom3_FD_187292 | JGI IMG/M metagenome (GOLD analysis project Ga0209121, IMG submission 187292) | Oil polluted marine microbial communities from Coal Oil Point, Santa Barbara, California, USA - Sample 3 (SPAdes) (version 2) | ecosystem: Environmental > Aquatic > Marine > Oil seeps ...
GTCCTCGAGGGCGGCTCTGGCGAGAGTATCTCGTTTTGAGCAGCCATTTGCCGCACGAGCCGCCCCCGGGACGGGGGCTGGGAGCATAGGCTGAGAGTATCTCGTTTTGAGCAGCCATTTGCCGCACGAGCCGCCCCCGGGACGGGGGCTGGGAGCATAGGCTGAGTAGTCTCAAATGAACGCTTACTTCTCATTTGCCTGTTGCTATTATGCTAATCTAGCAATGCCAAGCTAATGGGTTTGTCACTTGTGTTTTGACAGGTTCGTGGTATAGTCCCTTGTGGGCGTCCAGGCGGGCACAAAGCTCCAGGCCTCCTATCATCCCAACATTGACAGAGTACCAGACTATCACAAAACGAAAGGAGATCATCATGGAAAATCGTCGCATCATCAGCTACGCCCTTTTCATCCTCGGCCTCGTCTTCCTTCTCGTGCTCGGGCTGGCACGTGACCAGTGGGCCACCGGCGTCCTCGTGGGGTTGGCCCTGGAGATCGGGGGCATCATCTTCTATCGGCGTGGGAAGTAGGCAGAGCATGAAATGAACGGACCGCTGCTCTTCGGAATGCTCGTGGCGCTGGCGGTGCTGACCGGCTTCGTCGCCTTGTGGCGGATCACGCGCAGCCAGGACCCGATGGAGGCGCGCCTGCAAGAATACGGTGCCAGCGGGCCACAACCCGTCAGCGCCGACAGCGACGCGCACGCCGTGCGGCGGCGCCCCGCCTGGTCGGGGGTTAACCGGATTCTGACCGGGTTCGGCCTGGGGTCGCGCCTGGCGACGACGTTGGCACGCGCCGACCTGCCGCTGACGGCCGCTGAATTCACGCTGATCGTGCTGGGCGCAGGCCTGGTGGGCTTCCTCATCGGCACAGTTCGCCTGGGCCCGGCCCTGGGCCTGGCGCTGGGAGCGCTCTGTGGCTACCTGCCCATCCTCTACGTGCGGTTCGTGCAGAACCGCCGCCAGCGGGCCTTTACGGAGCAGTTGCCGGACGTGCTGACGCTGGTGGTGGGTGCGCTGCGGGCAGGTTATGGGCTCTCGCAAGCGCTGGAAGTGCTCGTGGAGCAACTGCCGCCACCTGCCTCCACCGAGTTCGCCCGCGTGATGCGTGCCGTGGGCCTCGGCCTGCCGCTGCAACAGGCGCTGAGCGACATGGCGGAGCGGGTGGGCAGCGATGACCTGGACCTGGTGGTCACGGCCATCAACGTGCAATACGAGATGGGCGGCAATCTGGCCCAGACGCTGGAGACCATAGGCGAGACGGTGCGCGACCGCATCCGCATCCTGCGGGAGATCCGCGCCCTGACGGCCCAACAGCGGCTCACCGGATATATCCTGGCCGTGCTGCCCATGGCGCTTGCTTTCATCATGTTCATGCTAAACCCGGAGTATATGAGCCGCCTCTTCGAGCCGGGATGGATACGGTTGCTGCCGGTTGCAGCCGGTCTCCTGCAGGTGGCGGGTTTCCTGGTCATTCGCCGCATCGTGGATATCGAGGTGTGAAGCGCATGGACATCGGCCGTCTGATCCAAACCGGTGGATTCCTCTGGTCGCCTGTCACCTTCGCCGTGCTCATCGGCCTGGCCACGGCGCTGGTCTGGCTGGCCCTGGCGCCGGCCCGGCCGCGGCAGGTGGTGCGAGAGCGGCTGGATGACTACCTGGACAGGGCAGACGTCATCGAGGAAGAGGACATGCGCAGACCCTTCGCGGCGCGGGTGCTGCTGCCGCTGCTGCGGCGCATCCTACGTATTTTGGGCAGGCTGGCGCCCAAACGCAACATGGAGATGACGCGGCAGATGCTGGTGCAGGCAGACGAGCCCGGCGGACTGACCGTGCTCGATTTCCTCGGTCTGCGGCTGCTCTTCGTCGTGCTCATGGGGGGCGGCTACTTCTTGTTGCTGGGCAAGACGCTTCCCTTTTCCATGGCGCTGCGCAACGCGCTGATCGTGGGCGCGCTGGGCTACTTCCTGCCCTTGTTCTGGCTGCGCCGGCGCGTGAGGCGGCGCCAGCATGAGATCACCCGCGCCCTGCCAGATGCGCTGGATATGCTGACCATCGGCGTCGAGGCGGGGCTGGCCTTCGAATCGGCGCTGTTGAAGGTAGGCGAGAGGTGGAACAATGCGTTGACCCGGGAGTTCCACCGCGCCGTGGCCGAGATGCGTGTGGGCACGGCGCGCGACCTGGCCCTGCAGCGCATGGCCGATCGGACAGGGGTGCAGGACCTGGGCACCTTCGTGGCCGTGCTGGTCCAGTCCAGCCAGTTGGGCGTGAGCATCGCCCAGGTGCTGCACACCCAGGCGGCCCAGATGCGCGTGAAGCGGCGACAGCGGGCGGAGGAACTGGCGCGGCAGGCGGGTGTCAAGATGGTCTTCCCGCTCGTCTTTCTCATTTTCCCCGCCATGTTCGTCGTCGTCTTGGGGCCGGGGATACCAGCAATGCTGTCCTTAATGAACCGTTTCACCGGGACAAGCTAACTCCCATAGGGCGAAGATGGGGAGTAACATGACAGTTGCCATTGGTGGAAAGGCCGCGGGCAGAGATGACTCGCGCTATCAAGAGGGCCTGGCCCATCTGCAGGCTGGCGAGTGGCAGGAAGCCATCCGCTGCTTCCAGGAGTTGGTGCGTAAGTACCCGGGCAGCCTGGACATCCTGCGCGCCCTCGACGAGGCGGAGTTCAAGGCCCACCTGGATGCCACGGCGCGCATCCGAGCCAAACGCTGGATCATCTCCTGGCGTCCGATTGTGGTTCGCACCTTGATCCTGCTGGCCATTGCCATCCTCGCCGTGCAGGGAGTGCCCATCATCAACCGCCAGATTGAGCAGATTGCCCCGGTCCTGGCCCAGGCACAGGTGAATCGTCGGCGGGCGCAACGGCTGGCGGAAGGCAATGCCTTCCTGGAAGCGGGCGACCTGGACGGTGCCGAAGCGCGCTACAGGGAACTTCTGGAAGAAGCACCCGGTCACCAGGAGGCGCTGCAGGGGCTGGAGAGGGTGGCGGAGGAACGAGAGATCCTGGACCTCTACCAGCGAGCGGTCGCCCTTCAGGAAGCAGGTGACTACGAGGAAGCGCTGAAACTGTTCACCGAGATACTAGTCCGGCGGCCGCGATATGGCGATGTCAGCCTGCGCATCACGGCCATCAGGCGTCAGCAGGAGCTAGATCGCCTCTTTGCCGAGGCGGAGGGGGACTATCGGGTGGGTCGTGCTCTGGATGCTGTGTCGCAGTATGAACAGATCAAAGCGTTGAACGCCAGCTATCGGCGTGATCTCATCGCCGGCCGCCTCTATGCGCTCTATCTGCAACTGGGCCGTGAGCTCATCGAAGGGGATCCGCCCGCGCCCGAAGGGGTTCCGCAGGCGATTGAGTATTTCACCCAGGCCTTGGCCCTGCAACCCCAAAATACTGAGGCCGCGCTGGAGCAGCGATTGGCCAGGCTCTATCTCCAGGGCCAAACCCGGTACCACGAGGGGCGCTGGGATCAGGCCATCGCCCGGCTGGGTGCGGTGTATGACCAGCGACCCGATTATCTGCGCGGAATCGTGCCCAACATGTTGTACGATGCCTACGTTCGCAGTGGCGACCAACACCAGCATGCCGGCGACCTGTATTTGGCCTACGAGCAATACCACAAGGCGGCTGATCTGCCGGTGGACGATACGGCGCTGGCCCGTGGCCGCATATTCAACATCGTGCCGCTATTGACGCCGACCGCCACCCCCACCCTGACGCCGACTTCGACACCCACCCCGACACAGACGCCCATCCCAACGCCGACGGCCATCCTGACGCCGACGCCCACCCCGACGCCCAGGCCTTTGCTGGCCTTCCGCAATCGGATCGTCTTCTTCTCCGATAACAAAAAGCAGCGCGGGCTGTGGGTCATGGACCCCAGGGGCAGTCATCGCCAATACCTGGGAAGCTCCTCGGACTATCGCCAACAATATGACGCGCTCCTCAAGCGGGAGCAATTCTCGCCGGATGGCCGCCTTCAAGCCTTCGTCAAAAAATCAGAAACCGAGCACCCAACGGCACAGATCTTCATTGCGCTGCCGAACGAGCAGTTCGGCATTATCGAGCACAAGCAGCTCACCACGTTCACCGGCATCTGCTACGATCCCGTCTGGTCGCCAGATGGCAGCCGCATCGCCTTCGTCAGCCAGGAAAACGAGAGCGATGACATCTGGGTGATCTACCCTGATGGCACTGGCGCGGAGAACCTGACCCGGAACCCCTGGGAATGGGAGAAGCATCCTTCCTGGTCGCCCGATAGCAAGCGTATCGTCTTCTGGTCCAATCGCGAGGGCACGAAGCAGATCCACGTGATGGACGCCAATGGCCGCTATTTGCGGAATATCAGCAACACGGAGTGGGATGAGTACGATCCCCTGTGGATAAAATAGCCGTCAGCATTCAGCTAGAACATCGTTCGGCTCAGGCCTAACCTATGGTCCAATCACCAGTGCGCTTCGTTCTGAGGTGGGCAGCGATCTAACGGGAGTGCAAGATCAGAAGCTGAGAGCTCTGCTGAGATCTGAATGCTTATGTTATGTTAGGAAAGGCAAGGTACGATGGTCAACCTCACTCGTGATGCCCGTGTGGCCTCTCGCTCGAATCAGCGGCGAGGGAAAGGGAATCGCTCAGATGGCAGTGGGCCTTACGCAGCGATCCGAGACAGTGTCCAACGACGGTTGTTGGCCGAACTGAGCCCGGCGGTGGACACCGACAACGTGGCAGAGGTCCGTCGCGCTTTGGAGCACATCTTCGCCGAGACGCTGGCCGAAGAGCAAATCCCCCTGAGTCGCACAGAGCGAACCGATCTGTTCGAGCAGATCGTCGCCGACATCCTGGGCTATGGTCCCCTCGAGCCGTTGTTGGCCGATGAGAGCATCACCGAGATCCTGGTGAATGGCCCTGGTCAGGTTTACATCGAGCGAAACGGCATTCTCGAGGAGACCGACATCCGCTTTCGGGACACCACGGAGGTCATGCGTATCATAGATCGCATCGTCGCGCCCCTGGGCCGCCGCGTGGACGAGAGCAGCCCCATGGTGGATGCGCGCCTGCCCGATGGCTCCCGCGTCAACGTCATCATCCCTCCTCTCTCCCTCGTCGGCCCCTGTATCAGCATCCGCAAGTTCGCTAAAGCGGTCTTCTCCGCTGAGGACATGATTCGCCTGGACACGATCACGAAAGAGATGGCCGAGTTTCTGCGGGCCTGCGTCCTGGCCCGGCTCAACATCGTCGTCTCTGGCGGCACCTCCACCGGCAAGACGACTCTGTTGAACGTCCTCTCCGGCTTCTTGCCCGGTAACGAGCGGATTGTCACCATCGAGGACGCGGCGGAGTTACAGCTTCACCAACGCCACATCGTCCGCCTGGAGTCCCGCCCCCCCAACGTGGAGGGGCGCGGTCAGATCACGATCCGGCAACTGGTCATCAATGCCCTGCGCATGCGGCCCGATCGCATCGTCGTGGGCGAGGTACGTGGCGGCGAGGCACTTGACATGTTACAGGCGATGAACACGGGCCACGACGGGTCGCTGACCACCGCTCACTCCAATACCCCGCGCGATACCTTGCACCGCGTGGAGACGATGGTGCTGATGGCGGGCATGGACCTGCCGCTGCGCGCCGTGCGCGAGCAGATTGCCTCCGCCTTCGATCTGATCGTGCACCTGGATCGCCTGGTGGATGGCAACCGCAAGGTAGTGCGGATCTCCGAGGTTCAGGGGATGGAAGGCGAAATCATCGTCATGCAAGACATCTTCCGCTTCGTACAGACAGGGGTACAGAACGGCCGGGTGGAGGGGCACTTCACGGCCACAGGGATACGCCCCAAGTTCATGGACAAACTGGAAGCCGCGGGCATCTTCATATCACCGACCATCTTTGCACCAGCGCGAAAGCGCGGAAGACGGTAAGGAGAGACTGTGCCAGAGACAACTTTGACCGCGCAGATGGCAGGCTCGTGGCAGTTGGAAGCCACCGGCCTGGCCACGCTTGCCCAGGTGATGGAGGAAGTGGAAGAACAGGTGGCCGGTGGCGACGTGGCTCGCTTCCGCCCGCTGGCGACCGGTTTTGACCCGCTCGATGATATACTAAATGGAGGGCTGCGGCGCGGCGACTTGCTGGTCATCGGGGGCCCCTTCGGAGTGGGCAAGACCATCTGGGGCCTGCAAGTTGCCCGCAACGTCGCACTCAGCGGTGGAGACAGTAGGGCAGTGTATATCTGCTATGAGCACGATCGTACCCATCTCATGTCACGGTTGATGTGCCTGGAAAGCGCCGAACGGGGCCACAGAGGAGAGGAGGCCTTGACTTTGCGCAAGCTGGCTGATCTGGCATTGAGCACAACGGACGGCGTGGGGCTCGTCTCCAGACTGCGGCGGATGCCCCGTTATGCTGCCCTGCTGGATACGATGGAATCCTACGCCGACCGGCTGGCGTTGGTGAAGGCCAGCGGCGACACCTCGACGCTGGAGCAGATCCGAGGATGGGTAGAAGAAATCGCTGCCGCGGGGCCACAACGGTTGCTGGTGGTGGTGGATTATCTGCAGAAGATCCCCGTGAGATGGGACGCGCTGCAACCGGAGACGGAGGTGACGACCTACCTGACCCAGGGATTGAAGGAACTGGCCATGTCCATGGGGATTCGGGTGATCGCTATCTCCGCCTCGGACCGTCCGGGACTGAAGTCCAAGCGCATGCGCTTGGCGGACCTGCGGGGAAGTTCGGCGCTGCAGTACGAAGCGGACATCGGTCTCATCATCAACAACAAGTATGCCATCGTCAGCCGTGAACACCTAATCTATAACCCGACCCAGGCGGAGGCGATGCGCAACTGGGTGGTGCTGAGCGTGGAGAAGAACCGCGCCGGCCGCCACGCCGTTGACATGGAGTATAGCCTGGACGCGGCGCATTTCCGCATCGTGCCCACCGGCGACTTCGTGCGCGAGCGGTTGGTGGACGAGAAGGTGATACTGGAGTAAATTCGTACTCAGGGCGTCACGTTCCCGATTTCTCGATCGAAGGAGCGCAGTCTAGACCGATGCCCTTTGGGGGGTGGCGGTGCTGGCTCCGGGACAGTAGTGAAGAGCTATGGCAGAGTACCTCACGGCCAACCAGCGGGCCGCAGCCGACCCGCTGGGGATGCATCTGCGGGAGGCCCTCCCAGACGAATACATCGTTGTTGCCGATCCTGTCGTGTATGGACGCGTGCTCGATGCCATCGTTGTAGGTCCCCAGGGGCTTTTCGTGCTACACTGCAAAGGTTGGGAAGGAGAGGTTCGTCCGGCACGGCGCGGCCCCTGGCTGGGTCAGCTCGCATCAGGCCGAGAGGTGCGTTATCCCAACCCGGCGGAAGAGACACGCCAGGCCACGAAAGCACTGCGTGCCTTCCTGCGGGACGAGTTCCCATCACTGCGACCCATGGTTCGCCATCTCCTGGTCCTCACCAGGCCAGATGCCAGGCTGGTCGCCTCCGCAGCAACGGAGCCACCTGCCGTAACCACAGAAACCGTAGCCGATACCATGATTTCCACGGAGACGCCGCCTGGCACTACTCCACTTGCTGGCGAGACACGGGAAACCTTGGCCGCAGCGTTATGCGACCGGCGGCTCACGGCCTCTCAACGGGCATCGGAGCCCTTCGTCTTTCGCTCGGACGGCCTCTTTGGGAGTGGCAGGAGGGTCTGGACCATTCGCGCTGCGGTCAAGCACGTGGACAAACATCCCGCGGATGGCATTTTCCACCTGCGCAACGGCACATTGGCCCGCTGGCTCTCCGAGCAGGGGGCCGAGCATCTGGCTGAACTGGCGCGAGAGGCCATGCGGCAACGGGAGACGGACCCACGGATCCCCTTGGAGACGTTCCTCATCGGGACCGGGCTCGTCCGCCGCCCCCGGCTCTCGCTGTGGCCGAAGCAGGTCAATTTGGGATGCGTCCTCTGCGGCGAGAGTTGCGGTTGCCGTTTGCGCGTGCGAAAAGGGCGCGGGCGGGGCTACCTATTCGGCGACTTGCGGGCCAGTGAGCCGTGGCTGCGCGTCGAGCCGAGGGAGTTCTGCGGTCGTCCCCTTGAGGCCGTGGTGACCGCCGACACGACGGCGCTCCCTATCAGCCGAGAACCCTGGCAGGCTGAGATTGTCGTGGAGTCGAGTGGTTCGGAGGAGCCGATTTCGGTTCCGGTCCGCGTGAGAGTGGTGGGGATGCCCTCGCGCCTGAACCGCTACCTGCTCCGTCCCCTGGCTGGTCTGATTTCCGCTGGACTATTGGGCGCGGGCATCGGCTGGGCCCTGGGACATTGGGGGGTGCAGGCTCCGGGCTGGCTCGCGGAACTGACCTCGCTGCAGATCTCCTCTGCCACAGCCTGGGCGATCTTCATAGGCCTGTTCTGGGCGCTCCTGGGTTGGATCCGGGGCCTCTTGCAGCGCATAGCCTGGCCGACAACCTATGCGACGCGGCGCTGGCTTTTTCGCACGCTGGCCTGGGGGGCTGCTCTCTCCCTGCTAGCTGGGGCGGGCTATTGGTCCTTCGGACAACTCGATCCCGACCTGAGCACGAGCATCCTGGATAGCACCGGCGTGTCTGTTATCCTCTTCGCGCTCGCCTTGGCTATCCTGCCGGCGGTGCTGGGCGAGATACGGTCTGCTCGGCCTGCGAAGACTACCGCTGTGCGCTCAGCCAGGTGGCGTCTGCTACGCCCGCTGGCGCTGGCGGCCATCGGAATCGCCCTGGCCCTGGCCCTGGTGGCGGGAGCGCACGTCATCGGCCCGGCCTGGCAGCAGTTTGAAGTCAAAGGCACTCTGTCCACGGCCCAGCAGTGGGCCAGAGACCAATGGGCCCAGTTGGAGATAGGTGTTAACGACTTCATTGATCAGCTCACTATTCGCTACTACGACCGCCGGGCGCCGGTGCAGGCGACGCCCACTCCTACGCCTGCGCCAACAGCGTCCCCGACGACTGAAAGTGGGATGCCCTGAGCATGGTAGGGGGGACTGGTATGCTGAAGATGCTGAAGCTGAAACGACGTGACCAGCGGGGAGCCAACCTGGTGGAGATGGCGCTGGTCATGTTACTGCTCCTCCTGCTGTTGGCGGGGGTTGTGGACTTTGGCCGCGCCTTTAACAACTATATCATCATCACCAACGCTTCTCGGGAGGGGGCCCGCTGCGGATCGCACTTTCCACACCTCCCGGATGACATCAAAGGGGCAGCCATCCAAGAGGCCGCCAACAGCGGCGTCACCCTGCTACCTGGCCATATCACAGTCATCGGACTGAATGCCCCACCTGGCGCACCTATCGAGGTCGTGGTTGAATACCAGTTCGCCACGATCCTGGGCGGCATCACCGGCGTTGGCAATCTCACGCTGCGCAGTTCGACGGAGATGATCGTATTTGGGCTGGACACATGACAAAACCCGAGGGGCCCGGACAGCCGAGGATACTTTGTTTCCCCGGCCAGAGGCCTCAGATCAGAAAGAGGGAGGAGGGAGCCATGAAAATTCGCACTGTGCACGAACAGGACGGGCAGACGCTCATACAAGTTGCGCTGTTTATGGTGGTCTTGTTGGCCTTCCTGGCGCTGGCCATTGACGTGGGCCATATCTACGCCGAACGGAGGCGCATGCAGAACGCCGCCGACGCTGGCGCACTGGCCGGCGCGTGGGAGATCTGCTTTGGCGACCCCAGCCAGGCGGAGGCCACAGCGCGGGACTACACGATCGCCCGAAACGGCGCCCAAGCGGCAGACGTTGACGTCCAGACCTGGACGGTAACCGTCGTGGCCAGCGAGACGACGGACACCTTTTTTGCCGGGATAATCGGCATTCCCACGGCCGACGTCGGCGCAGTCGCCGAGGCCGCCTGTGGGGCTGCCAGGAGCGCCGGCGGCCTGTGGCCAATCGCTCTTGAATGGGGACGTTGGAATAAACTATGGGAAGCTGGCTGCGACACGCCTTTTTTCCTGTGGAATGGGGACAATCCGAACCAGCAACCCGACTGCGACCTATGCGAGTGCGACGTGAACGGTGATGACATAGACG
>Ga0209121_10006702_pt1 | contig 10040 bp, 6 predicted proteins | sample Cruoilmetagenom3_FD_187292 | JGI IMG/M metagenome (GOLD analysis project Ga0209121, IMG submission 187292) | Oil polluted marine microbial communities from Coal Oil Point, Santa Barbara, California, USA - Sample 3 (SPAdes) (version 2) | ecosystem: Environmental > Aquatic > Marine > Oil seeps ...
TGGCGCGGCGTCCCGAGGTCGCCGGTGGAGAGGATCGCTTCCTCGCCGGTCTGCGCGGACTGCTGTCGATCGACTATGGCGTGGCGCTGGCCGTCCCGGATCGCTCACGCAGAGAGCGCGTCGCCGACACGCTCGTGCAGGCGGGCATCTCCGTCGAGGATGCGTTCGATGAGGATCCCGATGCCACCAAGCTTCGTCCGGGAGTCGTGCACTTTGTCCGGTCGGATGTTCCTGCAGGATTCGTGATCCCTGACGCGCGGGTCGCCGTGGTGAGCATCGATGACGCGTATCCGCGTTCGTCGGTTCGTCGCGCTCGTGAGATCGAGGCGACGCAGGTGACGTTCTCCTTCAAGCCCGGTGACTACGTCGTCCACAGCACGCACGGTGTCGGTCTGTTCAGGGATATGGTTCGCAAGGAGCTTCTGGGCGGCGCGCGCGACTACCTCCAGCTGGAGTACGCCAAGGGCGACAAACTCTACGTTCCGGTCGACCAGATCGATCGCGTCACCAAGTACGTGGGTCCGGACGGTTCCGCACCGCGTGTCACACGACTCAACACGGCCGACTGGTCCAAGGCGACTGGCAAGGCACGCAAGGCTGCACGCAAGTTGGCCTTTGATCTCGTCGATCTCTATTCGCGCCGCTCAACGGCCATCGGGTTCGCCTACGGTGCCGACACGACGTGGCAGATGGAGATGGAGGCGATGTTCCCCTTCGAAGAGACGCCGGATCAGTTGACCGCCATCGCCGACACCAAGCTCGACATGGAATCAGAGAAGCCCATGGACCGCCTGATCTGTGGCGATGTGGGATACGGTAAGACCGAGGTCGCCATGCGCGCGGTGTTCAAGGCCGTGCAGGGAGGCAAGCAGGTCATGGTGCTCTGTCCCACGACCATTCTCGCGCAGCAGCATTTCACCAACTTCTCCGAGCGGTTCGCGCCATTCTCGGCCAAGGTGGAGGTACTCTCCCGATTCCGCAACAAGGAGCAGCAGAAGGCGGCTCTCGAGGGTTTCGCCGACGGGAACGTGGACGTTCTCATCGGCACGCACCGACTGCTCTCCAGTGACGTCACGCCCAAGGATCTGGGACTCATCGTGGTCGACGAGGAGCAGCGTTTCGGTGTACAGCACAAAGAGCACCTCACCAACCTGCGCGAGCAGGTCGACGTGCTCACCCTCACGGCCACGCCTATTCCCCGCACCCTGCAGATGTCGCTGTCCGGCGTTCGCGACATGAGTGTCATCGACACGCCGCCGCCCAACCGTTTCCCGGTCAAGGTGCACGTGGGCGAGTACGACGCCGACGTGGTGAGCGGTGCTATTCGCCGTGAGATCGAGCGCGGGGGACAGGTCTACTTCGTGTCCAACCGCGTGAAGTCGATCGATGAGGCGGTGGCACGTGTGCGCGAGGCAGCGCCCGAGGCTCGCATCGCCGTGGCGCATGGACAGATGTCCGAGCGCGAACTCGAGCGGGTCATGGAGGCATTCTCGGCCAACGAGGTGGACGTGCTCGTGGCGACCACCATCGTGGAGAGTGGCATCGACAACCCGCACAGCAACACGCTCATCATCGAGGACAGTCAGAGGCTGGGTCTTGCTCAGCTGTACCAACTCAAGGGGCGCGTCGGCCGAAGCCACATACGGGCATTCGCATTCTTCATGTTCCCGCGCGGTCAGTCGCTGACCGAGCAGGCTGTTGAGAGGCTTACGGCTATCGGTGAGAACACCGAGCTCGGCAGTGGCATCAAGGTCGCCATGCGCGATCTTGAGATCCGTGGCGCAGGCTCACTGCTGGGCGCCGAGCAGCACGGGCAGATGAGTGCGGTCGGATTCGACCTTTACTCGCAGATGTTGCGCGAGGCCGTGGCCGAGGCGCGCGGCGAACCTCCGATCGCGCATGCCGACATCAAGGTGTCCCTACCCGCCAAGACCTTCCTGCCGGAGGAGTACGTACCGGAGGTCAACCAGCGCGTGCTGTTCTATCGCCGTATCGCAGGTGCACCCACCATCGAGGCTATCGAGCACGTCGATGCCGAGTTGCGTGAGCGTTTCGGTCCTATGCCTGAGCCGGCGCGCGATCTCATCGCCGTGGCTCGGATCCGGGCGATGGCCGCCGACGCGGGACTGACTGACGTGTCGGTCGTTCGTCGTCGTGTCATGGTCGGTCCCATATCTCCGAACGACGGGCAGCGATCCGGTGCCGCGAAGATCGGTGCCATCTATCTTGAACGTGAGCGCAAGTTCGCCCTAGCGGCTGACGCGGGAGGCAGCGCTCTGGAGACAGCCAAGTCACTGCTCGATGCTATACTGACCGCAACCGAACGCGTCTGATCCCATCCGGAGGAACCCATGAGACTGTTGCGCCTGACCACGGCCCTTCTTCTTGCCGTCGTTCTGATCGTTCCGCTTGCCGGTTGCGGCGACGACGATGTCGCCGCTCGTGTGAACGGCGAGGTCATCAAGCTCACCGAGCTCGACTCTCAGGTCGATCAGCTCATGGAGCAGTATCCGGATATGTTCGAGGGTCCGGATGGCGAAGGCCGACTGCTGGACTTCAAGCAGCGCCTGCTCGACAACCTCATCAACAACGTACTCATCCGTCAGGCCGCCGATGACGAGGGGATCAGCGTCTCCAGCTCAGAGGTCGACGAGCAGATCGAAGAGCTCAAGGCCGGATTCCCCACCGACGAGGACTTCGAGGCGGCTCTCGAGTCCGCGGGTATGGATTCCGACAGTCTCGAAGAGCAGCTTCGCGATCAGCTCGTTCTTGAGCGTCTGCTTGAAAAGCTCACCTCGGAGATTGAGATCACCGACGAGAAGATCGACGAGTACTACGCGGGCAACCAGATGCAGTTCACGCAGGAGGCCGCTGTTCATGCGCGTCACATCCTGTTCGCCGAAGAGGACAAGGCCCTCGCCGAGGAAGTCCTTGCAGAGCTTCGCGCAGGCGGAGACTTCGCGGCGGCTGCTACCCGGGATTCAATTGATACCGTCTCCGCCGCCGAAGGTGGCGACCTTGGTTGGCCGACGATGCCATATGTGGCCGAGTTCCAGGAAGCCGCTGATGCTCTTGAGATCGGCGAGATCTCGGATCTTGTTCAGACGACCTTCGGATATCACATCATCGAGGTGCTCGAGCGCCGCGATGAGAGCGTGCAATCCCTTGAGGACGTGAAGGGTCAGATCGAGGAGATCCTGATTCAGCAGGCCAACGCTGATGCCTATCAGATATATCTCGATGACATTCGCACGGATGCCGAGATCGAGATCCTGGTCGAGGACCTCGGGCTCCCGTCAGCCGGCGATGAGGAGTAATAGAGGTCCACGCGGAGCACGGGGGAAATGGTGGGCTCGATAGCGATAGTGGGTTTGGGTGCCGAGGATGGCGCCGCCTTCGCGCCTGAGACGCTGGTGCGCCTCAGGCGTGCTGACACGGTGGTCGTGGCCAATGCCATCGGGACTGTGGCGGCTCGATTGAGCGAGGAGGGCATCGACGCCGTTCCGCTGTCCGATTTCAATGTGGAGCCCACCGCGAACGTCGAGCGGATCGTCGAGGAGCTCGTCGCGCTCGGTCGGGACGGCGATGTCGCGTACGTGGCGTCCGGCTATCCGTTGCTCAAAGAGGGCATGGTCACGAGTCTCTTGGCTCGTTCACGCGGCAACCTCGATATCTATCCTGTCTTGTCTCCTTTGCAGATCATTCTGCTCGCGTTCGACATCGATCTCACCGCCGACTTGGACATCGTGGATGCACGAAGTCTGCGGCCGAGCATGGAGCAGCGGGACTCGCACCTGATCATCACCGGAGTTCGTAACACCATGCTTGCGGAATTGGTTGCCGAGCGCTTGGCCGGTCCCTACCCGAACTCACATGCAGCGGTGATTGCGGGCTGTTCGCCCGATGAGTCGTTCTCGCTGCAGATGCGTACGATCCTCGATCTTGCAGACGGAGACTTCTGCGAGGACTCTGCGGTCTACGTGAGTCCCGTCAGCTTGGAGCCGCCCTCCGGCTTCGAGGAGTTCATGCGAATCATCGCCGTGCTGCGAGGCCCCGACGGATGTCCGTGGGACCGCGCTCAGGATCATCACACCCTCCGCACGAACATGTTGGAGGAGGCCTATGAGGCGGTTGCGGCGATAGAGTCGGGAGACCCCGCCCAGCTGGCCGATGAGCTTGGGGATGTATTGCTGCAGGTGGCCCTGCACGCGCAGATCGCGTCGGAGGCCGGAGAGTTCGCAATCGATGACGTCATCGACGGCATCACGCGCAAGATTCGCAGACGCCACCCCCATGTGTTCGGCAGCGCGACAGCCGACACGCCGGAGGAGGTTCATCGCGCTTGGGACGCTATCAAGCGTGAGGAGAAGTCCTCTGATGTGGAGCGGGCCCAAGAGGGTACGCTCGACGGCATTCCTGAGGGACTTCCGGCGCTCATGTACGCGCAGAAGATGTCGAGGCGGGCAGTGGGCGTTGGGTTCGAGTGGGAGACACTCGATGACGTGTGGGCCAAGGTTCACGAGGAGATCGATGAGCTCAAGGCGACCGAGCCCGGCTCGCCCGAGGCAGTCGACGAGATCGGTGACGTCCTGTTCACCGTGGTCAACCTTGCACGCAAACAGGGCATAGACGCTGAGATCGCGCTTCGCGGGACATGCAACAAGTTCCGTGGGCGCTTCGAAGATATGGAGCGGACCGCAGCGACACGCGGCGAGCTCGTCAAGGATCTGGACATCACCGAGCTTGAGCGGCTGTGGCAGGCGGCCAAGCATCGGGAGAGAACGAGTGAAGGGGCGGATCGTTCATGAGCTATATCGATGAGGTCTACGCACGCGAGGTTCTGGATTCACGCGGCAATCCCACCGTTGAGGTCGAGGTCGTACTCGATGACGGTTCGTACGGGCGCGCAATCGTGCCTTCGGGTGCATCCACGGGCGCGTTCGAGGCAGTGGAGTTGCGCGACGGAGATGAGCAGCGCTACATGGGCAAAGGTGTGCGTACCGCAGTCATCAACGTCAATGAGATCATCGCGCCTGAGATCATGGGTCTTGACGCCACGGATCAGCGTCTCATCGACAACGCTCTCGTTGGGATCGACGGTACGCCGAACAAGGCGAAACTCGGTGCCAACGCCATTCTGGGCGTCTCGCTCGCGGTCATGAAGGCGGCGGCCGAGTCCACCGAGCTCACGATCTACTCGTACGTCGGCGGCGCCAATGCGCACCGTCTGCCGGTCCCCATGATGAACATCCTCAACGGTGGCATGCACGCCGACAACAACGTTGATCTCCAGGAGTTCATGGTCATGCCGGTCGGCGCGCCCACGTTCACCGAGGGACTTCGTTGGTGCACCGAGATCTACCACACGCTCAAGAAGGTGCTGCAGGAGCGCGGCTTGGCCACCGGTGTAGGCGACGAGGGCGGCTTCGCACCCGACTTGGGAAGCAACGAGGAGGCGCTGCAGGTCATCTCCGATGCGGTCGAGAAGGCCGGCTATGCGCTTGGCGATGACATTCGTTTCGCGCTCGATCCGGCCACCACAGAGATCTACGACGAAGAGCGTAGCGTATACATGCTCAAAGGCGAGGGGAGAGAGCTCTCCTCGGCAGAGATGGTGGACTTCTGGGTCGATCTGGCTGCACGCTACCCGATCATCAGTATCGAGGACGGCATGGCCGAGGACGATTGGGAGGGCTGGAAACTGCTGACCGAGCGCTTGGGCGAAACGGTTCAGCTGGTGGGCGACGACCTGTTCGTCACCAACACCGAGCGTCTGCGCAAGGGAATCGACATGGGTGTGGCGAACTCCATTCTCATCAAGGTGAATCAGATCGGCACGCTCACCGAAACGCTCGACGCGATCGAGATGGCCAAGCAGGCCGGCTATACGTGCGTGATCTCGCATCGTTCCGGCGAAACCGAGGACACTACAATCGCCGATCTTGCGGTCGCGGTGAACTCAGGGCAGATCAAGACTGGTGCTCCGGCGCGAAGCGATCGCGTGGCAAAGTACAATCAGCTCATGCGCATCGAAGAAGAACTTGCGGATTCATCGGAGTACCCCGGTCTGGGAGCGTTCTATAACTTGAGCTGAGACGGCAGTCGTTCGAGAATGCGGAGTCGGGAATGGTGCCCACAGGTCGTCGCGAGAAAGAGGCTTCACTCGAGCAGCACGGTGTGACGCTCGAGTCTGCACTTGAGCGTCGCGAGCGATTCGTAGCGGACACATACGACATCGATTTCGGTAAGGATCGAGTCTTTCCCGAGGTCATTGAGGCATTGCTCGAAGCCGTTCCCGCGGGTTCCAACGTGCTTGAGGTCGGTGCTGCCACCGGCCTTCTCACGCGACCGCTGCTGCAGCATGTCGGGCATCTCACTGCACTCGAGCCGTCGGCCGGAATGCTGCGGAGACTTCTTTCCTCTGACGCATCGGAGTCTCCGCATCTCACCGTGAAACAGGGAATGGCCGAGGATCTCCTGCACGACGAGTCCTACGACGTCGGAGTGGTGACGTTCACTCCTCGCAGGGGACGCGGATTGGCACGTCTTCTGATTGAGCTGGCCAATCACGTTCGCTACCGTGTGGTCATGTTGCTCGATGACGATGGCTCGCTCGATTGGGCGTATCTCGCCCGCGGTGCGTCCCTGCAAGGACTGGGTATCACGGTGCGACTGCTGTCGGAGCCGGGCGAGGATGTTCATCGTGTTGCTCTGCTCATCGCAGACGTTGAGGACTGGGTACCACAGCTGAGTGAGGACACCAGCGAGTGGGGGGTCGATGCCCGCGAGATCGAGGTGCCTTTTCCGCCACCGCGTGGTGCGGCCACCCGTCTCGTGCGCTATTTCCTCGCAGGGGGCGACAGAGCCTTGCTCATACTCACTGACGAGCGTGGGGTGGATCGTCTGTATGGGAACCTTCGAACTGCCGTGCATCGACTGGGCAAGGAGAAGGTCACCGTGCGTCGGCATGGAGATCATGTGCAGATCGTGCGCCTGCCCAAGGATGAATCGGGTGAGGCGTCCGAGGACCGATGACGGCACAGTGAGGCTTCATCTGCCCTAGTCGCCGAGCTTAGCCTCGATTCGCTCCCGTGCACGCACAAACGATCGCTTGATGAGCCACCTTGATTCATGCTCGAGCGGCTCAGCCCACCTGTTGGCAATCGAGGTGATCCGATCATCGTTCACCAGCGCTCCCAGCGCCCTTAGTTGATCTATCTGCAGCGGATAGTAGGTCTTTCCGGCGAGCTGGTCGCTTCCAAGTTCGTAGATGACCCACCCATCGTGTTCGTATCGGTAGAGATTATCGACCAAGGTGTCGGCTGTGTCATCGAGAAGCTCCCGGACGATGTCGTCATCGGTTACACGGAGCAGGTCACAGAGGCCGAACGCTGCGAAGATCTCACCATTGAGCACATGGCTCGGTGGATACTGGGGGTACTCCTCGAGCCATGTTCCCGCCTCATCCCGGCAGGTGACGCCGCCCTCCTGCACGCTCCGCGTGAATGGCTCGAATGCCGAGAGAGCGGCGGCCAAGTACTCCTCGTCGGCGGTTTCGACATATGCACGCACGAAAACGGAGATCGCCTCGCCCTGCGCCATTGCGGATATCCAACCCGGTTCGAGATCACGTGAGGGAACTGCGAATCCGATGGGCAGCGTCCCGTCGTGCTCAAGGTGGTCTCGCAGCCACTCGGCTTGGATGAGAAAATCAGTGATTGCGGCCTCCTCGCCATGGAGGTACTCCTCGTAGCGACCCAGGGCGTATTGGGAGATCGTGATCGGATCATACGTTGCGGAGTCTAGATCCGTTACGACAACGTCGTGGGTGTGATCGATGAAGGGGATTCCGGCGGCGTCCACACCGGGAGGTTTCGCGTATTCACCCTCGCGCACATACTGGGCGATGAGGCGCATGTCGACGTAGTAGTGCGAGGGCGTGGCGTCTTCGAAGTCCTTGAGATTGAGTTGCTGATAGGGCTCCATGCGTGCAGCGACGACACGATCCCTGTCCGTTGCGGTCCAGCGCGGCGCCGCCCATAGGAATCCTGTGATGCCACCAATGACGGCGAACGACAAAAGCGTGATGATCATCGACCTGAGCGCGCGATTGTGCACGGGGTCCCCCATTCGTATCGCATCCCCCTGCGGTCGCTGAGCGACATCTCAACTATAGGACTCGAACGCCGAGTGGTCGAACACTCGAATGAGTGGAATAGTCATAGACGAGCGGCGGACGGGTCGTTCGGACACGAGGAGGAAGTATGCGTCGTACCAAGATCATCGCGACAATCGGTCCGGCAACCGAACGCCCCGAGGTTCTCGCGGCGCTCATCGACCGTGGAATGAACGTCGCGCGGCTCAACTCTTCGCATGCGGACATCCCGGAACTCTCAGCCCGTCTCAGGACGGTGCGCGAGACAGCTTCGCTTGCCGGAGAGCACGTGGCCGTACTCCTCGATCTCGCCGGTCCCAAGTTGCGAGTGGGAGAAGTCGCTTCGGGAACCGAGCTTCAGTCTGGTGACGAGTTCCGACTGGTTCCCGGCGCATGCGTTGGCGATCATACGCGCGCCTGTGTGACATATGGCGGTCTTGCCGACGACGTGGTAGCCGGTGATCGAATCATGCTGGATGACGGTCGGCTCGAGCTGCAAGTCACGGGGGTCGATCACGGATCAGTGGTCACGCGCGTGGAAGTGGGAGGACCGCTATCGAGTCACAAGGGCGTGAACGTTCCCGGCACCACGCTGGGAGTCGACGCGATAACCGAAAGGGATCGCAGAATCCTCGCGTGGGGTCTTGAGGCCGGCGTCGATGCAGTGGCGCAGTCGTTCGTTCGCGGTCCCGAGGATGTGAAAGCACTTCGGAGTCTCATGGGCGATCGCGTGGTGCCCATTGTGGCGAAGATCGAGAAGCATGAGGCCATCGCTCAGTTGGAGGAGATCGCGGCACAGGCCGATGCGGTCATGGTTGCCCGGGGGGATCTGGGTGTCGAGACATCGCCGGAGCGAGTGCCGGTTCTTCAGCGCAGCATCATTCAGATGTGTAGGGGTGCGGGTGTTCCGGTCATTGTGGCCACACAGATGCTCGAATCGATGACCTCTTCTCCTCGTCCCACGCGAGCTGAGGCATCGGATGTGGCCAACGCGATCTTCGACCTGGTCGATGCGGTCATGCTCTCCGCTGAGACAGCGGTGGGCGACTATCCCGAACATGCGGTGGGGACCATGGCGCGTATCGCCCTGACTGCCGAGGAATCAATCGCGCATGTGACGTGGGATCGTGCGTCGGCTGGTGACACAGAAGACGTGACCCAAGCGGTGAGTGCGGGTGTGTGCGATCTCGCACAGGATCTGAGACTAGCAGCCATCGTCACGGCGACACAGTCCGGTGCGACGGCGCGCGCAGTGGCGCGTTATCGTCCGCCTGTTCCAATCATTGCCGTGACCGCCGATGAGGGCGTTGCCCGATCCATGCAATGGGTCTGGGGCGTGCGTCCGCTCGTGGTGCCATTGCCTGACGATACCGATGAAATGATCGACTCGATCTCCCGGGAGATCGTTGCAGCGGGGTTTGCCGCTTCGGGACAGAGGGTCGCATTCACTGCGGGTCGCGGTTCACACGTTCCAGGATCGACGGACTCGATTCTTGTTCGAGCGTTGCCCTGATGGCCTAAACCTCGACCTTACGTCGAGGTTATTTCATCGGCGTTCGTGTGGTATCATTCGCGTTGATGCGGGCGCATATGCCCGTACGGCTTCGCTGGCCTTCTCATAGGAACTCAGTAGCATATGGCCCGAAAGACCTCATCGCGGAACGGGGCGACAGCGAGCGGACGTGCCAGGACCACCAAGGGTGGCTCCTCATCGTCGCGCCGTCGCGCTTCCACCGGTACGCGCACCACTCGCTCCAAGAGCGGGTCGTCACGTCGCGGTTCCTCAACCTCTGCTCCTGCTCGCAAGCGGGGACGTTCCCGCTCGTATCTCATGCCAGTGACCGTGATCCTCGTCATGATCCTCGCGGCGTGGTCCCTTTATCCG
>Ga0209121_10006703_pt1 | contig 10039 bp, 7 predicted proteins | sample Cruoilmetagenom3_FD_187292 | JGI IMG/M metagenome (GOLD analysis project Ga0209121, IMG submission 187292) | Oil polluted marine microbial communities from Coal Oil Point, Santa Barbara, California, USA - Sample 3 (SPAdes) (version 2) | ecosystem: Environmental > Aquatic > Marine > Oil seeps ...
TTCAATACAAACCTTTTTATGAACTACACTCAAAACAAATATCCTGTTTTTAGCGAGTGCAAATATACAACCCATTTTTTATCACTAACAAACTTTTTTAATCTTTTTTTAATCTTTTTTTTAATTAACTTTTAAATCATTTATTATCTGTGGCTTATATAATTTCTTTTATTGAAAAAACCAGTGTGTTGATATAAAATGAAAGGTTAATAATATACTGCCTTGAATACATTTTGATTGTTTTATTTAAAATAGAACAGGTGTGCTAACTATTATTTGACTCGAAACTTTTATGCTAAATTCTATTATATAGTAACTAGTCCAAGTCTCGCGTTAAGGATTAAGGCATTTGTTGGAGCTCCTTGCAAAGAGCGACTGCCGAAAGCCTGACCCTGATCTAAGGAAGGGTAACGCTAAAGAAAAAATTTGATATACTACAAAAAGAAGTTCCAGACTAAACCGAAACGAATAACAAAGTCACGATAAGGATGGTTTGGCGCAGAATAAAAATCGTAACCAGTCCAAGCAGAATTAATATGTTCTGCTTTAATAAAAATTCTTGCTTGTTGAATTTTTGCGTTTACAAAGAAATCGAATCTTGGGAAGCCTCCATATTCTCTATCTGTTTGAGTATAGAATTCTGCTAATAATGGATCGTAACCATTCATATAATAACTTGAGAAGTAATTAAATGTGATCCCTGTTTGCAAGAAAAGGGCTTTCTTAAAAAAATGATTTGAATAATATAGTGTATTTCTTGTGACAATTTCTGGGACATTAAATACTTGATTATCATCCTGAGTTGTTTGATATACAATAGTATTGTCTAAAGCAAACTTCTTATACTTAATTTCTTTTTCTAATTTAATAGTTAAATAGCTAATTGAATCATCATTCTGAAAGGGCTTAACAAGACCAGAAACTGATTCTTTTTTAAAATACAAATAATCATTTATTGAGGTTAAACTAAATGACACATTTGCTATTTTATTTGATTTTAATGCAAATTCAATATTCTGAGTTTCTGTATTATTAAAATTTGATTTCCAATTATAATTCTTATAGACACTTTGATATAATAAATAATTATAATTAGGTGCTTTCGAATTGTGGTCTATTTGGGCACTAAAAGTTAAATCATCGGTAAATTGATAAGAGGCTCTACCTTTAATAAAGTTTCCTTCAAAATCTCCAGAAACATTTATTCCAAATTCACCTTCTACATTGAATTTTTTAATGTTTTTATAATATGCTCCACCAATGGATATAACTCCTCCTTTTAGCCTATTGGTAATTAAACTATTGTCTATATAAGTCACCTTATCATATCCATAATTATAATTATTATAACCTGCATTAAATTGTATGCTTCCAATTATGTTGTTACTGTAATCTACATATAACTGGGTGTTGAAATCTTCTAACGTAACTCTATCTCTTAAATCTTCATCTTGAAATGCTTCCCCAAAATAATCGGTTTGATCTTCCTGATTGTATTCGTAATATCTATCCTCAAAAGATATAATTTGTCCAACACTCAATTTATTTTTAGTTAATGAATCTATCTTTTTATTGATAACATATTTATGATTCAAATAGAATCGCTTCCCTTTTAATATATTCTCAGCATCTTCAAAATTAACAGCTAACAGCTCTCTATCTTTAAATTCTGGATTCCCATTTTCAAAATATGTAACATTAGTATCTTGCAAACCTCCATTTTCTTCATTTAATAAATCTTGCATAACTATGTGCCCATTTGCTATATATCTATTATTCTTAGTCTTATAACTTGAAGTAAATCTAAAATTCCCTGTACTGGTTAACGCATGTTGATACTTGCCTAAAGATCTTAATCCTTTATAAGCAATTGAAAAATTAAACTGTTTGGATGTATTTGCTGTAAAAAAGGCGTCTACTTGTTGTCCTTGCTCGAAGGCTGTTTTATAATATAGATCTGTGAAAGGCGTAGGCACATGATAATAATTTATATCTTCTATTTCCATATAATTAAAATGCCTTGCTCTTGCACCAAAAGAGGGCATTAAATTATTATCATTAAAATTATAGACTAACGTATTATAAGATTGACCAACATTTGAAAAAGGCATGAGGTTAAAATTATCTTTTCGTAAATAATTAAACTTATACTCTTTTCTAACTGTAAGTGTTGTATCTACATAAGTTGTATCACTTTTATGAGATACAATTAAATACATGTCTATTTTCGCCTCTTTATTCTTAATATTTTTATTACTAGTGCTTTTTGTTGAACCCTTACTTAAATCGTTTTGATAGTCATCATTTTTTATTAAACCATCTTGATTTTGATCTTTATTTACAGTAGGCGTAATTTGAGAAAACCCAATATTAACAATACAAAATAAAAAAAATGCTAAAAATATTTTCCTCATAATTATTTTTTAGACCTTGCAACTTGTCTATGTCAGATTTTGAATTTATTTTTTAATACAAATAAATATAATAATGTAATTTTCGTCAAAAATAGAAAATATCTTATTGGAATTAATTTATTAATAGGCAATATTACAATTTAAAATAACGTCTTAATCTTAAGATTTATATAAATGCTTAAATTTAACTACTCAAACAACATGCTGGAATGTGGCACAGACGAAGCTGGCAGAGGCTGTTTATGTGGCCCTGTAACAGCTGCTGCAGTTATTCTTCCAGAAGGATTTAAAAATTCCATTTTGAATGATTCTAAGCAATTATCAGAGAAAAAGCGTAATCAATTAAGACCTTATATCGAAGAACACGCTTTAGCTTTTAGTGTTGCACATGTGTTTCCAGATAAAATTGATGAAATAAATATTCTTAACGCGTCAATTTTAGCCATGCATAAAGCCATAGAAAAATTAAAAACTACTCCTGAATTTATAATTGTAGATGGCAACAGGTTTAAACAATTCTTAAATATTCCACATCAAACTATTATTAAAGGAGATAGTAAATACCTTTCTATTGCAGCTGCATCCATACTAGCAAAAACCTATAGAGATGATTATATGGAAGCGTTAGATGCTAGTTTCCCAATGTATAATTGGAAGAAAAATAAAGGATACCCAACAAAAGAACACAGAAATGCTATAAAAAAGTATGGAATTACTGAGTATCATAGAAAAACATTTAGACTCTTACCAGAACAGCTAAAATTAAAACTATAACTTATTATATTTGCATTAAACCCTCAAACTAAATGAAAGGAATTTTTTATTTCATAAGTATATTATTATTAGTTAGCAGTTGTAGTAAAGACAATAAATTAAGTAGCCCTTCAGATTACATTCCAGAAAACAGCTCAATTATTTTAAAGATTAAAAATCTTGAAAGTTTAAAAAGCAATATTAACAATAATGCTTTTCTTCAAGAGTTATCTGAATCTTCTTCATATAAATCTATCTCAACAAAAATGGAGGTTTTAAACAATTTGAACTCCACTAATGAGCTACTACTCTGTTTTACTAAAGATGAAAACGATAGTTTACAGTATGCTTTTATAACAAAATATTATGAAGATATTTTTAATATAGATTCCATTCCTAATCATTCAGTTGAAACAATAAAGACTGAAACCCTTACTTATAAAAAAGTCACTATCAATAAAGAAACAGTTTATAGCAGTATAAAAGACAGTTTATTGATTGGCGCTTCGACTCTTGATTTACTAACGCAATCAATCAACAAAGAGCATCAAGACCCAGAAATTCTTGATCTTTTAAAAACAGCCAATGAAAATAATCAGCTTTCTATTTTAATAAACGAAAAAAAGGAAAACCTATTTAATGCCATTTTTATAAAAGATTCAACATCAAAAATTAATTTGACAAACAAATTATTGGTTGATGTTGACTTAAAACAAGATGAAATTATATTTAACGGAATTACCATTGCCTCAGATTCTACTAATAGTATTATAAATGTATTTAAAAACAACATTCCTCAAGAAAATTTATTAGCTAAAATAACACCAGCAGAAAGCGATGGCTTTTTAAGTTTTACATTTAATAATTATGCGAATTTTAAAAAGAATCTGAGTAAATTCAACCAAAAAGACTCTCTCTTAATAGAAACCACTTTATTTGATAACATTAGTGAAGTAGGTGTTATTTTTGAAGGCAACCAAAAAGCTATAGTTTTAAATTCTTTAGACGAAACATCAACCGATAATGCCTTGTCTAATGAGCAATCTTTAATTGAAACCTACCGACAAATAAATATTTACAGCTTTAGTCAATCTGATTTATTTAATAGCGCATTTTCGCCTTTAATTACTTTTTCAAACGCAAACATGTATTGTATAGTCGATAATTTCTTTGTTTTTTCAAATTCAATTGAAACTCTGCAAAGCATCATTGCCAATTACCAAAATAATACCACATTAAGCGATAGATCTTATTTTGAAAGTATTAAAGAAAACTTGAGCGACGAAGCTTCATTGATGTTTGTTACTAATCCTAATAAGCTAAGCAACATTTTACAAAATACGCTTCAAGAAGACCTAAATTTAAATTTAGATAAATATAAATCTTCAGCAATTCAGTTTATTTACGACAACCATTTTGCTCATGTAAATGCCATTTTAAAAAAGAGCAAAACTAAAGCCTTAGAAAATTCTGTTACAGAAGAATTTAATTTCAGTTTAAATGAAGATTTACTAAACACGCCACAATTAGCAACAAACCATCTTACTAATCAGAAAGAAATTATAGTTCAAGATGTAAAAAACAATTTGTATTTAATTTCTAATACTGGAAAATTACTTTGGAAAAAACAACTAGATGGAGCTGTTCTAGGAAAAGTTGAACAAATAGACATGTACAAAAACGGACGTCTTCAACTAGCCTTTGCTACACCAAATCGTGTGTATGTTTTAGATAGAAACGGAAAAGAAGTTTCTCCATTTCCTTTAAAATTTAATAACCAAATTACACAACCTCTTTCAGTTTTCGATTACGACAATAATAGAACATACAGGTTATTAGTTACTCAAGGTAAAAACATCTTAATGCTTGACCAGAAAGGAAAAACAGTTAAAGGGTTTTTATTTAAAAATGCTGAAAGCGCTTTAATTCATCAACCTCAACATATAAGGATAGGCAGAAAAGATTATCTAATTTTTAAAACAGATAAGAAATTATACATTTTAGACAGAACTGGAAAAACACGTGTTTCTCCTAAAAAGGATTATAACTATTCAACTCAGGCTGTTTATTTATATAATAATAGATTCACCACGACAACTAAAGATGGGAAATTGGTTACTATAGATACTAAAGGAGGCACCTCAGAACAAAATGTAAATTTAACAGACATCCATAATATAGAAACTACAAGCAAAACATTAGTGAGCCAATCTGAAAACAAATTGTCTATTAAAACGAAAACTCTGGAACTAGATTATGGAAATTATTCCGATCCTGAAATATTTTATATTAACGATAAAATCTATGTATCTGTTACCGATTTACAATCAAAAAAAGTCTACCTATTCGACAGTCAAGCAAAATCTATAGCTAACTTTCCGGTTTATGGAAATTCTAAAATTTCTATGGATAATATAGATGAAGACAGGAATCTGGAGTTTGTAACAAAAGGTGATAACAACTCCATTATTATTTATCAAATTAATTAAAATTTAAGGCATACAGTCACACTAACATATATGATTTCACGTAAAAACGCATCCATTTCTAAATGCATTATCCATAAAGTAGGTAACAAACATAATAGTACTAAAAATGCTTTTTCTGAAAAAGAAGTCCATTTTGATGAAGCCAGTTACGAGCTTATGCTACCATTTTTATTAAGACCATTTGGGTCTGTGGTGCAATCTTACAGGTTTAATCATCATGCTGATATTTCTTTAAATGAAATAAACACGTACAGTTCTCAAATGTTTAATGAAGATGATGCGTTTGTTGAAACGTCGAAACACATTGTAAAGCATCTTTTCGAACAGTCTAATTCAGCACAAATAAAAACTGGTGATGTTCTTATAGTCATGTTTGAAGGTATTGAATTCAACGAAATTACTACCAATGCCCTTGGTATTTTCAAAATTGAAAATAAAGTGAATTTCTTTCAAACCTATTTAGAGAATAATAGTTACGATGTCTTGGTGCAAAAAGGAATCAGCTCTAAAAAAGTAGATAAAGGCTGCTTGATTTTAAACCAAAATGACACCGAAGGCCCTATCATTTTAAGTGCAGACAATAATAATTACGATGCACAATACTGGACCAATCACTTTCTAAACATTAAGTATGCAGATGATGCTAACAATCATACACAACAATATATCGAGTTGTGTAAAGATTTTTCTGAAGACATCTTAAAAATTTCTTATGGCAACCAAGAACAAAATACATTTTTAGCTAAAACTATTGATTTCTTTAAGGAAAACGAAACCATTAATGTAGAACGTTTTAAAGATGAAATTTTCGAAGAAGACAAGCACAAAACCCTTTTCGACGATTACAAAAAAACCTTTGAAAGCGAACAAGACATCTTGATTAGAAATCAGTTTGATGTAGCTGAAGCAGTTGTTAAAAAAGAAAAGAAAAAGATTAAAACTGAAATAAAGCTAGACACCAACATTCAAATAAAACTTGATATCGATGCTCCTGAAGCTTCAAGTGAATATTTAGAACGTGGTTACGACGATGAGAAAAAAATGCACTTCTACAAAGTATATTTTAATGCAGAAGGATAGCTTTTATATCATTTAATAATATTCCACTAACCTTATAAAAACAATAAAAATCATGTAGGAAGAAAATTTAGTGATTTACGATAAACTTATTACTGAACATCCTACTATTAAAAGAAAAGGTAAAACCATGCCTTATACTTCTGCAAATGGCTATATGTATTCCTTTTTAAATAAAGCAAGAGAAATTGGTGTTAGATTACCAAAAGTTTCATGTCTTGAATTCTTGGACACATATAACACTACATATTTTTAAATCTCATGGAGCATTAATGAAAGATTATGTTTTCGTCCCAGACAGTGTACTCAATGACTCCAACTTATTTTTAAGTTATATAGACAAAAGTTATAATCACGTAATGTCTTTAAAACCTAAATAGAATTTTTTAAATTTTTTCAGCATGGTTTACAACTTCAGCTTCAAAAAGAATAGCAAAATGCTTCAATAATTTCTGTTTCACTTCAGCTTCAACTACTTCCTTTTTTCCAAGCTCCACATGAAGAGACGTTACAGCCTTTCCACGAATACCACAAGGAATCATATTATCAAAATAACCCAAATCAGCATTCACATTAAGTGCAAAACCGTGCATGGTTACCCAACGACTGGCACGAACTCCCATAGCACAAATTTTTCTTGCAAATGGTGTCCCAACATCTAACCAAACACCTGTTTCTCCTTTGCTTCTTTCAGCTTTAAGTCCATATTCAGCTAAAGTTAGAATAATCATTTCTTCTAATAAGCGCAGGTATTTATGTATGTCTGTAAAAAAGTTTTCTAAATCTAGAATGGGATAGCCAACAATCTGTCCTGGACCATGATAGGTAATATCTCCTCCTCTATTTACTTTATAAAAACTGGCTCCTTTGGCTTTTAATTGCTCTTCGTTAATGAGTAAATTACTCATATCACCACTTTTTCCTAAAGTATAAACATGTGGATGTTCAACAAACAGAAAATAGTTCTGTGTTTCTAAGTTAGCAGCTTCGCGTCTGTTCTTTATTTTGGTATCTACAATGCCTTTAAATAAAGATTCCTGATAATCCCAAGTGTCTTTATAATCTTTAGAGCCTAAATCTTGTAGTTCAATAATCTTATTCATAGACTGCAAAGATACAATTTTATGATTTCGGGTTATTCAAAATAACAAGTGCTGCTATAACTCCTGGAACCCAGCCACAAAGCCATAATAAAAAAACAATAACAATAGAGCCACAGCCTTTATCTATAACAGCTAAAGGTGGACAAAAAATAGAAAGTAAAACACGCCAAATACTCATTTGATAAATTTTAATTAATGAAATATACTTATAAGTATAAAAAACAATCCTTTTGTTACAGGAATATTTTCCAATATAATAAATTGATATCCTAACTAATAGTAATTATCTTTGTAGCTTCAAAAAAATACAATTTTACTATTTATGTCGCAATTATCAGAACAAGAATTAGTACGAAGAGACAAGCTTGCCAAATTACGCGAATTAGGCATCAATCCGTATCCAGCAGATTTATTTCCATATAACCATACTTCTAAACAGGTAAAACAAGATTTTTCTGAAGGCAAAAAGGTTGTTGTTGCAGGACGCTTAATGTCTCGTAGAATTCAAGGGAATGCTAGTTTTGCTGAACTTCAAGATAGCGAAGGCAGAATACAAGTGTATTTTAATAGAGATGAAATTTGTTCTGGAGAAGACAAAACAAAATATAATACCATCTATAAAAAACTTTTAGACATAGGAGACTTTATAGGTGTTGAAGGTGAATTATTTACAACCAAAGTAGGTGAAAAAACCGTAAAAGTAAAAGACTTTAGCATTTTAAGTAAAGCGCTAAAACCTTTACCATTACCAAGAACAGATGCCGAAGGTAATGTACATGATGCATTTACAGATCCGGAATTACGTTTTAGACAACGTTATGCAGATTTAGTAGTGAATCCTCACGTTAAAGAAGTGTTTGTTAAAAGAACAAAACTTTTTAATGCCATGCGTAATTTCTTTAATGATGCTGGCTATTTTGAAGTTGAAACTCCTATACTACAACCCATTCCTGGAGGTGCTGCTGCAAGACCGTTTGTAACTCACCACAACAGTTTAGATATTCCGTTGTATATGCGAATTGCCAACGAGTTGTATTTAAAAAGACTAATTGTTGGTGGTTTTGAAGGCGTTTATGAGTTTTCTAAAAACTTCCGAAACGAAGGGATGGATAAAACTCATAATCCAGAATTTACTGCTATGGAAATTTATGTAGCCTATAAAGACTACAATTGGATGATGGATTTCTGCGAACAATTGTTAGAACATTGTGCTAAGGCTGTAAATGGAACAACCAAAGCTACTTTTGGAGAACACAACATAGATTTTAAAGCACCTTATGCTAGAGTGACTATGGCAGATTCCATCAAGCATTTTACAGGTTTTGATATTACAGGTAAAACTGAAGCTGAAATAAAACAAGCTGCAAAAGGCATGGGAATTGAAGTAGATGATACCATGGGAAAAGGGAAACTTATCGATGAGATTTTTGGTGAAAAATGTGAAGGCAACTACATCCAACCAACCTTTATTACAGATTACCCAAAAGAGATGAGTCCGTTGTGTAAAGAACACAGAGAGAATCCGGAATTAACTGAGCGTTTTGAGCTAATGGTTTGTGGTAAGGAAATCGCCAATGCCTATTCAGAACTTAACGATCCAATAGACCAACGCGAACGTTTTGAGCACCAATTAAAACTAGCTGCAAAAGGAGACGATGAAGCTACCGAATTTATAGATTACGACTTTTTACGTGCTTTAGAATATGGTATGCCACCAACCTCTGGAATGGGAATTGGAATGGACAGATTAATAATGTTCTTAACCAATAACCAATCTATTCAAGAAGTGCTGTTCTTCCCTCAAATGAGACCAGAGAAACAACCATTAGCAATTAGTGATGATGCCAAAGCTGTTTTAGAAATATTAAGTAAAGCTGAAAAACTAGATTTAAACGACTTGAAAGTGAAATCTGGTTTGAGTAATAAAAAATGGGATAAGGCTATTAAAGACCTTACAAAAAACAAAGTGGCCAAAGTTGAAAAAACGGATGAAGGTTTATTTGTTGAAGTAATTTAAATGTTATTCCTGTGACAACAGGAAGCTTTTATAAAATTAAAAGGTTTACTATTTAGTGAGCCTTTTTTGTTGCATTGTTGTTAATCATATCGTAAAACTTGTTTTGTTTTCGTCACATCGTTAAAAATCATTAAATTAGTTGTGAACATAAGCTGGATATAGACAATTTCGTATATCCAACCGTTG
>Ga0209121_10006704_pt1 | contig 10038 bp, 7 predicted proteins | sample Cruoilmetagenom3_FD_187292 | JGI IMG/M metagenome (GOLD analysis project Ga0209121, IMG submission 187292) | Oil polluted marine microbial communities from Coal Oil Point, Santa Barbara, California, USA - Sample 3 (SPAdes) (version 2) | ecosystem: Environmental > Aquatic > Marine > Oil seeps ...
TCGGATTAAATTTTGGCTTGCTGCTCGCCGGAGCCATCCTGACAGAAACAATATTCTCCTGGCCTGGCGTAGCACGATATGTTGTTCAAGCAGTATATGCTAGAGATTATCCTGCGGTGCAGGGCTGCATAGTGTTTTTTGCCCTCATCTTCGTAATAGTAAACTTGATAACAGATATTATTTATACCTACATTGACCCCAGAATTCGCTACACTTAGAGATAATGGAACGGAAAAGAGAGACAAAAAGCAGGGAGCTGCTAAGAAGGCTTAGCTACAACAAAGCAGCCGTCTTCGGGCTAGCAATTATTTTTGTAGTTATCTTGTGTGCCGTACTAGCAAACTTTATTGCTCCCAATAATCCATTCCCATCTCCACCACAACTGAGCCTGAGTCTGAAACCGGGATTCTGGAGCCCTGATGGGGTGGGAGGTATGGCTTTAGGAACTGATGCACTAGGAAGATGCGTTTTGAGCAGAATAATCTACGGCGCCAGGGTCAGTTTGAGCGCTGCCATCGTTGCCGTTGGGATCGCAATGGTTCTCGGGATAGCTCTGGGAGTGTTAGCTGGCTATTATGGAGGATGGGTGGATGCTGCCCTTATGAGAATAGTTGACATCATGTTCGCATTCCCTGCTTTGCTGCTTGCAATAGCGATCGTAGCGGTTATCGGACGAGGATTGGATAAAGCCATGATCGCCATAGGTATAGTCTATACCCCCCAGATGGCTAGAATTATAAGAAGCTCTGTGCTCTACATCAGAGAGATGGAATACATCGAAGCGGAGAAGGCAGTAGGCTGCAGTAATTGGCGAATTATCATTCACCACGTTATACCAAACAGCATGGCGCCTGTCATCGTATACGGAACGTTGATGATGGCATCAGCTATTCTCGATTGCGCTGCTCTTGGTTTTCTGGGACTGGGTGCCCAACCCCCCACTCCAGAATGGGGCGCTATGCTTGCCAAAAGCTATCAGTACATTGTAGCCCGGGCGTGGTGGGCAGCAACCTTCCCTGGCCTGGCTATATTGTTTACGGTACTGGGTTTCAACCTGGTAGGCGATGGACTAAGAGATGCCCTGGATCCAAGACTAAAGACATAGAATAACACCATGGAAGAGTTAGTCAGAGTAAAAGACCTCAAAACATACTTCTTCACACATGATGGAGTAGTAAAAGCGGTAGATGGTGTAAACTTCAAGATTGGCAAGGAAGAAACCTTTGGACTAGTTGGCGAATCTGGATGCGGTAAAAGTGTTACTGCCCTATCCATCATAAGGTTAATCTCCAATCCTCCTGGGAGAATAGTGGGCGGGGATATTTATTTTGAAGGCCAGAACCTCCTTGAACTAACCGAAAGGGAAATGAGGGGAATAAGAGGCAAAAAGATATCCATGATTTTTCAGGAACCTATGACCTCCCTAGATCCCGTGTTCACCATAGGCCATGAAATCATGGAAGCCATCCAATTGCATCAAGGTCTAAAACAGGAAGAGGCAAAGAAGAGAGCTATAGAAGCACTGAGGATCGTCGGTATGCCAGACCCAGAAAGAAGGATAAATAGTTATCCCCACGAGCTATCTGGCGGAATGAGGCAGAGAGCAATGATCGCGATGGCACTATCCTGCAACCCAAGCTTGCTTATCGCTGATGAACCAACAACCGCTTTAGATGTCACTATACAGGCTCAGATTCTAGGATTGATCAATGAATTGAAGGGCAAATTCGCCATGTCAATAATGCTAATAACCCATGACCTCGGGGTGATTGCGGAGATGTGTGATTCCGTCGCGGTAATGTACGCTGGCCATATTGTGGAGTATGCCAGCGTAGGCGCACTCTTCCGTAATCCACTCCATCCATACACAAGGGGACTTCATGAGTCGATACCGCGACTCAACGTAGAAACTACAAGGCTGAAGATAATCAGAGGTTTAGTACCGAATCTCTTAGACGTGCCCTCAGGATGCCCATTCCATCCGAGATGCGATTTCCGCACCGAGAGGTGCACTAAAGAGATGCCTGAATTAATAGAGGTGGAAGAACACCATACGGTAAGGTGCCATTTGGTCGATAGATGGAAAAATTAGTAGAGGTTAAAAACCTAAAAATACATTTTGGGTTGGGCAGAGGGCTTTCTAAAAAGAAGGAGTCTCTAAGGGCCGTAGATGGCGTGAGCCTCTATGTAAACAAAGGAGAGGCTCTGGGTCTCGTTGGTGAATCCGGATGCGGAAAGACAACCTGTGGAAAAGCAATCTTGCGATTGGTAGAACCAACTGCCGGCAATATCTACTTCGATGGACATGATATAACCCATTTGAAAGGGAAAGAATTGCTGAAATTCAGAAGGAGGATGATGCTTATCTACCAGGATCCATTCGGCTCACTTGACCCAAGAATGACTGTAGGAGCAACCATCGCTGAGCCAATGATAGTACACCACCTGGTCTCAAAGAAGGAGAGGGAAAATAAGGTAATAGAACTCATGGGAAAGGTCGGCCTTACACCAGAGCAAATAAACAGGTATCCACACGAATTTAGCGGTGGACAAAGGCAAAGAATAGGAATCGCCAGAGCATTGGCAACAAACTCAGAGTTCATAGTTGCAGATGAACCTGTGTCTGCCCTCGATGTTTCCATTCAAGCTCAGATTATTAATCTACTAAATGATTTGCGAGGGGAATTTGGGCTCACTCTCCTATTTATTGCCCATGATTTAAGTGTAATAAAGCACATGTGCGATAGAGTAGCCGTGATGTATCTGGGAAAAGTAGTTGAAATAGCCTCAAAGAAAGAACTATTCGACAACCCCAAGCATCCTTACACCGAAGCATTGCTTTCCGCTATACCTGCCCAGAAACCAGGAGACAGGAAAAAAAGAAGGATTTTAACAGGTGATGTACCCAGCCCTATAAATCCACCACCAGGCTGCAGATTCCACCCACGATGCACTCACACCACCGAGGAGTGTAAAAGCACAGAGCCTAAATTAGAGGCAGAACAAGGAACACATTACGTGGCTTGCTGGCACCCACTGAGCTAGCTTCCCTTCATAAAAACCCCATAAGCTATCTGAAATCCTCCCTGTATATCACCACCTTCGCCTGAGCTCAATGGCAGTTTGACTAGAATATTCTCACCGAGTATATTAGCCTCGTTGGCTAAGAGCTTGAGTAGATTTGCTGTTCTGAGGGCAATCGGCTTGCTTTTCCCCCAGGACTGAGGAATAGCAAGTCTCACTATGAGTGACAGATGAATATTGGTGTTTGCCAAATAGAGCTCCGTCTTCCTGAGAACCATTCCCTTAAAGGCAAGCGACAGGTAATTAAATCTATCACTGCACGGCTGCACAATAGCTACAACGTCTCTGTAGCTGAAGTAGATAACCAGGGGTTATGGCAGATAGCCACCCTGGGAATATCCTGTGTTAGTAATAATAGAAGGCACGCCGACGAAATTTTAGCCAATGTAATAAGGTTCATCATTCAGAACTACCCTGATGTGGAGTTGCTCAATTCCAAAGTAGAGGTTTTCCCAGCCTTTTGAGTAAATTAATGGATGCTGCTGCCTTCCTTAATCACCTGGCCGCTTTGCCTGACTACAGGCAACAGATGGTACATACCGAGCATATCCCATCACAGGATGCTGTTCTGGATAAATTAAATAGGCCACTTCATCCTGCCCTTGAAGCACGTCTGACCTCTTCTGGCATGTCTGCCTTATACAGCCATCAGGTGGAAGCACTGAATGCCATTTTTGCCAGGAAGAATATTATATTATCCACACCCGCCGCCAGTGGTAAGACTTTGTGCTATCACCTGGCAACGCTGGAAGCAATCCTGGAAGATAAGGATAGCCATGCCATCTATATTTTCCCCACCAAGGCTTTAGCTCAGGACCAGCTACGCAGCCTGAAAGAACTCGCTTGTCCTGAGCTTCTCTCCGAACGAGCTGTAGCCACTTTTGACGGCGATACCCCACAGGCTGAACGGCCCAATATTAAGAGACGAGCCAGGGTAATACTTACCAATCCTGATATGCTCCATTTCGCTGTTTTGCCCAATCACCAGTCGTGGTTCAGATTGCTGCGTAAGCTTAAGTATGTGGTGATTGATGAGGCCCACGTTTACCGGGGCGTTTTCGGTTCTCACATGGCCAATGTTGTGCGAAGGCTACGGCGGCTTTGCACCCTTTATGGCTCTAATCCTCAATTCATTTGTTGCTCGGCAACCATCGCCAATCCCAAAGAGCATGCCCAAAATTTAGTAGGCCTGCCCTTTGAGGCTATTGTGGGTGATGGAGCACCGCGCGGTGAAAAATACTTCGCTTTCTGGAATCCACCTATCATTGATGAAGCCAAAGGCAGTCGGCGCAGTCCCAATAGCGAGGCCGCTTCACTTTTCAGCCAGCTAATTCAGAAAAACATCCGTAGTCTGGTCTTTACCCGAACCCGCAGGCTAACTGAGCTTATTTACCTTTATACTCAAGAGCAGTTGCCTCCTTCGCTACGTGACAAAATTAGCCCTTACCGGGCTGGTTATCTTCCCGAGGATAGACGTCAAATTGAGCATAAGTTCCTTGATGGTGAACTCCTCGGCTTAGTAGCAACTACTGCCCTGGAATTGGGGATAGATATTGGTGATTTAGATTCGACATTACTTACCGGATATCCCGGTAGCATTGCCAGCGCCTGGCAGCAGGCAGGGCGCAGCGGCCGAAGCATGGGCAGCTCTTTGAGTTTTCTAATAGCCCAAGATAACCCTCTTGACCAATACCTGATGCGTAACCCTGATTTCTTCTTTGGCAAGAACTTCGACAACGCCTTAATCAATCCCGACAATCCATATATTTTAAAGCCTCACCTCCTCTGCGCCGCCTGGGAGAAGCCCCTGAACGAGAGGGATAAGGAATTCTTCGCTGCCAATATTGACGTTGTACTATCTGAATTAGAACAGGAAGGCAAGCTAAGGAAACTCCAGGGGAGATGGTATCCTTCTCCTGCTATCACATATCCCGCCCAGGATGTAAATATAAGAGCAACATCGGGTCAAAATTATGCCATCATTGATGTATCCCAGGGCTCTTTACTGGAGACTGTAGAAGCCAGCGTCGCCTTTTCCCAAATACACACCGGTGCTATCTATCTTCACCAGGGAGAATCTTATCTTGTAACCGAGCTCGATTTGGTTAGACATATTGCTGCAGCAATACCAACTTCGGTCAATTACTATACTCAGGCTAAAGAAATTACTGATATCAGAGTTGTAAAAATGGTCAAAGAAAAAGACTGCCAGGGAGTAAAGGTCTATTTGGGAGATGTTGATGTTACCACAACGGTGATTGGCTTTAAGAAGAAAAGGCAGCTCACCGAGGAAGTTGTGGGAGAGGAACCGCTTGATTTGCCGTCTCAGAGTTCCCGCACCAAGGCTTTATGGTTTGATTTACCTCAGAAGGCAATCGACAGGATAGCGGACGCTGGGCTTGATTTTCATGGTGGCCTGCATGCCTGCGAGCATGCTGCTATTGGCATACTTCCTCTATTTGCCCTGTGCGACCGAAATGATATCGGCGGCGTTTCCACGCCTTTCCAGCCCGACACCGGCAAAGCGCAAATCTTCATCTATGATGCCTATCCTGGAGGCATCGGCATTGCTGAAAAGGGATTTGAGATAGTAGAAAAGCTCTGGCAAACCACCTTAAAGCTAATTACAGAATGTCCCTGTCAGGATGGCTGTCCTGGCTGTATCCAATCGCCAAAGTGCGGCAACAACAACCAGCCCCTGGATAAAGAAGCCGCCATAATACTGCTTGAAGAGCTGGTGAGCTCAAAAAACAGGCAGATAAGAACTATCCACTAAATTTCAGCTTCTAATGAGCTCCGCTAGAATGTGAGGGTTAATTTGCTCTCCTCGGGTTCAAGCCTTTCTATGGTCATGCCAATCTTCCGAGCCAGGCCCATCATTTTCTTATTGTTAGGCAATACTGTGGCATAGATACTCTTCAACCTTTTCTCCTGTGCTATGCCTATCAGCATATCAAGAAGTTTTAGCCCTAGCCCATTGTTCTGGAAATCATCAGCAACTAAGATGGCGAATTCTGCTGTTTCACTGCCAGGCTGAGCTATTAGCCTGCCAACCCCCACACTCCTTCTCTTGCCATTTGAGGTATGCTCAGCCATAATAGCTATCTCCCTATCATAGTCGATATTGCAAAACCTGGTGAGCATCTTGTGTGTTATCTCTTTAATTACATAGAAGAACCTGAATCTAGAGGTCTCCTGCGATAGACCTGCTATAAGCTCTCGTTCAAGCAATTCATCTTCGGGCTTGATAGGCCTTAACAATACAGACCTTCCATCTCTTAATCTCCAGGGCTTAACATATTTAGTGGGATAAGGAGATATTATTAAATGAGAATACTCCCCCATTCCTTTCTGTATTGCCTTTTCATCAAGAACTATCCTGGCATCTAGCGCAACCGCGGCATTTCTGCTCATAACTAATGGATTGATATCAATTTCTCTTATCTCTGGGAAATCGGAGACTATATTTGAGACTCTCACCAAAGTCTCTTCCAGCAGCGGCAAATTAGCCGGCGGTTTGGCTCTGAATCCCTTAGATAAAGTCTTGTGAATCCTGGTCTTCTCTATCAACCTTCTAGCCAGCACCCGGTTTAGAGGTGGCAATCCTACAGCTATGTCTTTGAAGAACTCTGCCTCTGTACCACCCATGCCAAACATTATTACAGGGCCAAAAATGGGGTCCTTTTTACTCCCTACAATAAGCTCATAATCATAATCAGTGATCATCTTTTGCATACTGACACCCTCGATTTTGGCATCAGGTTTATTTTTCTTAACATTCTCCATTATTTCACTGAAGGCCTTTTTCACCTCACCATCTGAGGAAATGCTTAGCTTAACTCCCCCTACATCCGATTTGTGTGTTATATCAGGAGAAGATAACTTCATTGCTACTGGATATCCGATAGACGATGCTATTGTAACGGCATCCCTGGGATTTTTAGCCACATACGGAGTTGTGCAAGAGACTCTATACGTTGACAGGAATTTTTTGGAATCTGCCTCAGTTAAAAGTGTTTCCTCCCGCCTCAAAGCTTTATCAACCATTACCTTTAGGTAGTTTTTGGGAGCGCTTATGTCCAATTGCACATCTTCTGGAGTCTCATATAGCATCTCCAGGCTACGAGCATATTGATTCATATATAAATATGTTCTGATCGCCTCTTCAGGAAATTCAAAAGTAGGAATATTACTCTGGTAAAACAATTGCCTGCCCCGGGATACCTGCTCATCACCCAGCAAAGCAGTCAGTATAGGCTTGTTGCTTTTTTTAGCGAGTGCGATAACCGCTTTTGCTATTTCAGTAGGGCTGGTTGCACCTTGAGGGGTATATATAATTACAGCACCATCAACTCCAGGGTCCTTAACAGCAACCTCAATAGCCTTGGAATACCTTTGTGGATCTGCATCTCCAATAATATCTATAGGGTTAGATTTGCTCCAGCTAGCAGGTAAGAATCCATTTAGAGCAGATATGGTATCCCCGCTGAGTTCAGCCAGTTTGCCCCCCCTGCTTATTAGAGCATCAGTAGCCAGCACTGCTGGACCACCAGCATTTGTTACTATGGCTAAGTTTGGGCCCTTGGGCAGCGCCACTGTATTTAATATGGAAGCGCAGTTGAAAAGGTCTTCAATTTCTTCCACCCTCACAATGCCAGCTCTATTAAAAACAGCATCATAGTAGAAATCCTCTCCTACCATAGCTCCTGTATGAGACCTGGCCGCCCTTGCGCTTTCCTGGAACTTACCTGGCTTTATTACAATTATGGGCTTTGTGGTGGCGAATCCTCTGGCTGCGCTCATGAACTTCCTGGCGTTTCCTATGGATTCCAGGTATATGATTATGCTTCTGGTTTCAGTATCTTCACCAAAATAATCTATCAAATCCCCGAAATTTATATCTAGCATAGAACCCAAAGATACGAAGGCGCTGAAACCCACATTCCTGCTAACTGCCCAATCAAGAACAGCGGAGCCTAATGCGCCACTTTGTGATAGGAAAGCTACATATCCAGGCTTGGGCATCCTCCTGGCAAATGTCGCATTTAAATTAGCGCTTGGCCTGATTACACCCATACAATTGGGCCCCATTATCCGCATATTATATTTCCTGGCTGTATCTGCTATGCTATCCTCGCGTGCTTTTCCTTCCATCCCTATTTCCTTAAAACCAGATGAAATAATAGTGACGGCCCTGATACCGGTTTTGCCAGCTTCCTCAACTAAGTCAGGAACAGACTTAGCAGGCGTGACAATGATAGCCAAATCGGGGACTTCAGGCAGAGCACTCATGGTGGGATAACATTTCATCTCGAATAGTTTTTCCCTTTTGGGATTTACCGGATATATTTTGCGCTTATCCTTAGCCATCAATAGGTTTTCCAAAATCGTCTTCGCTGGCGACCCCTCCTTATCCGTAGCCCCTACTACAGCTACGCTAGTGGGGTTAAAAAACAACTTTAGCCTTTCCATTCTCTCTAATCTCTCTCCTGCTATTTTTGCCATCCAAGGGATGGATTATTCTATAATTCAGGCACGCACATTACATCCACCGACACTACGGCTAACGGTACACTGCCATGCACAATTCACGTATATAGACATATCACGAACCAGTAAAAGTAATTATAGCACTGCTGGCAAATCTAGGTCTAACCGTCGTGTATTCATTACTCCTGCTCAGTCACTTAGTTCCCATCATGATAAATAGTCTATAGCACAATGCTGGGATATTAACGCCTGGCGAGTATCCCCAAACTATTAAAACAAGTCAGGCAGGTAAGACAGCCCACTTATTCAACAGAGTTGGTTAATGCTGTGCTTGGATTAAGAGAAGAATATCCCCAATGGGGCAAAGACAAGCTGGTGATTCTGCTGCGTCGTGAGGGATTTGACTGTTCTGCCTCCACAGTGGGTAGGATACTACACAGGCTAAAGGAGCGTGGGGTATTACAGAAGCCAGTATCAAATCATATATCGGCCAGGGAAAGACAACGGCAGCGTCCTTATGCAGTGAGAAAGCCTAAGGAACATGTGGCTAAAGAACCGGGAGACATTGTAGAAGTGGATACGCTGGATGTAAGACCTTTACCGGGAATGATACTCAAGCACTTTACTGCCAGGGATATCATTTCAAGATGGGATGTTCTGGGAATCCACACCAGAGCAACCTTTCACACTGCCCGTGGATTCATCGATACCCTGTTAGAGCGGATGCCCTTCCCTAACAAAGCTATACAGGTAGATGGAGGGTCGGAGTTCTATGAAGTAACGGATACCTGCTTTGCTCTGCCAGATCTGAATCGAGCTCTGTTGAAGTAGTAAGTAGTATATGATACTGTTCGTCCAAGCCAAGTGTTAGGCTACCTTACACCACTGGGATATCTAGAGCAATATTGGCAAAATAAAGTAAAGGAGAAAGTGCCACTAATCACCTGAACTAATGCATTTTGCTATTTCATTAGAATCGTGGTATAAAAAAGGAAAAGCGGAGGTTTAAAGTCCAGGTAAATAGGAGGTGGTAAATGTTCGAAAGAGTAATTGCTCCATTAGATGGGTCTGACCTCTGTGAGTCGGTTCTGCCTTACATAGAGGAGTTGGGGAATAGGCTTGGCTCCGAGATTGTCTTGCTGCATGTTTGTCCACCGGAATTAGGCACCTACTCTCATAAGCATAAGGTCTACATTGAACACATGGCCGAAGTTGTGAAAGAGAACCTGAGGGGAGAAGGTAAGGTGAAACCTGTTCTTTTGGCTGGAGAGCCGAATAAGGAAATCATTGACTATGCCAAAAGGGAGGATATCGGACTTATTGCGATGATGACCCACTGCCAATCTGACGTAAAGCGTTGGGTTTTGGGAAGCACAGCTGATAAAGTGATTCGAGAAACAGATAGGCCAGTGTTACTCATAAGAGCGGAAGCGCCCCTAACAATGCGTGATGAAGGAAAGTTGA
>Ga0209121_10006706_pt1 | contig 10036 bp, 8 predicted proteins | sample Cruoilmetagenom3_FD_187292 | JGI IMG/M metagenome (GOLD analysis project Ga0209121, IMG submission 187292) | Oil polluted marine microbial communities from Coal Oil Point, Santa Barbara, California, USA - Sample 3 (SPAdes) (version 2) | ecosystem: Environmental > Aquatic > Marine > Oil seeps ...
ATTTTTGATGCGAAGGTGGATATTAGTTTTTCCCCTTCGGTGCCACAATGGGGGCATAAAGCAGGCTTATCAAAATCAGCTATTGGTCTCTTAATCTCAAACTCCTTCTCACATTTTGGGCACCAAAACTCATATGTGGGCATTTCATCACCTCCCTGCGAGACTGCTTTAGGTGGCTATTTTCATTAGCTCCTTTCTATAAGGCCCCTTTATTATACCCTTTTCGGTAATAATAGCGCTTATGTAGTTATAAGGCGTGATATCGAAGGCGGGGTTAGCGACTTTTGTGCCTTCGGGGGCAATCGGCACACCTTGGATATGAGTTACTTCCTGGGGATTCCGCTCTTCAATGGGGATTTTGTCTCCTGAGGCTAATGACAGGTCAATGGTATTGGTGGGGGCAGCTACATAGAAGGGGATGCTGTTCTCTTTGGCTAACACTGCCAGAGTGTAGGTGCCAATCTTGTTGGCGACATCGCCGTTGGCGGCAATCCTGTCGGCGCCGACGATAACGCAGTCGATTTTGCCCTGGTTCATGAAATAGCCCGCCATAGAATCGGTAATCAAAGTTACAGGAATATTCTCTTGTTTTAGTTCCCAAACAGTAAGCCTGGCTCCCTGGAGAAGGGGGCGAGTTTCCGTGGCGATGACGCTTATTCGCTTCCCTTGTTCCCTGGCAGCTTTGATTACACCTAAGGCAGTGCCATAGCCAGCGGTAGCTAAAGGGCCAGCGTTGCAGTGAGTGAGGATGGTGTAGCCGTCTTGGATGAGTTCAGCTCCCAGATAGCTGAGACGCTTGGTGGCCTCTAATTCTTCGGTGTGGATTTGTTTTGCCTCAGCAATAAGCGCCCTTTTTATTTCAGGGACGTTATTTCCTATGGCAGCCTTCTTCATTCTAGTAACAGTGTGAAAAAGGTTGACCGCAGTAGGCCTGGTGGCAGCAAAAGTTTGCAAAACTTGATTTAACTGGACAAGAAATTCATCTTTGTTTGCTGTGGTTATGCCTTGTGCTCCCAGGGCTATACCGTAGGCAGCAGCAATGCCAATAGCTGGGGCTCCCCGGACTCGCATCTCCCTGATAGCCAAAGCCACATCTTGGTAATTAATTAAATCAGTAAAGCTCTGCTCCTGGGGGAGCTTGCTCTGGTCCAGCATTCTTAGCTTGTTGTCAAGCCACTCTATTGCTTTTAATCTCATTGGCAACCATTGAACCTTACTAGTATAATAGAAATCACGGAAATAGAGGAGGTGATTGAGCGAGCTGTTTGTTGCTTTGGTGGCCAATCGCCTGTAATTGTGGAGCTTGCAAAGCAGATGGCGTAGGAGAGGGTATTTAGAAATGTAGTTACCCAATTTGCTGGACAATTGTGCCTGATGAATCAGGCAACTACAAAAATCTGGGGGTGAAGGGCTTTCAAGATGCCCAAAATTGAACCGGAAATCAAAGTTAAACGGACTCCAGGAAGAAAGGAGGTGAAAATGAAGGTTTGCATAGTAGGTGGTGGAGGAGGGGCTAATAATGCAGTCAATGTTATCCGCCGTTTGGATGAGGGGGCTCAAATTGATATATTTGACAAACGCGGTGAAATAGGACATGAGCCTTGTGAAATCCCTTATGTGCTAAATGAGTTCCTTCCATCTTGGGAGGACAGTTTTGTGTTTAGGCCGAAATTCTATGACGGAAGGAATGTTAATGTTCACCTGAATACAGAGGTTACCGATATCATTAGAGATGAAAAGCGCCTGGTAGCCGGTGGAGAAAGTTACAGCTACGATAAAGCGATTTTGGATTTAGGTTCTATCTCCATTATCCCTCCTATACCGGGTTTAGATGGCCAGAATGAATTCGTCTTGGACACTAGTCTGGAGACAGCCAGAGTTTTTGAGGAGGCCATTCCCAAGTACTCCAGCGCGGCCATTATAGGCGTGGGACAAATCGCTCTGGATACTGTTGAGGTTCTAAAAGCAAAGAATTATGACAGGATATATCTTCTTGGCAGGTCGGATCGCATCCTGCGAGCATACCTGGATAAGGATATGGCAGAGGTTATTGAGGAAAGAATAAGGGAAGGGGGCATAGACCTAATTTTGTCTGCAAAGATTAACAGCATAGAAAGCCGTAATGGCAAAAAAATCGTATCTCTTCTAGCTCGAGAGCTGGAGGTGGACTTTGTCTTGCTTGCTACCGGCGCCAAACCTAATGTAGAGCTGGCCAGGAAAGCGGGTATTAAGATAGGCGAATCAGGGGCTATAGCTGTGAACGAATACCTCCAGACCAGTGACCCGGATATTTATGCGATTGGGGATTGTATGGAGAATTGGGATAGAATCACGGGCGGCAAAAGGACTTACCAGACAGCTACCTCCGGGGCTACAACGGGAAGAATAGCAGCCACAAACTTAGTCCTGGGCAATATTCTTCCTCACCAAGGTACAGTAATGATATTCATTACTGAGATTTTCGACTGCGAGGTAGGTACAGCAGGCTTCACCGAAGCTTATGCTCGGCAGCAGGGATGGGATGTCGTCTGTAATGTGATGAGGACTGCCACGCGACGGAGGGCATACGGGGGCAAACCTATTCATATCAAGCTTATTGCTGACCGCAAGACACAAAGCTTGGTTGGAGCTCAAATTATTTCGGAAGAAATGGTGGCAGGGAAGATCGATAGACTGGCTCTTGCCATAGCAGAGAAAATCCCGGTTCAACAACTGGCATTGATTGATACTTGTTACTCTCCGACGGTGGGCTCGGCATACGAGTCAACGGTAATGGCACTGGACCAATTGATGCCAAAGCTCAGGGAAAAGTAGTGGGACAAGGATGAACATTGGTGTATGCAAATTGGAGCTTCGCCTTCCTGAGAACCAATCCCTTAAAGGCAAGCGGAGGGTAGTTAAATCTATCATCACACGGCTGCGAAATGAGTATAACGTTTCCGTAGCTGAAATTGATAACCAGGGTTTGTGGCAACTAGCTACTTTGGGCATAACTTGCGTTAGTAACCATAGAAGGCACGCCGATGAAACTTTATCCAACGTGGTAAGGTTCGTTGCTCAGAGTTACCCTGATGTGGAATTAGTGAGTTCGGAGGTAGAAACTTTCCCTGCTTTTTGAATTGAGAATGTTTAGCTGTCATCCTGAGCGAAGCCCTGAGCCCTTCACCTTCTGTCATTCTGAGGGGTGAGCCGAAGCCCTGAGCAAAGCGAAGGGGAAGCGACTGAAGAATCTCACTCAGGGTAAACTCCGCGAACGGGCAAGCGAAGGGTCTCCGGATTCTTCCCCTTCACTTCGTTCAGGGTCAGAATGACAAGCAAAGTTGCTAAAGAATCTCTGAATTGTGGATGGATGCTGCTGCTTTTATTCATTATCTTATGACCCTGCCCGATTACAAGGAGCAGATTGTTCATATCCAGCGCATTCCGCCTCAAGATGAGACCTTTGGCAAGCCAGATAAGCCCCTTAATCCTGCTGTTCAAGCCCGTCTTGAATCCCTGGGAATATCACGTCTTTATAGCCATCAGGCGGAGGCAGTGAATGCCATTTCTTGTGGTAAGAATGTGATAGTAGCCACACCTAGTGCCAGTGGCAAGACCTTGTGCTATCAGCTGGCAACGCTTGAGGCGATTTTGAGTGATGGGAGCAGCCGTGCACTTTACCTTTTCCCCACTAAGGCTTTAGCTCAAGACCAGCTACGTAGTCTAAGACAGCTTGCTAGCCCCTTGTCATTGCGAGCCGAAGGCGAAGCAATCTCCCCCAAAGCTGTGGCTACTTTTGATGGCGATACACCGCAGGCTGAGAGGGCTGACATAAGGAAGCAAGCCAGGGTAGTGCTTACCAACCCAGATATGCTCCACTATGGTATTTTACCGCATCACCAATCCTGGTCCAGGTTATTTCGCCACCTGAAGTATGTGGTGGTTGACGAAGCTCATGTTTATCGAGGCATCTTCGGCTCCAATGTAGCCAATGTCCTACGTAGATTACGACGGCTCTGTGCTTATTATGGTTCTAGTCCCCAGTTCATTTGCTGCTCAGCTACCATTGCCAATCCCAGAGAGCATGCTCAGAATCTAGTTGGCTTGCCTTTTGAGGCCGTTACTGAAGATGGCTCACCGCATGGTGAAAAATATTTCAGTTTCTGGAACCCACCGTTAATTGACGAAGCTAAGACCAGTCGGCGCAGTTCCAATAGTGAGGCAGCTTTTCTTCTCAGCGAGCTTGTTCAGAATGATATTCGCAGCCTTGTCTTTGCCCGCACTCGTAAGCTAACCGAGCTTATTTACATTTATGCTCAGCAGCGCTTACCCCCTTTGTTAGCTCAAAGCATCAGCCCTTATCGTGCAGGCTATCTTCCTGAGGAGAGGCGCCGAATCGAACGTCAGTTCCTTGATGGCCATCTTCTTGGTTTGGTGGCAACGACTGCCCTGGAATTGGGTATAGATATCGGTGATTTGGATTCAACAGTGCTTACTGGCTATCCCGGAAGCATTGCCAGTGCCTGGCAGCAGGCAGGGCGCAGCGGGCGAAGCACTCATAGCTCCTTGAGCTTTCTTATCGCCCAAGATAATCCACTTGACCAATACTTTGTGCGTTATCCAGATTTCTTCTTCGGCAAAAACTTCGACAATGCTCTAATTAATCCTGATAACCCCTATATCCTAAAACCCCATCTTCTCTGTGCTGCCTGGGAGAAACCTTTAGATGATAAAGATAAGGAATTCTTTGTCCATTCATCCAGTGTCATTCTGAGGAGCGGAGCGACGAAGAATCTGGAGAGAAGCGACCGGAGAATCTTGGATGCTATGCTCGCTGAGTTGGAGCAGGAGGGTGGGTTAAGAAAGCGCCGTGAGAAATGGTATCCCTCTCCTTCTATCATATACCCAGCTCAAGAGATAAATATAAGGGCAACCTCAGGGGAAAACTATGCCATCATTGATGTTTCCCAGGGCTGTTTGTTGGAGACGGTGGAAGCCAGCGTTGCCTTTTTTCAAATACACCCCGGCGCCATCTATCTCCATCAAGGCGAATCCTATGTTATCACTGAGCTTGATTTAGTCAGACACACTGCTTTAGCGGAGCCAACTTTTGTCAATTACTATACACAGACTAAAGACATCACTGACATCAGAGTGGCCACCCTCACCTACCCTCTATGTAATGAATTCTCTTCTTCCTTACAAGAGAGGAAAAAGGTGAGGGTGAAAGATTGCCATGGGGTAAAGGTCTATTTTGGGGATGTTGATGTTACCACTAGGGTGCTTGGCTTTAAGAAGAAAAGACAGTTCACTGAGGAAGTTATTGGAGAGGAACCGCTCGATTTGCCACCTCAGAACTTTCCTACCAAAGCTTTATGGTTTGACTTGCCTCAAAAGGCGATTAAGAGAATAGGCGATGGGGGGCTAGATTTTCACGGCGGCTTGCATGCTTGTGAGCACGCCGCTATTGCCATACTCCCCCTATTTGCTCTTTGCGACCGAAATGATATTGGCGGTGTTTCCACTCCCTTTCACCCCGATACCGGGAAGGCACAAGTCTTTATCTACGATGCCTATCCTGGAGGCATTGGCATCGCCGAAAAGGGATTTGAGATAGTAGAAAAGCTCTGGCAAGCTACTTTAAACTTGATTAAGGAATGTCCTTGCCAGGATGGCTGCCCATCTTGCATTCAATCACCCAAGTGCGGCAATAATAACCAGCCTCTGGATAAGAAGGCGGCGGTGATAATACTAGAGGAACTGGTAAGTTAAGCATTAGTTGACAGACAACGGGAGTTGGACTATTGTTAGGGTAAAAGAGTAGTAAGGAAAGGAACCGTATGATCACCCTTCCAAGTATTTTGAGTCCTCCCAGAGAGCCGCTATTGAAGAAACGCCAGGTGCTTCTCGGCAATGAGAAAAAAGCTCAACTAGAGAAAGTACTTAAGGAAATGACGGAACTCATCCAGCCTCTGGCATCCATTGACGCACGGAGGCGATTGAATCTTGAGCTAGATCGTAGGGCGCAGGAATACTTGCATTTGAAGAACGCAGCTTGGCGTCTTATAGTCAGCGAGTTACCTCAAGAAGAACTTATGCCATTTGTGCATGAAACGTACGATGAGATTTCAAATCTCATAAGAGAGGATACTAGGGTACTGAATGCTGAGGACCGAGAACTCTTATTGGATTCGATAGATAGCTTGCGCGAATTGCTTGAAGCTGTTGTAGATGGTTTGCGTACGGAGCAAGCAGAGGTCATAGATATTCTCCTAGAGTGTAATGCTAGTCTGCAACGAGCCGATATGTGTGTATCCACTACCCTTCTAGTGTTGGTGGGAGAGATAACACGGTGGAATGTAAGTAGCGTTAAACTACTTTGCCACACAGCCAGCGAGCACATACTCAACGTAGAGGATATCTTCCTTATGCATAATAACGAACTTATTCAGCGCTTGAAAACAAGAGGTGAGGCGGTAAGCATTGCAGAGGTAAAACACGAGCTTGGCTTATCAGGTTGAATTTGACAAACGGGCCCTAAAAGACCTGCAAAAGCTTGATCGTGAGGTCGCAAGCTTAATTGTGACAAAGTGTTCTCTCCTTGAGGCAGAGCCGTTATTAGGATCAAACATCAGACGCTTAGGATCTAACCTTTATAGATTAAAAGTCTTGCGTGCCTGGCGCATTGCGTATCTAGTTGAAGGCACAAAAGTGTCTATTATACTCATCGGCCATCGCAGAGACTTTTATAGGCGATTACCGCATCGTGTCTAAGCGCTACAGTAGTTAGATTCTATGCGAATTCTCGTCCACAACTGCCCTGATTAATGTTCAGATGTAGCACAAAGAGACGGGGAAAGCACTTAATGCTTCTCAACCGGATCTAAGAAAGATTAGACTTCTCAAAGAGTATTTTGCTCCTTGCTAATACGGGCTTTTAGAAGAATTCAGCTGGTGGCAAAAGGCTCTCACAGAGAATTTCCTGTCTCTGAGGGCTCCAAGTCGCTAGCCTTATCCCTTACCCATTGCATAATCGAGAATTGGGTTGATGTTTTAAGCTAAATGTAATATTGTTGCATTTGGGATCCGCTTCTGGCATAATGCTGCTCGTGGTTCAAGATTCAATTCGGGTTTTGCAGGCTCAGGGGTATAAGGTAACCAAGCCTCGTAGGCAAGTGCTTGAGGCTCTGGAGGGAGCACAAAAACCACTCTCTCCTTATGACATACAGAGGCTTCTAAGGCAGAAAGGTAGATATCTAAATCACGTTACCATTTACCGCATACTTGATTTGCTTTGTCGTCTCAATCTGGCTCACAGGGTCTTGTCGAGCGGTGGATTTGTAGGGTGTAGCTTAGGCACTAAAGAAGGTTGTCATCGTTTTATGGTCTGCAGTCAGTGTGGAGCCATTCAGGAGTTTGCTGATAAAGCATTGTGCAGAGATGAAAATGAGTTCGCCAAGAATCTTGGCTTTCATACTGAATATCATCTTTCTGAGTTTTCCGGGCTTTGTGCTAGTTGCTATAGAAGGCAGATGGGAAAGTAGAAAGTTTTTGGCCTAACTTCAACGGGGAAAAATGTTTAAGAGAATAGCAAAAGAGCTCAAAAGGCACGCGCCTTTTACCGCCTTGGGGGCTCTTACCGGTATTATCATTATGGTTATAATAGTTTGGGGTAATGTTCCCAGCACGATTTCGCAAACTGTTTTTTACACCCTGCATCCAATTCATGTGGTATTGAGTGCGCTGGTGACCACGGCAATGTATGCTAGATATAAAAGGTGCAAATTATGGTCAGCGATTTTGATTGGTTGGACAGGGTCAATCGGAATAGCTACGATAAGCGATGCTGTAATTCCTTATCTAGGGGGAGCTTTACTTCATGTTCCAATGGAACTTCATATACCTTTTATAGAGAAATGGTGGGTTAATATCGCTGCGTTAGCTGGCGTCGGTCTTTGTTATTGGAAACCTGTAACCAGGATGCCGCATTTTGGGCATGTGCTGTTAAGCACCTGGGCATCGTTATTCTACTTCATGTCATTTGGGATAGCGAACTGGGTTCCTTTGCTCCCCTTTGTCTTCTTATTTTTGTTCCTCGCAGTTTGGATTCCTTGCTGCACGAGCGACATAGTATATCCTCTTCTGTTTGTGAGGAAAGGGTAGGAATTATTTCGGCGAGTAGAAGAAGATAGAAGCTTTCCTTAGCCGAGCTGTGCAAAAAAGTCGGCTTCACTTATGTGTTACTATATATTAAAGCAGTCTAGCGCGGAGGGTTGATTTGCTCGATTTGTTGAAGAAAACAGAGCCTGGTGTAAAAAGAAGTAAGGAAGCTTGGTTTGGCAAAATAGCCCATCTTTTTGATCGGGGCTCAGTCGGGGAGGAAATCTGGGACGAGCTTGAAGAATTGCTTATCTCGGCTGATGTTGGTGCAGAAACCACAGGTAAGCTTGTAGGCAGAGTCAAGCAAGGGATGAAAGCAGATAAGATGACAGAGGCATCGGAGATAAAGTCAGCTTTGAAAAGTGAGATGATAAGTTTGCTAAGCATTCCCGCATCGAGACTCTTCACTTCGTTCGGGGCGACGCCTCATCATTCTGAGCCCTTCGCACCTTGTTATTCTGAGCCCCCTCCTTTTGTCATTGCGAGCGAAGCGAAGCAATCTGGCGCTCAGGGTAAACTCCGCGAAGAATCTCCACAGGTTATTCTTGTGGTTGGCGTAAATGGCTCGGGCAAAACGACCAGTATTGCCAAGCTGGCTTATGGCTTTGCCTCGCAGGAAAAGAGAGTTATCTTAGCAGCAGCTGATACTTTCAGGGCAGCAGCTATTGACCAGCTCAAATACTGGGGTGAGAAGGTGGGCGCTGAGGTCGTCGCTCATAAACCTGGTAGCGATCCTGGGGCAGTTGCTTTCGATGCTATTCAGGCAGCACACAATCGCCAGGCTCAAGCAGTTATTATTGATACCGCTGGTCGTCTCCACACCAAGTTTAATCTCATGGAAGAGCTTAAGAAGATAAAGAGGGTAGCAGCTAGACATGATGCCTCGGCTCCTCATGAAGTTCTATTGGTAATGGATGCCACTACAGGGCAAAATGGCCTGACCCAAGCCAGGTATTTTACCCAGGCTATAGGTATAACTGGCATTTTCTTGGCTAAGCTAGATGGCACAGCCAGAGGAGGCATAGTATTTGCCATTTGTGATGAGTTAAAAATACCCATTGCCTATATAGGCACAGGCGAAAACTTATTGGACATGGCTCCCTTTGATGCCGAAACCTTTGTTAATGCCATCCTATGAAATGAAAAAGGCAAAAAAGTTTTGTATTTTGAGTTGTCACTTTGACCTTTGATTTTTGATGTTTACTATTGGCATAGACCCTGTTGCCTTTACCATCGGTTCTTTCACTGTGAGGTGGTATGGAATCATGGTAGCTTTGGCAATCATAACATTGCTGGGTGTCACTTCTCGAGAGACCAGAAGGCTGGGCATTTCACAAGAGCTTGTTTATAGCCTCTTCCTCTGGGGAATCATTGGTGGGTTTGTTATGTCCAGGTTAGTTCATGTCGTTGACCATTTTGTAACTCACCCTGAGGAACCTATCCAGCTCATTGGCTTTGCTGGCTTAGCTCTATATGGAGCCATTGGGGGAGGGTTGCTAGGAGCGTGGATCTACATGAGGGTGAAAAGGGCTCCTTTTTCAAGCTTAGATGGCGTAGGTGATACTATTGGTGTGGGGGCACCTTTGGCTCAAGCCATAGGAAGAGCTGGCTGTACTATAAATGGTTGCTGCTATGGTAAGCTCAGTCCCTTCTTTTCTTTCCCCGGTGCGGTGATTTATACTCCCAGGGATACTATTCCTTTTCAATATTGGGGGGTGCCGCTTTACCCCACACAGATTTATTTTCTATTGTGGAATCTGATAGTTTTTGCTGTCGTATGGCGATTACGAGGGCGACTCAAACCGCAGGGCTCTTTGTTCTTTCTTTATCTTTGCCTCTACGCTGCCGGAGATTTTGGCCTAAGGTTCTTCCGCGTAAACGAGCCATTTTTATTGGG